>Ga0180431_10003966_pt1 | contig 18659 bp, 22 predicted proteins | sample SS_ome_11_FD_132459 | JGI IMG/M metagenome (GOLD analysis project Ga0180431, IMG submission 132459) | Hypersaline lake sediment archaeal communities from the Salton Sea, California, USA - SS_1_MS_1 metaG | ecosystem: Environmental > Aquatic > Non-marine Saline and Alkaline > Hypersaline >... | reverse complement strand
GCGCGCCATAACCGGACACAGAAATCGATTTACTTTTTGCCCCTTCATCCGTCCGGATGTCATCAATATCCGCACTGCATATCAGTATTGAGTTTGCCAATATTCCGATGATATATGTGTCCTCATAGACCATTATTTTTCCGTTCGATCTATCCGATATCTCGTCATAATAATCGATTCCGGGTACGATCACAGACACGTACGACCGCTGGTTTTTCTGCTGTCTATGCTGAAAATTCGATATTGGAATTGTGATATCTTCAAGAGAGTCCTGCTCTCCTGTGAGGACGAATCGATACAGGATTTGGCCGGTTTGTGGCTCTGACAGGAACTCAGTTTTTTCGAGAGAGACGAGATTGTCAATCAAGGCATTATATTCGGCTTTGACGTATGCCGCAGACTGAGCGACATTTGAAACCCAAATACCGCACATATCGCCTTTGAATTTTGCGTCAAAAGCCTCGACAGACGCGATTCTGTACTCCTGAGCGGCAACATCATGGATCCCGAGAGCATAGGAAAACGGGAAATCCCCGCCTGTGTGTTCTTCTCCATCGAGATATAACCGAACGGTCGCGCCGTCGTACGTCCAGACAACATGTTGCCAAGCTTCGGGCAATGTGGCATCCGCAGCGGACCAAAGACCATAATAATTCGAGCCATCCCACGACACGAGAATTTCAATTCTATTGAGCGTGTCACGTCCGATATACGACCCGTAGTTTGGCGCAAAATTGTGTTTTCCGATGAACCTCATGTTGACATCTTCGGACGGATTCAGGTAGCACGAATACGAAAAATCAGTAACGCCGGTAGTCGCCTGCGTGAAATGCACATATTCATCTGAGCCATTCCACGACAGACCTCTGAACGCATCAGGCCCGTCAATGACATTTGTGGTGTCCATATTGTTGAATATTCCCTGATACGATACAGTCGCATTATTCAGCAGGCCCGAACCAGGAAACGGAGTGTTGTGCATATGCCATGCATTGAAAATATTTGTTCCGGTATATGCTAACTTTGTGTCCCCTATTATTTGAGTTCCTGGAGTCCCGTCTCTCAAGTCCCCATGATATGTATTATAAGTGGCATTTGTCGGCTGATTTTGATCAAAGTATAGATACAAAATAGTATCGCTAACGGATGAAATTAGTGGTACTAATGCGCGGATTACTCCTTTGAGATTAGTCGCATCCCAAGACACTATTTCACAATATAATTCAGTAGTTCCGTCGTCCTCGGTGAATCTGATTTTTGTGAATTCATCTGCAAGGTTTTCAAAAATAAATGTATTGTCTTTTTGCTCGTAACCAGCCCCTTGGCGGAAGTGTATCAAGAGTGAAAAATTCGACAAGTCGGAGTCGATTTTCGTATGATCAATTTTCAACTCGAATCGTTGAGCGAATGTGCCAAACCAAGCCATTAGAATCTCCCCTGCGTGACAAAGAGGATTTTCAACAACCCGTTTTCATCAGTAATATTTTTCATGGTCCCGATGAAAAAACCGAGCCGGTGAGACATCCCGATCAATTCCCCGGTATCTCTCATAGAGAATATTTTTTCAACGACATCATCCCCGGGCCATTCAACGTCAAAATTGAACGTGATGTCAGCGTATGATATACCGTAATTCGAGATGACAGCCCCGCCGTCGAGAGTCGCTGAATGTTCTGACCGTTCAGGGAAAGAGATAGGCTGCGCGCCTTCTCGTTCATGCAGAGTTATCGAGCCATATTCGGTGTTTGCGGTCGTTGTGCAGAAATTTATCATATTGGCAACCCAAGGATGTCAAAACCTTCCTCTGTCGATTTTATCTGTGTGAGCCTGATTACGGCATCATAGACGAGTTCAAGCTCCGGCTGTATCTTCGAGCCGTCAATCGTAATCAATGCCTCCCCGCCGTCAAGTCTTTTACGCCGGGCTTCGAGAAATTTTATCTGCTCTTCTGTAAGCCGTTTTTGCAATTCAAATTGTCGCTCTCGCAGATCGTTTTCCCGGTCAATCTGCTCTTCGATATCAGCAGCGACTCCCAAGCTTGCCCCTTCAAGCAGACCGAAAAGAGCAATAATCGAACTGCCTGTTGACTCAATTCCTGCGTTGACAGATTCAAAAGCAGATGCTACTCTGGCCGCAGCTTCCTCCGCTTGTGCCGTCTCCACCTCGGCAGCATATTTGAATTTTTCCCTGAGAGATTCGGCATTGATTTCAATAATCTTGAGTTCCTGCTCGATTTTTTCACGCTCGATTTTGACTGCCAAATCGATTTTTTTCTCATCAGGAATTTTCTCAAGCTCTTTCGTGGCCTCCGTTGTATTGGCTTCCGCTGTCACCTCGAAAACTTTTCCGTCTCGCGTGAATGTTCCAAGGACTTCCAGCTTCCCTTTTGCGATATCATCATCGACTTTCACGTCAATGAGTTTTTGCTCTTCTCCTGTGAGTTCTGAGAATTTAACCGCTGCCTCTTCCGTCCCGGTAACTTCCGTATTTATTTCGCGTGTTGTCCCGGTTTCACGGGCTTTTTCAAGCTCTTTGTTGAACTCTTCGAGCGTCAGACCGGCTGTTTCGACCGGTTCTGAATCGACTTCGATCTCTATAGGCTCAGGTGCAGGAATGTCGTTTAGTTTTTCGCGTTCTTCCCTGAGCTTCTTGGCCTTCTCTTTCGCCTCGAAAAAAGCGTCATCAATTTCCTGTAGCTCTTCCGTCGTTTTCGTATCCGTCACGCCGAAAACAGCATCCAGACTTTCTATAATGCCCTGCGCAGCATCGTCAACGCCATCGAATTGGCGTATCAAAGTTCCGATAGCAGCGCCTATAGCAGCAGCACCAACGATAGCCCCGGCGAAAGTCGAAGCTATCCCGCCGACTATAACGCCGACACCTTTCAAAGCAGCCCCCCCCGCAACGACAGCAGTTTTTATACCGCCGAATACCGCAGCGCCAGCGGCCACAGCAGTCGTCAGGATCACAACCTGTTGAGCGACACCCAAAATATTCCCGATAAGCTGAGCGGATTCGTCATCAAGTTCAGAAAAAACTTTGAGAACTTCCCCGAAAATCTTAACAGCCGGTTGCCATGATTCAACTATACCCTGTGTGAGGTCGATGAATGTCTCGACAGCACCTACGATCCGCTGTATTACCTCAGCTATACCTTCAGGCGTGTTCAGGTCTATTCCAGAAAACAAATTCTGAAAAACGTCACCTGCTTCGGATTCAAGCGCCTTGAAACCATCAAGCAAACCTGAAAAATCTACCTGGTCGAACGCTTCAGGTATCAGCTTGGCAACTTTGTCAATCGTCTCCTTGCCTTCCTCAAAAAAATCATCCCATATCGGGAGGCCGGCAATCTCGATACGGATTTTTCGGAAAAGACCGGCAAAGCTTGTGCCAAAGTCATCAAAGGACTCTCGAAGCTTTTTAGCTCTATCGGCAGAATCTTCAAGGGCATTCCCGGTCAGAGTCAGAGCAGATCCAGCGGTTTGCCCAAGCTTGATGAACGGTTCCCCGATCAGTGCTACCCCGGCAGAAAATTGAACTGTCTGATCTGTCGTTTTCGCAAGTTTGTCAGTAACAAGCGTGAAAGCATCGGCAATCGTGATTTGTCCGGTATTGATTTGTTTCTGAATATCATCGAAGCTCAATCCCAAGGATGCAAGAGCTTCCTGTTGCGCTTTCCCACCGTCCTGGATTTTATCAAGAAATTCTGCGAAAGCATCGGCGGCGGCATCCGTCCCCAATATCCCTTGGGCGGTTCCTGATTTTACGAGATTGAAAAATTGATCTGCTGAAACCCCGCCTTCTTTGAATTTTGCTGAATACTCTGTGATTGTTTCAAGTAGATCATCGGCAGGAACTTCTTGAAGGCCCAACGTGAGCAGGTTGAAAGCCTCTTCTGACGAGATGCCGAACTCACGAACGAGAGTATTCGCAGCCCCCAGCGACTGTTCAAAATCGATGTCAAACGCCTTCTGCAATCCCGCAGCATTCTGCGAAATCCGCAAAAGCTCCTCTTCGCCGACATCACCGAATTGCCGGAAAGCCTGTGTTATCAGTTCCGTTCCGGATTCAATGGACTCAACAAAAGAATCGCCGTACAGATCAATAACAGATATTTGAAGCTCCTGGGCTTTCTCGGCAGGGACGCCCAATTGACGGGAGATATCGTTCGTGGCATTTTTGAATTCAAGTGCTGTTTCAGCCCCGGCAGCAGCAAGGCCGATCAGGGCAGCTTGAATGCCGAGAATGGCAGTTGCGGTATTGGCCAGCGGTTCGGCAGCATCCCCGATGCCCTTGAAAGAATCGCCGATATCATCGGCAACTTCAGACACCCGGTTAAGGCCGTCGAATATAATCTCTACTGTCGTTTGTGTTGTGCCCCCGGCCATTTATTTTGCCATCCTTCGTTTTATTTCGTCGTTTCTGCGCTTGGTTTCCAGGACCCAAAGTTCCGTCTCTGTCTGTGTTAGATATTGCGGAAAAACATGTGGTAACAACTCGAATAATGGCCGCTTCATCTCCACTGCGAGAGTTATGCCGTTTCTGACTTCTGGATCGGTTTTATATAATCGCTTGGCTTTTTTTTTGAGTCCGGCCCCATTTCCGACATGGATATGATTTCGTTCACGACCAGCTGAAATTCAATCGGATAGTGCTTTGCGAATTTGATTGTTTTCGACCGGTCAGGATTCGAGATAGACCCTCTCATGAAAGCCACGTACATCCGCGTCAATTCCGGGGGGATACTATTCGGATCGCCAACAATTTTCTTGAGCTTCCCCCGGATATAGTTCATTTCTTCCTTGGAAAGCATCGCAGCGCCAGCGCCTGAGAGAATGGCCTCGAACTTTTGGACTTTTGCAAGCTCTTGGCGCATCTCAAAAAGGTCTTTTGCCTCCAATTGCTGCACCGGCCACCGAACGTTCTTGCCGGTTTTCGCAAAATTCCAAAGGACAAAATCAGAATTGATCCGCTTTTTCAAGGAAACCTGCCCGAACCGCGTGAGATCGAACTCACACAATTCGGGTTCTGTTGTTTCTGTTTTTTCGATGTCAGTCATTATACCCCATCAAAATACGAAGGTGGATTCCTAGGGGCAAGCGTAACAGCGCCTTGTGGATCATTATCGACAGGCCGTGTGACAGGTATGCCGAGTACATTCAGCGACAACACGAACGGGTCTGCGTCAATATTCTGCTTGTATTTTGTGAGAACCTCTTTGCCTCTCAGCCGCATGATATCATCCGTTATGCCGTCCTCCATATAGATCGTAAAAGATCCAGCATTCAAAGTCTGTGTTGTCCCGCCGCGTGTGGTCCTATGCAGCTGAACAGAGGTTGTCCCAGGTGTCTCGTTTGGTTCGGCAAAGTCCACGGTCCCCTCGAGCAGAGTGAAAACCGGGTCATACCATTGACCATAGACCGGCTTCTCGTCTGTCGCCGCAGCGTTTGCAGTCGCGCCATGAATTGTCGGAATCACGCTGGCGAATTTGGCATATGCAAATTTTGTTGCAGTTGTGTTGGCGTCGAGACCTTCGCCAAAATTAAAAACCTGAACAGCCGGGAAAAGACTCCTTTCCTGAGTCCCTGCCTGTGGGCTTTCCTTAATCTCGGAGGCCAGAACTACAGCGGCGGTATTATCACTGATCCATATCTGAGCGACTTCGATGGCAGCCAGCGGAATCGAAGGCGGGCCACCGGCAGCGCCCCGAGTGTTCGACCACGCGCTTGCGTGCGGATCACTTTCAATGATTGACAGCGTGTCACCAGTTTCGGCAATCACCGAAAATTTCTGGTAATCAAGCGTCGCATCCCTCGTAAACGCGATTGTATCCGCAGAGATCGTCTCCTCAACTCCTGAAAAAACAGCCGTAAAAGACGCTACATCAACGGAATCATTCGTTGACGGAGTAGGAGAAACGAGGTTCAAGCCGGAAACAATCCCGTTCGGAGCAACTTCAGGTTGGAATCCCACGGCATTGGAAAGGATTTCACTGGAAAAAGTGAAATATTGTTTGTCCCCGGCATCTGTTAGGAGTTCCCAGGGAACTAGGGTTTGTGTCGATTCAACCTCAACTGAGGCTTTACTGGCATCCATAGTTTTTTCTCCTTGTTATTGTGTGTACGGATCATGTATATTTGTTTGATATCTAATATCAAAAGTTAGTTGCACTACCGCGAACATTTCACCCTCTCGCAATTCAGGCATCTCTCGCGGGCCACCGCCCGTATATTGCACACCTTTGACGGTCACGCCTGCGATATCCTCGCCCATAATTGCACGGAGATCGCCAATCAACTGCTCTTGTTTTTTTGACGCGGATTCTGTCCAGCCTGGTCGGGTTGTGAGATAATCGAATGCAGCGCCTCCGATCAGAATCACTTCCATCACAAGAGAATCTTTCCGATGCACAGGTAAACCAGGTGTATCGTCTCCAGGGGTCAGGATTACGCCATCAAGATTACCTGTGTTGCCGAATTTGGCGGACCGTTGGACATGGTTCCCGATATCGGTATTGTACCCGTTCCCGGTCGTTATGGTCGCCAGATTCGTGGCAATTCCGGAAATGATTTTTTCTCTGATTGTATCAGCCATTCAGGGGACACATCCTATGAATTGCAACATGTAAACTGCTGAAATGAATATTAAAAATTTCATTTTTTATTTCCTTTTCCATTTGCATGAATCCGATTGTTCCCGGGCGATCATGACAATTGTTGTTTCAATATCTTCGAGACGTTGAAAGATTTTTTTCCTTACGCCTCTTAGCCAATAGAACAAAACTAACAATGTTATTACTGAACATAATATCTGTAGAAATTTATCCATTAGCTGATTCAAATTCTTTGCATTTTGCTTTTAAAACTGCTATTTCAGTATTCATTATATCGATTTTTTCAAACATCTTTATGCGGGCTTCGACATTTCTATCATCAATTTTCTCATACGCTTCTTTGTGCTCTTTATTATACTTCTCTAAGTCTTTTGAAAAAGATTTGAAATGGTTCTTCATCATTGTGCAAATTTCTATCTGCTTTTTTTCGCATTCCGACGAATAAACAAAAACAGCCCTGCCATCATCGCCATAAAATTTGTTTATTTTTTCATTTATGTTGTCAGTTTTGTGCGATATCTTTGAGAATGCGTAGATGACAATGACAAGATATGATAGTGAAGTCGCAAGAAATATCCCCCAGTTTGGATTCATTTTTCAGGCCCCAAATCATTGATTTCAGGAACTGTTTCCGGGTTCACTGCCTCGAAATTTTGCACCTGCCCGACCGGTTTCGAGCCTTCGTTTTTGAATTCGATCTTCGGAACATTGTTGTAATTGACAGTCGTTTTTTCGGGCTTCGCTTCGATTCTCTTTTCCTGCCTATCAGGCGTGACTATCACATGGAAATTCAGGCATCCGTACAACATGAGCGCCAAGAAGATATTGACTATGGCTATGGAAAACCATTTTTTCATTCTGATTCGTCCTCTTCGATGTCCTCAACCTGGCCGACAATATCGAAAGAAAAATTCTCAAATCCCATCAAAGGCAAATACCGCATATTTCCAGATTGAATTTCTTTAAAACAGATTCGTTTTTTCGTTTCATCAAGACCTTGGCATATCCATTCTGTTGCCCCTGTCGCATTGCCGAACATAACATGAACCCCACGCCCAAGCATCGAATCCCTATAATTCGAGTAAGAGATGAGCCGTTTCCCCCAGTTCTGGATTTTCCCATTGATGTATATACCAATAAGTATTCCGGCAATAAGTCCCCCGGATTTCATAATAAATGCCACTATTTCAGCCGTTTGTTCTGGTCCCATATTTCACCCTCTCCTTATCAAATAATTTGCTGCATTGAGCAGGTTTCGGTTGACTGCCACCGCAGCGGTTTGCCTAACTTTCAGGTTGAGTTCTTCGTTCGCTGCCATGTCTGAAACTCTCGTTGTGTATAGCTCTTTCAGCCCGAACGATCTTTCACGCCCGGCAGCGGAAGCCCTCCGGATGAAAATACCTACATGCCCGGTCCGAAATCTGAGCAAAAAGGCGTTTCTGAATTTCTTCCTGCCACGTTTTTTCTTGATAGTGAAACCCCAAATGCCTGATTTCAGTCGTCTGCCTGAAAACCTTGGCCCCTGGGATGTAACGAAAGCCAAGGGTTTTCCTTTTGTTGTCAATTTCCCGGTCGGTTTGCTCGGGTTTGCCTTGTACAGCCGGATGTGTTCCTTGACAACTTTGGCTTTGACATTCAAATCCTTCCTGATTTCCTGGGATTCAATCTTTCTGGCCGTGATCAGAGATTTGTTGATCGATGACGAAGCGCCCGGTTTGCCCCGTTTTTGACATTACGGAGCAAAGAGCGCACTTCGTTCAATCCGACAATCTCGATTCCGGCCATTATTGTATTGGCCCCCCTTGCCGTGCGATCTGTAGCCCAGCAAGATGTTTTGAGACTACCGTTCCGGCGGTTTTCCCGACCATTCTCCAATGACCGGCAGACGTTGCATTTGTGGCGTATGTGTACAGCCCCCCGCCTACTTCATCGGGTGTCTGGTCTGACAACACTTTCGTCCCTGTCGGGTCATACACATCGACAGTGGCGGTAAGGCCGGCAACGCCAACGCCTTCAGTGTCCTGAAAGAAAAAATCACAGCGAATTTGTTCGCCTACATGCGCGTAAACTGTCATGATATCACCCCTTTCTCGGGGTATATCCCGTTACAAGCATGAAAGTGTTATCTTCAGGAGTCGGAATGATATCCGAAAAAACTGTCATGTTGCCGACAGCCGTGGAAAACTCCCCTTTTGTGTACGGCTTTGCGTCAGGATTCGCGTCAAACCATGCGTCCGTAGCAGTCGCGGCCCCAAGCTGGTTATACTGATCCAGTAGGTTTGCAGCGACTTGCTCCATTTTCGATGCCATCGCTCGCATGTCTCTCAACTCGTTTTCAATATTAGTGATTAACGTGCCGATGTCGGCCATTGTCATTCTCCTGTCGTGTAAGATATTTCAAAAGTTGAATCCGCTCCAGCAGTTGAACTGCAACGAATCGCTGTCAAAACTGATTGAATTTGGTACGACGCATCCGCAGTAACCCCGGTTGCTCCGTGCGGCCCGTCGATCCAATTGGCGGAGACAATGGCGGTTGGATCGGAGGTAGTAAATTCGATTTTTGCTGTAGCTCCAGCGCCAGGAAAAAGTGAAACTGTGCCGCCTTCCTTGAAATCATTCAGGTACAAAATTTCATTTGCCCCGGCTGATACCGTCGCGGTTTTCAGGACTTGGCATCCTCGTTTTTCCGTTGTAGTGTTCATTATATATGACCTCCATCAGACCATTTAGTGTATGACGCATCGACTGCCACAAGAGTGACATCCCCGGTGTGTGAGTCTGTCGAGCCATCTCGTTCAATTGATACCCATATTGTGTCAGGGAATCCGTTTTCCCGTCTCGCTACAAGGCTGGAAATATCAAGTTCAGCGGAATACCATTTGATCGTCTCAGCGGCAGCAGGAGCCGGGTAATCATCAACGATACTCAATTCGTTTGGAGCAGAAGCAGGTGCTGCGCCGGTTGTAAGATAGACATTTCCGCCGTCTGAATGATATCCCCATCGCAGCGTAAAACGGATATTGCCGGCTGATGTATTGCTCGTGATTACACAGCCATCAAATTTGATCGGGCATGATGTGTCACAAGCCCTTGGGAGTGTCGTGTTCCATGCGATACGGGCAGTGATATTATTCGTAAATTTATTGTTCTGCCCACCGAAATCAAGAGTTTTCGATAAAAAAACATCTTGATCGCCGGGATTTGTCGAACCTCGGAGAAACGCCCCAACTTCCCAAGGCATTTTGCCGATTGCCCTGGCATTCCCGAAATATTCCAGCCAGCCATCAGCGTTCAATTCTGTTCTGCTCGTATGGAGTTTGAATTGTTCAAAAACCGGTGCAGTAGTTATCGCTGCGGTTGCAATCCGAAACCTAAACCAGAAACGATTTGTGAGTGTACCAGGATCGTCATTTTTCACCCAATCATGAATTATCGAATGCTGAAACCGTATTTGCTCAGATCCTGTCCGTTGAAAAATCAAATCAGCAAACGGATAATACAACCCGGACGATTGAGTCGAAAAATGCGTAAATTCAACCCAAGATCCATTATAATACTCTGCAACGATCTCGCCAGAACCAGGAACAAGAGCGGTTTGGATACTCGCTTTTATCCCTTGAATTAACGGATAATCAGCAGTAACGGTATCGGTTAAATCGGAACTCACATAAATAGCAGAGTTGACAAGCAAATTCGGATACGTAAAGGTTGATCCACTCGCGGACCGTGCTGCCTCTGAAACATCAACATAATCAGAGCCATCATATGTATATACGAGCATCCCGCGCGTGTAAGAATCGCCTTGGCCGAAAACCGACTCATAACCTTTTTCTGCCACTCCGACATGAAACTCTTGAATATTGACAATAGCTTCATCACCTTCCTGATCGGAAACTATTTGAAGCTGAACGTTATTGAAATCGATAATATCAAGCTTTTCCTCATTGATACGCGCTCCTGTTATATCTGCCTCTGCATTTGCGTGAGATGTTTTCAAGTCGATAGTACAACTAACACAACTAATGGCGTTTGAGAGCAACAGAGCGTCGCCAGAGACGTCAAACGCAGTCCCTGCGGAAACGACAGCACAAGCCACAACTGAGCAGTCGCCTCCGGCAATATCAAAACCTGTCGTCTGTCCAGACAATGTCGCGGATTGTACTACACATCCAGAGCCAGTCGTCTGAATCCCTATCGGACCAGCGCCAGATACAGACCCGAAACTATGTTGAGTCTGCGTTCCAGACAGAACGATAGCTGTTGCGTTTGTCGGCTGTACGATATCACAGCCGTAAAGACTGGCTTTAGTACCGCTGCATGTAATGAAATCCGAATTGTTGTCAGACGGTTCGAGCCTCACATTGTCGCCAACAATTTCAACATAGTCAGGGACGACAATCGGGCTTTCAGAATATACGCCAGGTACAGGACGAACAACATATAATTTTGATATACTCGAATCTGTAATCGAATCTACGGCATTTTTGATGGACTCAAATTGACCGGACGGGCCAACCGGAATTTCCTGCGAAGATCCAGGGAAAATACCCGGTAAATCCTTAATGTTCGTTGTACCGTCGCCAGGGAAAAGCGCATGCTTATTCTCGTCAAAAATTATTTCATTATCTTTTGACACCCTGTCATTCCTGACAATATCAACCGTTTTCCCTGAATCGATTACGAGTTTTTCCATTGCCATTTTTCAAGGTATCCTATTGCAAATTAGAGTGAATGACCGGTCGTCTTCATCCAATTGCGAAGAAACGACATGAAGAACTGTATCTATCGTCACCCTGTCAACTTCATAAACCGGGCTTGGCACGTCTCCAATTCTGACGACAATGACGGCATCAGCATTGTATATGCCGTCCTGCGTTTCAACTTCTTTTTGCTTCTCAACTAACGCATTGATAATATTGCCGTTATAATTGATTTCGCCCCAAAACTGGTCTTCAATTATGTCCATAACATCCCCGGCAATATTATCGAATGCAGTAGTTGGCATTATACGTAAGCTTTCCCCATCTCAACCCAATCGAGTTGGACGCAAATTTTCCCGGCTGTGAGGGCTTCGACAGCGATAATTCCGGAAATGGCTGTCACATGATCGGTTGTTCTGATCATGTTCGCCGCTGTTCCGTCCGGCACAACGTCAAGCAGAGCATTAGCAGTCAATGAAGTTACAATTGTTGCCGCTAGAATATCCGCAGAAGCTGCCACAATTTCAAAGGCTATCGTACCAGTCGAAGTCCCGGAAGTCGCGGCATCTTTCACCCATATTGACCCTGATTTTATCAGACAATTCGGAGGGATCGGAATACCAGGAATGGCGATTGTTCCGACCGCCCCGCCATCAATTGCAAAATCATACTCGAACAGGCTGGAATGAACCAGCGGATCGAGCGGTGTATCTTGAGGTTTACCCATTTTTTCATTTTCCTTTCATCAAGTTCCGTCGTTTCTGTAAACGGCTTCCCATGCCATCGCCGCCGCTCCAACCACTATATCTGTTCGCATTTCCATACCGTATGTTGTCCATCCGTCTTTCGATTGCAAGCGGGGACGTTCACGCCCTCTGAGCAGGATCACATTGATAGTTTTTCCCTTCGGGCCGAACATGTACCAGCGTGTTGCCGAATCAGCGTCAAGCCTGGGTTCGTACACCCTGGATATTCGGTCAGATCCCCATATGTTCGCGGTGGGCTCTGTGTTGTCAGCGCCGGTAAAATTCGGGGACTGCAAAAACTGCTCGCTTGCGCCCTTCATGGCATACGGTGCGAGAATGTATTGTGGCATGACACGCAGTCTGCGCCTGTCAGCGGAAGCAGCTTCGGGGCCTATGTCATGCTGTGTCATCAATGCGAGTTCAGCAGCGTTCAAAGTCGCTGTGTTGATCGGGTCAATGTCCGCGCCCTGGGCCAAATTCGCATGAGCGACAGAAAAAAGAGCGTTCCCGTCTGATGTATTAGCATTGTCTGTGACAACAGCATACACGACATCGCCTATGATTTCCCGGCTTGCCTCGCCTGCCTCCTGTGTCAGATCCCGAAAAGCGCCGAGATCGTCATTGATCATCATTTCTTCTGTGAAGCTCAAGCCCATTGCGTATCTTGCGACTTGCATAGGCTCACCGGTTTCGGTCATGGCCCTGTATGTCCATTTCCCCCCTTCGGGGACTTCTTCCATTTTTCGCCAGAGCGACCGACGATATGAATTATGAACCTTGAAGTCGCTTACGCGACTCACACCAGCCCATTGCTGATACGTTTCTTCGATAGAATCGAATCCCTGAAAAAGCATTTTTGTGGCAGATGTGGAGAGCAACAGAGGAAAGTCGCTTGTCGTAAGCGCCCTCTGTCCGAGTGCTGCCATAAGCGCATGGTTCCCCATGTCAGCAGACCGATTGATGGCTCTGAGAGATTCACGTGCCAGAGACTTCAAACCGCGCCCTGCAAGCTGTTGAGCTTCCGGCCTCGGACTTTCGATATTGACATCCATCAGAAGATCCATTGCCTCCTGCCCGATGTCCCGGAATTTGTCCTTCTGGTCAACTATCTGATCGCCCCGGATTGGGTTTTTGTGACCTACAGGTTTCATGTCCAAGCTCATATTCTCCATGATCTGTTTCCGGGCTTCATCGATAGTTGCCTCGTTGTCAATAAGCTTAGAAATCACGGATTCTTCGACAGAAAACTTCCTGCCCATCTCCATGATTTCAATCATCCTGCCGCGTTCCGCCTGAATTGCCGCTCGTTGTTCTGCCTCGATGTCAGCAGGTTCAACATTATCTTTCATCCATGTCTCGATCGCGCCATCTTCAAGGCCGTCCGGCATCCCGCGCGCCTTGAGAAAGGCTTTCATGCTTTTTGAAATCTTCATTTCTTCCTCTCTTTTTTGGTTGTTATCGGCCACCGGTTCGGCCTCAATTATTTCAATTTCTTCGTTGCGGGCTTTCGCGTTTGGGTCCGCTGGCACTGCGACCAAAGACACCTCTTTCAAGCGCCATTTGGTCGCTACCAGAGCAGGCCCCGCATATTGTTTCCCGCGTATTTCAGCGGTTTTTTTCTCTTCAATGAACTTGGCTTTTTCGATGATATAGCCGACAGAAAAGCTGTTCAGGTGGCCTTCAGAAACTTTCAGCGCTGGCCCTTGAGCTTCTTCAGCATCTGAAAAAAAGACGGTCCCGGATATATTTTTCTTCCCAACCTGGAAATCCCTGACAGATCCGATTGTGTCTTTCGTGTCCCATCTGTTATGAGAATCCTGGAGCGGGACACGATCCCCGTCGACTTTCATCCCGGAATTGAGCAAAATTTCAGAATACGCGCCACGGATATAATCAGTCCGCTGAACAGGGGTTTCCGTGGCGATTATTGCCGACACAGACCGATTTTCTGCATCCCATGTTTTCGGCCCCTTCTGCCCTTGTTCGACCGTTGCTTTTCTTGTCAGTATTTTCATAATATTATCCTTGTTCAGCGACCGCAGCCGGATTATTCGCGTTTGCGTTTGATGTTTCTTCCATCCAAGGAGTCGGCAGGCCGGCCGCTTCGATCATCCTGTTAGCTTCTGCTATTTCAGCCAACAGATCTTGGAAGTCAACGCCCCGCTCCCGTGCTATTTCCTGTGGCGATTTCTGATATGTTTTGATTGCCGTATCATTAGCTTTGTTTTCCTTCAATGGGTCAATCGGTTTCATTCCAGCCGGGTCCCATGTGCAGGCATAGTATGCCCACGGGTCCGTAACATATCCCGGCATATCGATCTTACCTGACAAATACAGGAAGTCGAGAAAAACCCGCTTCACGGGTTCGCAAAATTGCCGGATATGCCTCGAAATAATTGGCCTTAGCAATTGCTGCATGTCGTTTCTGGCTGTCCTGAAGTTCGTATATCCAAGATTATTATAATCTTTCGTAACTATTTCGTAAGGTATCCCTGTGACGCAAGATATCGTCAATAGAACTGTCCTGATATAGTCTGGGAAATTCCCCCCGATCCTCCAGGCCGCTGATGCAATATGAATTTTCTCGCCTGTCCGCAGGTATTCAAGGATCCCGTTCGACATGGATTCAATTTTCTGTTCAGTGTTTTCAGGCGAAACAATCGGCAGCCCATCAGGCCCGATCTGCATATTTTTTATAGCGTTTTGTCTGGCCGCCGGGTCAGGGGATTCGATGAAAGCCAGCTATTTCGATGCCATCTGAACGCCACCGAGTTCAGCAGTCATATAGTCCCAAAGCATATCAGCAATGTGTAACGCTGCATTCAGTTCAGAAATTCCACGCAATTGCCCCGGTCTGAGCGTATGGAATCCATGAATTACGCGTTCTGCAGGGATTCTATTTTGAGACAATTTTGGCAGGTCAGAGTTATAAAACAACCCGGTATCTTTCAGGATATACGCGATCCTCTCTCCTGTCGCCGATTTGTATTCAATCCCCTGGTCGATTGTGACAACGTCGCCAAATTGCTGTGTCGTGTCGTCAAGATGTTCAGCCTCTATCATTTGCAGGCAGTAAGGCAGATACCTTTTCGGGTCTTCCGATGTCGTGTGGATCGCAAGCGATTCACCAGCCCCGAATATCTGGCGACCGAAAAGCTCGGTCAAATCAGGGAACTGCAATCTACCATCGACGCAAGCCATTTCTGACCATCGCAGCCATGCTGATTCTATTTTTTGGTTCAAATCTGTGGCAAGGTCTCCATTTGGTTCGCGTATTTTCGATTGATATTTGATACCATCGCCAACAGTAAATGCGCTCATCGCATCATCCGCTGATTTGAAATAGGGAAAATCACGGATAAGTTGTTGAGCGAAGGCTTTGACTTTTGCATTTGAAGCCCTGATAAGATCATTAGCCCCCGGAGAATCTCCCCAAGCGCCTGGAGAAAGCCGAGTAGATTTGGCCCCGGAATACAGATTGCCGGAACGGGCAGCACGGTAAAACGCCCGCTTATATGCCATTTCAGGAGAAAATAATCCGATGAAACTATCTATTGCAGCGCCGAGATTCATACGCACCTCGGTCTGTAAGCGTATGTACGTGGAGAGAATTCCCCGCTTAATATCTCGATTTTACTGTTGATATCGTCAAGGGCTTTCTGAAGTTCTTCGAGAGACCGGAATTTTGCAGAGCGGTTGCCATGTGTCGCGGATTCGACTGTCAAATCCTGTCTTGCCTGGATGTCCGCCAGGAGTTTCGCTTTGATCGCTTCCAAATCCGCTAATGACATTTGTTACCTTTTTGTAATGTTTAAGCCAAATGTTACATTTTTGTAATATTCAGCCCGTAACATAAACAAAAAAGCTTGTCAAGAAAAAAATTACCACATATCAAAACCGAGTTGATTTGCAATGTCTTTTGAAAAGCTTTTTGAATTGATTATTTTCTGGTATAATGTTTCATCACAATCATGCCTTTCAAGCATGAAATCATCCGCCCCGGATAGCACGATCCTGCTATCGCCCGGCCAATATGTGACCTCAATTTCATTTCCTGGGAAATTCGGATACCAATTGTCTATAACTTTGATCATTGCTGTTTTGGTCCGTTTTTTCTTCAAGCAATGTTTCATTTTTTCCCCTTATTTTCGGGTATATGAATCCGATGAAAACCGCACATATGATAGGCAGCCAGGATATATACCTCGCAATCAAGAGCATGATTCGCTCCATCGATTCCAAGATTATGCCAGACCGGGATCGGGTAGCCGTTCACCCATTTTGTCACGACCTTCTTGGCAGATATTTCTTGAAAATACGAATCCTCTGCCTGCCGTGCGAAATGATAAGTTCCCGGACCCTCTGTCTGTTTCAGCCGTGCGTATATCTCGGCCTTTGCCGTATCCGTTCCAACTCCTGCGAGTTGTGCCCCGCCAGGGATCTTCAGCCCGGATGCTAGATCGATGTCTTGATTCGTGATGCCAATGAATATCGGCTTATTCATCGTTTTCGATCCTTTTGTAGCTATCGTATTTACTGGCCTCAGACGACAAAAATTATAAACTGTCTGCGTGGCATACCCGGAGTCAATCGCCATCATTCGGATCCGCATTTTTGCGCCTGATTTTTTCTCATATTCCCTCTGCAAAATCTGATCAACTTGGCCCCATGTGTTGATATCATTCGTCGGGCCATGTATCCGGTCATGATATATGAGCCATGACTCACCGTCGAAATCAAAGGCCCGGACGACAATATCGATCCGGTTCTTATGGACATCCGCCCCGGCCAGAATCGTTTTAGCTTTTTCCGGTATCTCGAAAAAATCATTGGTCCGTGGCCGGTCTCTGAGAGCTTCCCATTTCGGTTGGTCCCCGATCAGTTTGTCTGCGATTCCAAGCCTCGTATTTTTCCAGACTTTCAGCTTGAGCGGAAACTTGTATGACTCCAGAAACTCCTTGACCACCTGCGCCCACGGAACAAACTCAACAGGCCCGATCAGGCTGTTCAGAGCAAAACCAGCCCTGTAATGTCCGGGGTTCTCCGGGACCCATTCTCCCGCGTGAACGATCCCCGGTTCGTAGATGTTGCCCTTGTAGCGCTCTTCAAATCCTTTCTTGCAGTATTTACAAACATATCGTATGTTTGTGGGCTTCCCATTATCATCAAAATCCCATTTCATGCCGTGATCATCGAGTTTTCCGCCCCACTCCCACGGCTGTTTTTTCTCGCAGAACGGACAGGGGATATGATAATATTGCTGATCGGATTCATCGAAAATATCATCGATCAGGGAGAAGCCTTCGTCTGTCGGTGTGCTGTTATAATAGATTTTTTTCATCAAGCCGTACGTGTCTGTACGCCTCTGAGCGAGTTCTATAGGGGAACCCTCTCCATCGACATCGAGCGGAAAGCCGTTGATATCATCCAGGATCATGTACCTTATAGTATCCTGTCTGAAAGCGGTACCTGAATGAGCGCCGTCAAAATCCCATGTCCCCCCCGGAAAAATTTTCTGCTGGGCTGTTGACCCTCCGTATTTCTGCCGCTCAGAAACTACCAATCGCCGGAGTTCTGTACTCGCATCGATCATCGGCTGAATTCGTTTTTTTATGTGCGCTCGGACCTTACCATCCGTGATTCCGATGAATTTACCTGGCCCTGGAGCGATCTGAATCACATAAGCCACGAAATTTGACGCAACTTCCGTCAGTCCGAACTGTGTTGGTTTTTTCGTGCATATCTCCTGGATGCCGGAATATACTGACAGAACATCCATAATTTCACGAAGGTATGGTGTCCTGTCTGTCCGCCACAGGCCAGGATAACGAGAAGGCGGAGTCAGTATCCGGTATTGGTCGGAGTATTCGGAAACTGTGATTTGTGGCGTGGGTTGGAAACCGGATCGGTATTTCATTCTTTGGAAAGTTCCGTCAGAATGTCAAAAACCTTCTGCCCAATGATCTTTGCGATTTTAATCTCGTCATCGATTGGAGCGAGTATCGGCCCTAGTTCAAAGCCCATGCCTTCAAGGGCCTGTTTTGCAGCCATGTTCTTGGCTGTATTTCGGATTGGGTTTCGGCAGCATCGACCGTTTTCCCCTCAGCAAGATCGGCATCCGCCTGCTTCATTCGGCTTTCTGCTTCACGGACACGCGCCCGGTATATCATTTCCAGCCGTTGAGCTTCTTTATACCCCATACCGTCTATGCCATCGGATACGGCTTTGTCGAGTAACTCCTGCTCTGTCAACAGGTCTGATTCTTCATCTTTCGGGATCTTCCCGTGTTTTCTCTGTGTGGCCATCCCCCCTATTTGTGCAGACATGTCAAGGCTTTCACGGTCCATCTCTTTTGCTTTTTCAAAATTTATCAAGACCAGCCTGCCTTTTTTCCGTGTACAGCCTTTATAGTGTCCACGCTGCATCCGCTGATTGATGGCAGAAGGGGAAACGCCTATCTTCTCAGCATATTGTTTTTGATTTAACCATTCAGTCATAATTAAGCCCTAAATTAAGCTCATCAACTGTTGCATTACCTTGAAACAATTGACAATAAAGGCGTTTTGGAAAGCACAGAAATGAGTCGTTTTTCGGACTTCT
>Ga0180431_10003962_pt1 | contig 18664 bp, 28 predicted proteins | sample SS_ome_11_FD_132459 | JGI IMG/M metagenome (GOLD analysis project Ga0180431, IMG submission 132459) | Hypersaline lake sediment archaeal communities from the Salton Sea, California, USA - SS_1_MS_1 metaG | ecosystem: Environmental > Aquatic > Non-marine Saline and Alkaline > Hypersaline >... | reverse complement strand
GAGAAGCGAGATCGACTACCAGAATGAGATCGAACGGTTGCAGAGCATTGTTGATAGATGTGAAGCAGTACGTGATAGAGTTAGTGCTGCACCATCAGTAGTATTTCGTGGCAGTATAATTGTTGCATGGCTAGACGAAGCTATCCTAACCGGACAGAAGAAAGGAAAATAATAATGCCAACAAGACCAAGATGGAAATTCGCAGAAGACATGCTTGCTAAATTCTTCGGAACAGTCAGACGACCCCTCAGTGGAGGAAACTCCAAAAGTGGTGGCAGGGATGATGCACAACACCCTAGACTCTTCCTAAGCAGCAAGCAAACAAAGAAGTCCTCCCTCTGGACTCTCTACCGCGAAGAGAAAGAGAAAGCCAAGGTGGAAGGAAAAACTTGTGTACTCGGAATCAAGGAACAGAGTAGACACGGTATGCTCCTGGTAATCCACATGGATGACTTACAGAAAGTCTATGAGGAATACATCAGGGGAAGGGGATTCCACCTCTCCGTCGAATACCAATGCCCTGTATGCAAACTTTACTACACAACAGCAGGATTCTACAACGGATACTGTGCATCCTGTTGGCAGTACAAAAAAGCAGAAGGTCGAGGGAGTATGCCCTGCACCCTTTGCAAAGTACCCAACTGCGAATTCGCACAAGACCCTAAGAATGACAACCGAGAGGCAGCACTAGACTGTCTCGCAGCACTTTAGGAGAAACCATGAACCAACGACAGCAACTCCAAGCACTCAGTCAAGCACAGGGTGAAAAGTGCCGTAAATGCACAAAGCCTTGTTGGGTCTATGAAATACTACCTTCTTCCCAGAAAAGAGGAATCGATGTCAGCAATCTTTCCAAAATCAAGGATACTGCTAAAGGGTAGACGGATATCCAATAAGTTCAATGTTTTCAAAGAGAAGTATAAGGATTGTCAACAGTGTCCATTACACAAGACTCGAAACAGAATTGTCCTCTGCCGTGGAACACTCCCCTGCGACATCCTCTTTATTGGTGAAGGTCCAGGTGGTAATGAAGACTCACTCGGATTCCCCTTTATGGGAAGGGCAGGAGAATTCCTTCAAGGAATCTTGAACTCAGTTTTTCACCCACATCCCGATCTCAAAAAGAACATCAACACCACTTATGCAATCACCAACATCGTTTGTTGCCGACCACCTGAGAATCGAAACCCAGAAATAGAAGAGATTGAAGCCTGTCGTCAAAGATTGATTGACTTTATTCAACTTGCAAAACCGAAATGGATTATCCAGGTGGGAAAAGTAGCCAAGGAAAACTTCCCACCAAACCTACCAAAACTTGGAGGAACACTACACATCCGACACCCATCATGGGCAATGCGGCAAAGGGCAGGTGACCGTGCCGCATACATTCGCACTACTCAAAACTCACTACGCAAAATCATCAGCACTATCGAAGGGAGTAAGTAATGGAACAATCACCATCAGGACAAGACTACACAAATCACCGAATCGAAGAACTTGAACAGAAAGTCAAAGAACAAGACCTAGAAATTCTGGAACTCAAAAGACAAGTAAGCCAACTACAAACCGTCACAGATTTTGGCAAAGGATAAATCATGCTCTGGACAGGACCATACGAAGAAGGAATCAGTTTCTCACTACTCAGCAAGTTTCTGGTATGTCGTCATCGCTTCTATCTCAAGACCATCACAGGTGTCGAGGAAGACGAAGGATTCAATCACAAGATCGAATACGGTTCGATGTTCCACTGTATGATTGAAACCCTTGGTGACTACAAAACCAAACAGGAAGCATTCGAGGCAAAAGATGCAGCAGTAGATAAGTATTGTCAATCTCTTATCCAGAAGTATCCCGAATCGGAAGCAGAGATTATCAAGTGGAAAATCATCTGCAAGGGACAATACCGAATCTACTACGACTACTGGACAACTCACAGACAGTGGAAAGGAATCAAACGAGTCTTCCATGAACTCGACTTCAAGATTCCCTACAAGCTACCCTCTGGTCGAACGATCAATATGCGGGGGAAGATCGATGGTGGTGTACTCCCCGGTGCATCATTTATGATTGAGGAAACCAAAACGAAGGGACGTATTGACGACCAGGGGATTGGCCGAACATTAAAGCAGAACTTACAGACCATGTTCTACCGAACTGCCTGGGAACAGATTGTCACCCAAGATCCAAGCTATGTCTTTGAATTGGTGGACAGTGGAAAGGTAATTGCACCCAAAGATTTCAAAACTAGGATTGCAAAGAACGGCAAGATCAAACCTTGTGCTGGTGTTGCTTACAATGTCATTCGCAGACCCCTTTCCGACTTCCGTTCAATCCGCCAAAAGAAAGCAGAAACAGATGCACAGTTCTTGAAAAGGTTGAACGAAAAGATAGCAGAAGATCCAGCCTACAATTTCATGCGATGGCGGGTACGGATCAAGAAGGATGAGGTCACTACCTTCCAACAGACTTGCCTGGACCCGATCCTAGAACAACTCTGTGATTGGTGGGAGTGGGTAGCAGCAGATCCCGAAGATCCTTTCCGTATTCCAACTACAGTCCACGATATGAAACCTTCAACCATTGCCATCCCTGGTGGTGGAATCCACTGGCAAGCACCCTTCGGTGTCTACAACGGCATGTACGACGGATACCGTGGAGACTACTACGACTTCCTCACCACAGGCAGCACGAAGAACCTCGTAGAAATCACTAACTTGTTTCCAGAATTGGAGAATGAATAATAATGTTACATGCACGAAAAGATTACAACCGTATCCAAGACCCTGCACTTCAAGACCCGTCACTACTCTCAGAAGGTAGTTCACCAATTGCAGAAGATGAACCAGTATTTCTCGTTCGGGCTAGTGACCAAGCATTCGTACCAACATTGAATGCTTGGATTGACGCACACCTAGCTTGCTACGGTAGTCAAGTTATGACAGACGCAGTAAAAAAGCATATTCGTAAAGCAGTAGAATGGCAAAAGAAAAATAGATACGAACTAGCAGATGCACCTGTTGAAGTCTTTAGTCCAAACTGCCCCTACCCCAACCTTCATTCCGACGACTGCGATTGTCAAGGAATGGGAGGTCCAAGGTAACAACTACCATATCTTGTGGCTTGAAAAATCAAGACCACAATGCTATACTATGACCTGTTTTCCACTTATTTTTCCAGAGAGGTAACCATGCCACCGAAAGTTAAAAAGAGAGTAGTCAAGAAGACTCCTACCAGGAAAGGTACAAAGAAGGTTCCTGTCAAAAAGACAGCAAAACCAAAAGGAATGATTCCCAAACTAAGTCGAGCTACCAGGATCATTCTGTACGGTCCTCCCGGTGTTGGTAAGACCTCCCTGGTAGCATCCCTCCCCGAAGTTGGTTTCCTCTATGGAGACAAGGAAGAGGGAATCTTGGACCTGATGGAATTCGGACAAACAAACATTATCCCCGAATCCCGTCTGTGGCCTGTTGGTCACTGGTCGCAAGTCATGGGATCGGTCGATGAGATCGTCAAGAGTGGTATCAAAAACCTTGGTGTGGATTCCATGACTGTCATTGAACAGTTGTGCTTTCTCAATCATGCCGATGTCAACTTCAATGGAGATTGGAGTAAGGAAGGATTCTTTGCCTATCAACAGGGACCAAAGAATGCTGCTAAAAAAGACTGGCCTGAATTCCTCGATATGCTCGATGATATTGCACAGGCAGGTATTAATGTCTGGTTGATCGGTCACAGTCAAGTAAAGAATTATCAGAATCCAGAAGGACTCGACTACGACCGCTACATGCCCTACCTCGATAAAGAGACCTGGGCAATTACTCACGTTTGGGCTCAAGCAGTCCTGTTTAACAATTTCAAAGTCGTCATTAAAAAGGAAGGACTCAAGAACAAAGCAAAGTCAGATGAATCCGAAGGACGTTTTATTTACACTGATCCCTGCCCAACCTACTACGCCAAGAATCGGATGGGTCTACCCCCGGTTGTTGATTGTGGTGAAACAGCAGAGGAAGCAGCAACGAACCTTATGACAGCTATTCAAAGTTGTCGTCGCTAGAAAGGATAGTAATGCCCCCGTATCCACCGAGACTAAGGGGCAGTTTCAAAGCAAGCCCTCGTAGTCAAGACAGATGGGAAGTCGATTTCAAACACTACCCATCAGAGTCCAAACATACGGTCGCTGACAATCTCACAAAGGATCAGTCCATCGAGTTGAAGGACAGATTAAACACTCTCATTCACAACTACATTGAGGAAGTAAATCATGGCGAAACAAACAAGCCAAACGAACGTACTTAACGCAATTACCAAGAACGCTGCTGGTGCTTTTGCACGGAACAAGGGCAAGAAGGGAAAACGTCGCGGTGGTGGTGGTTGGCCTGTCATTGACAACGCAATCGCCAAGGTTGCCGACATTCTTTTCGGCAAGACCAAAAAGCAGGTTCCCTACATCGCTATTCAACTGGTAGGTGTTTCACCCGAAGAGGTTGAAGACCGCAAGGATTCTGTTTGGTATCGCTTTGCTGACACCGAATGGAAGACAGCCGATGAGGTAATGGACAACCTGATGAACGACCTGGACCTGTTAGGTGTGGATACCTCCGAAGCAACGGATGAGAAGGAACTTCCCGCCCTGCTGGAACAACTCAAAGACGGTCGCTACGTCAGTGCTGACTGCTTCGAGTGGGAAGGCAACAACGGCAAGGGTAAGTCCCTGGTCATCAACGGACTCGCAGAGTATGACGGTCCCGATGAAGTCGAAGTCGAGAATGACGATCCTCCATTCGATGCAGAAGATGAGGCAGAAGTCGGTGAGGAAACCGATCTGGATGCTCTCGGTGCTGCTGGTGATGAAGGGGATGAAGCGGCACAATCCACTCTCACCGAACTTGCCGGGGAAGCAGGTATTGATCCCGATTCAATTCCTACTTGGGCTGAACTAGCCACCAGTATCCAACAACAGGATGTAGCACCGGAAGAAGAAACCTCTGACATCCCGGCAGAAGGTGAACTCTACATCTGGGATGGAGAGGAATGCGAGATTGTGAGTGTCGATGCTGACGCTGAGACTGTCACAGTCGAGTGGAATGGTGACGCTTACGAGAACATCCCGTTTGCCGACCTTTCCCCGGTTGCATAGTTCTTTTCCCTACCCCGGTAGTCAGGCTAAATCCTTCCACTACCGGGGTGGGTTTTCTCAAACATAAACGCAAGGATTCAGATATGTCACAGGGACAACAACGTGCGAAGAAACCTCAGAAAACCAAGGAACTCGATGTCTTCCTCGACGGGGAAAAAGTTGGTAAGTGTACCCTCGACCTGGAAGTAGCTGTTGAGTTCTCAACCAAGATCGCCCACGGTTTCCCCGCTGAAATGAACATGAGAATCAAACGCGATGGTGAGGGGTACATTCCCGAAAACATCGTACTTAAAACCTAAAGGACAGGAATCATGCCGAACAAGATCAAGATCTACACGGCAGTTGTAAATGGAAAACCAAGAGAGAACTTCTTTTCCAGAAAGGAAGCATTCAGTTTTCTAGCAGGTTACATCAGTACGATGTTTGACCAAACACCAACTACCGAAGTTGTGGAGACAGAAGTGACTTTTAAGTAGGCTGGATACGCCGCTACGGGTATACCTGCTGGTCTTCGCAGGTATCGCCAACAGTCCTGGGCATGACTGACCCAAAACTGCCCACTTCCATTAACCGCATGACAAACGGACACTACCATGCTCTCTATCGATACAGAAACTACTGGACTCGATCTCTTCCACGGTTGCCGACCATTCTATGTCTCCACCTGTGACGACAATGGCAACTGCACATCATGGAATTGGCGAGTTGGTCTACACGACCGCAAACCAAGAATCCCTGTTTGTGACCGTGACGAACTCATCAAGTTCATACAGATGGGTGGACCTGTTACCGAGGATAATGAATGTCGTTGGTGTGGTATGCGTTGCTTTCAACCAACCTGCCATCATTGCGGTGGTAAGCAATCTGTACCTATTATTTTCCATAATGCCAAATTCGACATCCGAGCACTCAGAACTGTTGGTGTAGATATTCCGTCCTTGATAGGTTGGAAAAACATTCACGATACCCTACTACTCGCTCACATCTTCCATAGCGAAGAACCCCACGGACTCAAGTATCTAGCAGATAAGTATCTCAATATCCCCTCCGACGATGAGGAAGACTTGAAAGAGGCAGTTAATGCTGCACGGCGAGTAGCCCGATCCATCAACAACAGGATCAGGAAAGGCAGCACCGACTTCTCCCATCTAAAGTTCATCAGCATTGCAGGACCAGGACATCCACAACTAGCCAATCGCTCAAAGCCACCAACTAGGGGAACGTGGGCAATGGCAGACTATTGGTTACCGGCAGCACTCCACAAACTCAAGCCAAGACTCACAAAAGTCTTTCAAGATAAGATCCCCGAAGAGTGGGCAAACATCTGTGGTAAGTATGGTGACCTGGATGCAGTCCGTACCACCGGACTCTTCATCATGTACCAACAACTTCTTAAAAAACATGAAGAGTACAAGGAACTCTACGAAACCCGCAGACGATTACTCCAAGTCACTTACGAAATGGAAGAACACGGAGCATCTATTTCTCTTCCCAGAATAGCCGAGCTACAGAGTCAGTATAGCAACGATAGAGAACTTGCACAGCAACAACTCTCCAAGATGGCGGGAAAGGATCTCAATCCCAACTCACCACAACAAGTAGCTGTCTTCCTTTTTGAAGACTTAAAAATTCCTGTACGGAAAACAACCGACGATGGTAATGCCAGTACGGGAGCAGAAGCACTACGAGAAACCAGGGAAGAGGAAAAGCTGACTGCCAAGCAGGACAAAGCAATCCAACGTCTACTCGACTACCGTAAGAACGGTAAGATGATTGACTACCTGGAAAGCTACAAACTGTTTGGCACACCCTCCCCAATCAGCAAGGATTACTCGGTACTCCATTCCACCTACAACATAACTGGTACAAAAGAAACTCGATTTAGCAGCAACAACCCCAACCTTCAAAACGTCAGCAAGCAGAAGGAATTCAACCTCCGTTACTGTTTCTGTCCCTACTCAGGTCGATGGTGGATTGCTGCTGATTACGACAACATTGAAATGAGACTCTTCGCTTATATGTCTGGTGACAAGGAACTTATTGCTGCTTACGAGCGTGGAGAATCCTTCCACTCGGTAGTCAGTGAAATCCTCTACCCCAAGGAATGGGCAGAGTGTGAACGCAAAGGAACATCCTTCAAGGAAACCTACAAGGACACCTATTACCAGTGGGTTAAGAACGGCAACTTCGCATCCATCTATGGAGCATCATCCTACAAGTCAGACCAAACCTATCGGGTCAAAGGAGCAACCAGGAAGATCCGTAAACGACTCGCAAAGGTCGATGAGTTTATGAACCGCTGTATCGATGAAGCAAAGCAGAACGGATATGTGAAGACCCTACAGGGGTATCCTCTGCAAGTCCCATCGGAGAAACCCTACATCGCAACCAACTACGTCGTACAAGGATCAGCAGGGTACGTCATCTGTGAGGCTATGAACCTCTGTCACAACTACCTCACAGACAATCCAAACCTGGACTCCCACATGATCCTCCAAGTCCATGACGAAATCATCTTCGATGTCCCTGCCCGACCAAGATCGAAGACCATTGCAAAGAAACTGGCAGGCATCATGGAACAACCAGGACTCAAACACGGCATCCCATTACCTGTGGGACCAGACCTTATCACTGAATGTTGGAGTAAAGGACAAGCACTATGACAACATACATCGAAGTTGGAAAGGTTACCAAAGGACAGAATAAGGGAGAAATATTCATTGCCTCATCCAAAGAGAGACACGAAGAGGTACAGACAGCCCTAACCAAGCAAACTAAACACATCCTTCTCTTCCAGAAAAAAGACATTCCCTGGTTAATCGAAGCATTACAAAAGGAAATGAAATGAAAACTCTACTAGACACAATCTTAGAACTTACTTCACAGGGATATGAAGTCAACTTTCGCCAACTGGACATTTACCCTGGAACTCTATTAGTTACACTCAAGTTCAAAATCAGTGGACAGATATTGTGGCAACAAGTAGCACCTCTCGATCCTTTCCTTTTCCGTGAGTATGAACGGAATCCAGAGACTACAAGGGATTTAATCGAGAGAGAAACCATCAGCAATCTCGGTAAAACACAGAACGAAGCAAACATACAAAAGTTCAACCACCTCAAACAAGTAATCATTGAAGCGGTAAGGAAAATGGATAATGAGTGAGAAGACTAAACGGACTTGCCTACGATGTGACAAAGAATTCAAAAGTGAACTACCAGTTTGTGAGAATCGGATCTGCCCGAAATGCACAACTGCCAACAGAAAGGTATCCATCAAACCTTCTGGTACAAACTCAGGTGGTCGCAGAATCAACAACGCAATCAAGGATATCTAACCATGTGGAAAATCATCTACCTATTCCCCATCGCAGCAATCACGATGAACCTGCTGATAGACTGGATGTACCTAGCACCCCACTACCAAGGTAATAACCGCTTCCATGCCATCACCCATGCCCTACTCGCAGTAGTAGTTTTCATGGTGACCTGGATGTGCTCACCGAAGAAAGGAATAACCTATGACAACCACTCCAAAACCCACAACCTATAAAGGTACACAGTTCCGATCCAGACTCGAAGCAAGATGGGCAGTCTTCTTCGACTGTCTCGCCATAGACTGGATCTACGAACCCATGACCTTTACCATCCAACCAACCAAGTGGGAATACACACCCGACTTTGAAATCACTTGTAAGAAGGGAAAACCAATCCTGGTAGAAGTTAAACCAGCACAAGCCACAGGTCAGACCCTTGAAATACTCGCAGCAGTCTCGGACATCAAGAAGTACATGACCATCTTAGCTGTTGGAGACTTCTACAAAAAGCAACTAAACATACAGATCATATCCGAACCACTCCACAAGGAATCACCTATAAATTTCTTCCAGAGATTACACCCCACACCTCGTAATACTATTCAGGTAGCAATTGAAACTGCTGCCGGTTACCGTTTTGACATCGCAGAGAATGCAAGGAAGTAAATATGCCCAACGTAATATCTAAAAAGTTGCAACCATTTATCTTTCACGGAGTACACCTTGAACCATCCGGCAATAACCACATCGGAGATTGTCCCTTCTGTGATAAGGAAGGACATTTCTTTGTTAACCCTGAATCGGGACAGTGGGATTGCAAGGTTTGTGGTGAAGCTGGAAATGTAATTAGTTTCCTCCAAAAATTTTACGAACTAGCACTGGAACTGACACCAGACGAATACTACGAAGAACTCTCAGAGGATCGGTGTATCCCTGTTGCCGAACTCAAGAGTTGGGGTCTTGCTTGGCATTACCTCAACGATGTCTGGATCATTCCCGGTGTTGGTCTTCGCGGTAAGATCAACAATCTCTACGTCTATGAGGAAGGTGGAAAGGTCTTTGGAACCAAGGGCATTGACCTGGGGATGACTCTGCACAAAAACGCAGACTTCTCCAAGTGCAACACGGTATACTTTTGTGAAGGTCCATTCGATGGGATCAGCCTACACGCATTCCTATCACGGTATAAACTCAAACCGATGAAGAAAGGGGACACCACGCATGGCGACAGTCACCACCCTCTCGCCGTACCTGGACCGATTACGCTCCATGCTACCCACGGTCCCGATGCAAACTTCCCCGATGCAACACCTGCTTCGCAAGCAACTAACCCCCTTACCCTCATCCGTACAACCAAGCAAGGGGAATCCCTCTTGCAAGGTTCCTGCGTGGTTATTATCCCCGGCACAAACAACTTTAAGAAACCTTGGGCCGATCACTTCAAGGGGAAAGTGGTGCGTATCCTCTTCGATAATGACCACCCGCGAAAACATCGTACTCGTACCTCTCAGCCTGGATGGGATGGAACCCAACGAACTGCCAAACTTTTGTTGCCAGTGGCAAAACAGGTGGACATACTCCAATGGGGAAAAGATGGACACGATCCTAGTCTACCCGATGGTTATGATCTTCGGGATAGTTTCAAACCCATTCACCGAATTGGTACGAACGGGGAAGTGCCACCAACCCCTGATCGAGCAAGAGATCTACTTGTCTTCTTCCAGAACAGACTGGTTACACTCGAAAAGTCTCCCGATATCGACAGTACCAAACCCGATACACAATCCACCATTGAACCCACCTCTTGTGAATCGTTTAAGGAACTTTGCAAGCAATACGAAGGACGACTACACTTCTCCGACACCATGCGTCGATGTCTCGCGGTCATGCTGGCAGTTACGGTCAGCACCAAACTCAAACGAGATCATGTATGGCTCAGAGTTATTGGCCCACCTGGAAGTGGTAAGACTACTCTGGCAGAGGCAATCAGTTGTGCGAGAGAATATTGCTACCCTCTTGACATTCTTACAAGACTCTCATCTGGCTATGTCGATCCGCATGACAAGAAGAAAGACTCTTCTCTCTTCGACCACATGCGAGACAGAACCACCATCATCAAGGATGGAGACACCATCGTATCGTCCTCCAACAAAGGGGAACTACTCTCTCATTTCAGAGGACTCTACGACGGGACGTTACGGGCACATTATGGAAACCTTAAAAAGACTGATCCTGGGGATGTTCGCACTACCGTCATCATCTGCGGAACAGACGAACTCCGCAGAGTCGATCAGTCCCAACTCGGAGACAGATTCCTAGACATCGAGATCATTGACGACATCAACGATCAGGACCACCTCTTAACCTCTGCCATGATGCACACCATGAACGGTATCATCGCAGGGTATGGGGAAGACCAGGACACGGACGACACCCTCAAAGCACGAACCTATGGATACCTCAAGTTCCTCAAGGACAAGATTGAGAAGACACCACCACCCCTGCTCAACCAGGAAACAATGGATCTAATCGAAGCCCTGGGTAACTTTGTATCCTACCTCCGATCACGACCCCGCAAGGATGTCAAGGCAGACTACCGATCACGGCGAGAAGTAGCTACCCGACTTGTCTCTCAACTGACCAAGTTAGCTATGTGTCTCACCGTAGTTATGGACGACCAGGGCTACACCCCTGAGATCCACACAATCCTCCGTAAAGTCGCGTTGGACACAGCACAGGGCTTTCAGTTGGAGATTGTTGAATGCCTTTACAACCACCCGAATACGTCCGTCAAACAGATGGAACACTCCCTCAGTATCAGCGAAGGAACAATCCGCACTATCACCACTCACCTCCGAGAAATCGAAGGAGTCAAAAGAACACCAAAAGCAAACAGCACAGGACGATCAGGACGACACGTTCACCTGCTCCGACTAACCGACAAACTCAGTAACATCTGCGACTATGTGTTTGTATAACTCAAAAAGGAAAGAGCTATGGTAAGGATGGAATATACTTGTGACATCTGTGGTCAAAAACACTACAAAGATAATCTCCCTGGATTACCGGATGGGTGGAGATCATATAGATTTACACAACCTGATGGGGAAGGTATTACCAAACATTTCTGCCCAATGTGTGTTGAAGAATTAAAAATCTTTTTTAAGGACTGAGTTATGCCCATCAACGGACTCACTAAATGCCCCCACTGTAAGAAGTGGACACGGACACCACACAACACTATCTCGCTCCCATTCGAGATTCATCTTCCCTCTGGTTTAATTATCACGGAAGAAATGATAGCTGGATTAGAACTGGTAACAGATCCACCAGTATATATAGATCACGGATGCTATCTTAGTGCCATCTGGCAAACTACCGGACACACTAACACTATCACCCTTAACACTGGTGAAAAGATATCGTGGCACAACCACGGCATTAACGGAATCGTTCACCTCATCAACCGCCAAACCTGCACGGAGGAAAAGAAATGTTAGTTCTATCCAGACATGAACGTGAAACTATCAAGATTGGTGATGATATCACCATCACTGTCTTACACATCAAGGGAGACAAGATAGCTATCGGTATCGATGCTCCCAAGAAAGTTCCTGTCCATCGAGGTGAAGTCTATGACAAAATCGTTGAACACGAAGGGACTATCCGCCCTGGTCACTGTGTTGAAGAACCTGAATTACCATTATCGTTTATGAGTGAAGCAGAGATCAGAGCAAACGAAGGATTCCCCCAATACTATCAATGCCCTAACTGCAAGGGCGGAACTATCAAAAGGAAATGTCCACTATGTCTGATCCCAACACAACCCATCCCCACACCCAACCCGTTGGAACCCAACAAAGTCAAACATTTAGACTAACAGGAACACGCCAGATGTCACCAGAAGTAGATAACCACAGGGAAATAACTGCCCAAACACTATGGGCAGAAACATACCTCACAATGCTTGGTTCATTACTAACTAAAGTAGAATCATTCATTCATCCCCAAGAGAACAATGGTGTCCTAGATAGGATACGGAACGAAGCACTCTTAACTGCTGGTGTAGCTTGTAGTAACTTCTACGAGGAAAACCCATCCACCTACGAAGAATACTCTTCTCTTTCAGAAGATGGTTACACCCTGCAAGAAAGAATGTTCTCTTGCCCTGCCTGTGAAGAAGAACAACCCCTTCGTTTGGGAATTTTTCCTTGCATTGGATGTGGTCGAGAGATTAAAATAGATGTTGTCCTCACAGAAGGTGAAAAGGAATTGCCACCAGAATGTCCCAAGTGTGAAAGCAGGATACACGTTCACCAAGTACCAAACCCGTTATGTACTACAGCTTATTCCTGCACACACTGTAATATCGTCTTCGATCATATCGATGGAGTAAGTACAGTCATCACAAAACCAGAACCAAAGTGGGAAGCAGTATCAAACTGCCCACATTGTTCCTCCAACAACCTGGAAACTCTCAAGTCAAGTACATCAACTTCACAACGCTGTAATCGTTGTGGTACTATTTTCAATAGGAAAGGACAAGACAATGATGAAACCAGTTAAGATCACAATCGCCCGTAAGAATGTCATCGGTGGTGAGGAAGAATACCGATGGGAACTCTACGAACAGGGTAATCTCGTAGGGTACTCACCTTGGGGAGAAAAGAAAACCATCCAACGAGAAATGGAGATCATGCTTCGACATTGTTCCATCCACAAAACAGAAGACTTGGAGAAAGAGTAATCACCGTTGTTCCGTGGTAGCTTGACGACCTACCACATCACCCCTAGAAGAAAGGCATCCGATCTGCACAGTTTATGGACAATTGGAATATCACCTTGTAATTGGATAGGGCTGTCGATGTACGTCGCATGGGCAGTCCTATCTTTTTATCCAGAGAAGGGGGAAAGGTTCAGTGACTTTCTCACACGAACATAAACGCAAACATTCCGAAGAGGGGTGTGTTCAGTTCTGATTCTAATTCCACGCGAACTGAAATCTAATTCTCATCGAAAAAGTTTTGAATTAGATTGGGCCTGGATCTGGGTTATCTCACGCGATTCCAGGTAGTTTTCTGGGGATATCCTCACGATCTCTCACAGCCTCCCACACAGCCTCATTCCCTATCTTGACCTCCCATCACACCACTCTATCTGGAATGCTCTCAGAATCGATCCTGTGGACTCTCAGCTATGAATCCACTATCTTCCCAAAACTATTTAGAATTCCTACCCAACCTAACTTGAAATCATTTCTAAAAGGTGACTGGAAATTTCTTTCAACCCCGACCGTGGAAATTTTTGAAACACCTCCAAAACCCCCTGTTTTTGAAAAGTCGCCATCCTTAGAAATGAGAATTGGCAAAATCGGGGGAGACACCTATGCGATTTTTTATCATCTAGTCCGATGGTAGCTTTTCAACCCCACCCCCCATTGGCGGGGGGTCACCATTGAAACTGGATTTTGAAAACCAGTATCAACAGGAAACCGGATATTGCTATCGGGTATCTACGGTTTGATATCCGATATTGCTACCAACTATATGCGGTTTAAAAACCACCAACTGAATCCAGATTAAAAAGATATCGGTTAGGTGTGTGATTGGTTTTCTGGCATAGGGTAATTTTGGTTTCCGATGTGTTAACCGTTATCGTCCAAAATTTTAACTTTCACCAACATTATACACACCAGAAATATTTTGTCAAAATGTTTTTTTTCTCAGTTAAAGTAGACTAACACAACCAAAACCAACATTTTTAGCACTAGTCACTTTCACCTTAACAGCAAACCACAATGGGGGTATGTGTAAAAAGCACACCAAACACCCACACCACACACTAACGGTTGTTTTTGTGTGTTGTCCGGTATCCACACACAACCACACACCACACCTAAAAACACCACACACCCAAACTAGAGAAAAGACACACACCCACACCCACACACAAAAATAGGTGGGGTGTTGTATACAACCACACCCCACAATTGCCGATTGTGTCCGATGTGCTTTGATACCCATTGTGTGTTGTAATCTCACTAGAATCGATTCTATGCAACCGATTTTAGACACACCCACACCCCACCACACCCCAAACAGAAAAACACCCCACCACACCACATAGAATCGATTCTAAGAACATCACACACAACAAACGACACAACACACCCCAAAACCAAACACCCCACACACACACACACACACCCACACAAACACCCACACACCACAAAAAAACACCCCACCGAATGATGGGGTGTTTTGGTTCGTTTTGGTTTCCCGGTCTGTTGCCGATTCCCTACAATTTAGAAAACCAGAGCCACAACCAAACTCAACTAAATAACCGACCTAGCATGTAATCGAAACAATCATCACAATACCCGTCTGTCGATAGTTCATCCGGTTCAAACCAATCACCACAGCAAACACAATCAACTAGAGTATAAGCACCCCACCGATTGTCTGTGGTATCTTGATAATTTCGGTACGGCACATAGTCCAACCATTCCGAAGCACGGTAACCGATAGTAGGTGTTTCAATATGCTCGAATCGGTGGTTTTGGTATTCTCCCCAGAAACCTAAAAACCGTTTTACATTGGAAAAGATATCGGAAAAATACGCAAAGCAATTTTTGGTATGTGCTTGCTGATATCCACACCCAAAATTCACACAACATACTCCCAATTGCTCTAAGTAACTGATATCGGAGAATGCTCCCGTTCCGATATTCCAATCACAGTAATCTAGTGCTTTCAACCAATCGGGATTTTGGTATTGATACGTCACACAATCATTTTTGCGTCTGTCAAACTCGAAACACCAATTGTATTGTTTTTCGGTCTGGAAATATTGTGCCGTAGAATTCCCCGATTCTTCGGAATCGGTTAGCAATAGATCGAATTTAACACCCAATTTCGGGAGCACATCTAACAACAGCCAAACACCCAACCTATCATCCAATCTACCAGTTTGAACATATTGCCCGAAACGATCTTTTCTCAATTTTGCTTTTGGACCACACACAAAATCTAAATGAGCAACCGCCAAAATATCGGACTCGTTATCTTGAAATATCATAGGACCGTGTTTTGTTTCTGTTGTTTCGCCGAACTTACGAAAACTACCGATCTTTGCATTACAGATTTTGACTAGGTTACGCTTTTGAGTATCGGTGAACATTGTTTTTTTCCTCTGAAATTACACATAATCGATTGTAAGCACCCCAAACAGACAAAACCTAGAATGGTACAGGATCGGTAACACAATCCTCACAGTAACGATTCTCATCTAAGTTCGGGATATAATCGGATTTTCCGCAACTATTGCAACAATCTACCCCACCCACATCACACAAGCACCCATTGCAAAGATGAATATCTTGCCGATCAACGTAAACAACATTGCTAGAAAATAGCTTTTCACATTTTGCACAAAACGCATAATCATCTATACAGTTTTCGCACACAAAATCCTCATTTTCGTTTTCGTAGTGGTTATGCTCCACATCACAATAATGGTTGCGACAATTGACGCATTCCCACCCATCCGATGAGGCACAATTCGCACACCAATAATATTCATAGTAGGATCGGGTTCCCCATCTATCCGTTGATAGACTGCCCCGTACAATCACAGCAGAGGATTCAGAATGATAACTATCACAACTATCACAGTAGAAATGATTCGATCCAAAACATTCGTCACACCACATATTACCCTCATCGTCTACCCGTCTGTAATCCTCATCCACATAGGATCGACAATTGCAACAAGTATGTCTTGTGTCATTCCACCCGCCTACAATCGATGAGAATCGATAACGCCCATTGATACTTGTTGAAAGTGTGATTGTGAGATTATCGGGGTTGTCGTCTGTTGTTAAAAAGCTATCGGTATACGGGTAGGTTTCCCCATTCCCGGTAACGGTACATTGCATTACATCCCCACCAAACCGGATTGTATCATTGGGCAAACTGTGGTGGGCACGATAAAACCACCTATTTTGCTTTGCGTATTTCTCGAAAACCGGGATATGTGCACCCGAGTTTGGATAAACACGATCTAAGCACATTGCACCACAATCGGTACGCCAAAGCAGAGCCCTTGCCGTGAATTGGTCCAGTTTATAAACAACCATTGCCACCACATCGGGATTGTTTGTGTAGATATCAAGTTTTTCGTCAGCATCGGAACCAGTCATACACGAACCACCCCCGATACAATTGTAGTAGGCTTGACGGATATCTTCGCCACGAATGATCGAAAATCGTTCACCGATAGGACGATGAGAAAACACATCGGAAACAATGGTATCAAGCACATCATGTGGCAAGTCTACCCGCAATTGCTTTCTAAGATACTTGCCCAATGTAGTTCGAATTCGTGTGTTGTAATCCCATCGGTGGAAACCCGGTTTTGTGTAGGTTATTTTGCTCCCATCGTCCAATGAGAAACACAGATAGTGATTGTCTGAATTTTGTTGAATCCGATTGCAAAATTCAGAAACCCCATCGATATAAGAAAACCGTTTTTTGGTTTTCCGCAAACAATCCAGAAATAGGGTACGGGATTGGATAATCTCAACACGGCGAACAAAATTTTTTCTCAACATAACTCATCCCTTTATTGCAAAAAGTAAACACGGACAAAAACGCAAACAGTTACTAGTGGCCCCTACGATACTCCACAATCATCGCTTGTGCTTTGGCAAGCACAAACACACAACCAAAACAAAACCCCACACACAAGCCAATACAGAAACCCAAAAAGCACATTTTCTAATCCTTCTTATTTTCCAGAAATAACCACACCAAAGCACAAAACAAACTCCCGACAAAAACACCAAACCAAAACAACATTGTTAATCTCCCCATCGGTTACGCTGTTTTTGTTGCTCATCGATTAACAACCGCTGCACAAAATGCAGGAACATCCCCGCCCAAACTGCCCCTATAATCAATGCTAATATTGTTAGTAATCCGATCATTTTTGGTTTCCCTATTTTCGGTTACGAAATACAACACGATATTCTAGGTGTGAAGGGACACCGTCAACAAAAATTGGCACACATTTCACACTTGCAATTGTTTTTTCTCGTTTTTCATTGTGCAACAATGCAAACAATCTTGCTTCTCGCAATTCTGTAAATTGTGTTTGTGTTTTTAACATAGTTTGTGTTTTCCCTCTGTTGTATACAACAATCGATTCTGACAGTGCCAAAACAAAAAAACGGCACCTCATCGAACGGTTTTTCTGTGGCGTTATGAACGCGATCCATCTGGTTGACAACCTTCCAATCCAGTCAGCAGCCCGTCTTCGTATTCACCACGGTTTCGTATTGAACGCTCAACATCGTTAAAGAACTGTGAACGAGCTGGCAAACGGCTAGAAGCCGGCAACGTCGTTGTAAGCATGCCAAGCAAAATATCGATCGAATGGTCGTCAACCGAGACGCGTTCAATCATCGAATTGAGCTGCGCAAATTTCCCCTGGTGGAGAAGCTCATCGACCGAGTTGTACAGTAGGTCTAGCCCCGATGTAGTCCGACCTTGGTTGCAAAGTCGCGACGCCCTTTGAACAAAGGACTCGGTCTGACACGATACTTCGTCTGGATCATTGACCGATGCCGTCCCACCACCAAAACCTCGTAAGACTTTCACGGCCTCATCAACACTTTTTGTGTCTTTGATAGCGTCTGTGAGAATGTCAAGTAACTCCTGGCGATTCTGTTCCGACAGTTTGGTCACATCGGTAGCGTCAATGTCAGCATCATAATCATCTACACACACCCGGACTACCTCATGTAATGCTACCCAACAATCTCCACCCCGTTCGGTAATCCCCTAGTGAGAGAAACAAAACCGAAACTATCCACCAAAATATCGACCTCTATATATGTTTGCAATATTGTTTTTGTGTACTATCACAACAAAATTTTATCTATTCAATACACACCCACCCCATAGCTATTCTTTGCTATGTGCCCACTATCCAAGCACCTACCCTGCCCGCTATGTAAGCACATCTATTGTCTACAATACCCATGTCTATTCTGCACTATCTATTGAATACACACCCACTATCTATTCAATACATACTGGCAATTGCTATCATGTTTGTGTGCTTTGAATGAACACAATGTGCATAGCTGATCTATGCTTTGCTAATGTGCAGTACAAATAGGTTCTTTCTAGGGTATCTGGGTCGCGGTG
>Ga0180431_10003961_pt1 | contig 18665 bp, 10 predicted proteins | sample SS_ome_11_FD_132459 | JGI IMG/M metagenome (GOLD analysis project Ga0180431, IMG submission 132459) | Hypersaline lake sediment archaeal communities from the Salton Sea, California, USA - SS_1_MS_1 metaG | ecosystem: Environmental > Aquatic > Non-marine Saline and Alkaline > Hypersaline >... | reverse complement strand
ATAATCTCCCCGGTTGAAGTGTGTAAGGTTGAATTCCCGGCCGGATTTGGCGGCCCACAGCCGCATGTTGGTGACATAATCATCGCCATACCCGGGAATGAGAATGTCGCAGGCCATGGCCATAACTACCTCTGTGTCCGTCCAGCGGTATCTGCGCCGTCCCTGGCCGTCCACGTGAGATTCCGATCGACCGTAAAAGCGGATCGGCATCAGATGGTCCCGGCGCTGGATTTCCCAGGGATTTCCCCGCCGTCGCCAGTTGTCGCACTGCTCACGCTGGTAGCCGTTGTCTATGGTCTGAAAAAAAATTCCATAGTCATACCGGATGCCGTATCCGTATCCAGGCAGATTCCGACAGGCCATAGAATCCATATAGCACGACGCCAGTCTCCCCAGACCGCCGTTCCCCAGACCGGCATCCCATTCTTCTTCTTCGAGTTCGTTGAGATCGAATCCCATTTCTTCAACGGTGTTGCGGGCTTCTTCGGCCATATCGAGGCTGATGATGTAGTTTTTCAAAAATCGACCCGGCAAGAATTCAAGGGAAAGAAAATAGACCCGCTTGGCCAGGGTGTCGTAAAGCGAACGCTGGGTTCTAATCCACCGGTCGATGAGCCGATCCCGCACGCTGTAGGCGAGCCCCATAAAACAGGCATACTTGTCCGGCCTGTAGGTATCTTTGCCCAGGGTGAAGCGGATGTGGCGGAGGATTTGTTTTCTCAAAGTGGCCGTTTCCCGGGAAGCGGGATCAGAAATGTCTCGCGAAAGTTGTTGGTTTTTTTTCATAAGGGCATCCTTCATAGGGTTCAGGACTTGTTGGCATAGGCTTTTTGTTTTTCCTTTACCGTGTATCCTATTTTCTTTTTCGGTTTCTTTCAACCGTTAATAATTGATCTAAATTTTCAAATACAACCTGAAACCGCTGATCGGTATGTTCTTTTAGTATTTCGAGTTCGCTTTCTCGAATATTTTGAAAACAATTCATCCACAATCTGAAAATACTCAATAAATATTATATTCCGGTGATAGTGGGTTTGATGGTAAGAGTTCGACCGTCCGTTGACATGGATACGGCGCCGTTGTTGGCGGTGCCCAGTATGCGGCATCCCTTGTCCGTATACCGTTTTAATACCGATGGGTGGGGAAATCCAAATCTGCTTTTCCATCCGGATGAAATAATGATGACTTCAGGATTGACTGTTTCTATGAACGTCTTGGTACTCGATGTTTTGCTGCCGTGGTGCGGTGCCAAAAGCACGGTGCTTTTGAGGTTGTCACCGGCAATTGCCGCCAATTCATATTCCGCCCGGGCCTCGATATCCCCGGGAAACAGGAAAGAATCTTCTCCGAAGGATGCTTTAAGAACCAGGGAATTATTGTTTAAATTACGCCATGTTTCCTTTTTTCTTTTCTCAATGAAATCCTTGGGCGGATAAAATATGTTAATGCATACGCCGTTAATGTAGTGAATACCGGCAACTTCCTTGTATCCGGGCATATGAATTTCGTTTTTTTTAATGGTTTCCATGAATTTTTTAAATCCCAAAGTGCTTGCCGGTTCATTATTTGTCCATACGTTTTTTACATTAAAGTGTTCGGCAATATATATGAGCCCGTTTAAGTGATCACTATTGGGATGGGAAAGAACAAGGGTGTCCACGGTTTTGATTTTTTTTTGCCATAAAAACGGCGCAATAATCCTGGCCCCTGTATCAAAAATACTGTTATCGGAAAACCCCCCGCCATCTATGAGAATGTTGTATCCTTCCGGCAGTTCCATAAGGGCTGCATTGCCATGCCCCACGTCTATCATTGTCACCCGGAGATCATTATGCCAAAAGCGCGTATAAAGCCAGTAGCAGGCATCGGCGCTCAATGCCAGAATAACCAACAACACAGCGATTGCCGCGGGTTTTTGTATAAAACTTTTGTCCGGTGTGTCGTTTTCCTCGCCCGGCACCTTATCTTCTTCCGCCGTGGTTTTTGATGAAACATATCTCAGGTTTAAAACTGCCCAAAACAGGATATAAAAACAGCAAATCTCAAAATAACTGGGTGTTACGGTTTTTACCGCCGCAAAAGGCAGGTCCGCACAAAAATGAATGATACCTATAGTGTGTTTCAGAACAAAAGCACCGGTCTTGAGGCACCCTAAAGCCAATGAACCGGTCAGCGGATATAAAAACACGGCCAGCAAACCCAGAGGAACCACTACAAAACCGATCAAGGGAACAAAAATAAAGTTTGCCAAAAGCCCCACCAGAGAAATCTGGTTAAAGTAAAACATGATAAGAGGCAGGGTGCCGAGGATCGCAAACAAAGAAACCATGAAAAAATAAAACAGTTTTATTGCAACTCTAACACGTTTTTTCTTTTGAATCCCCCTTGTATCACTCTGCCAGGGTGTTTGCACCCGAGACAGGCCGTACAGTATTGCAAGAACAGCAGTAAACGAAAGCTGGAATGAAATTGAAAAAAGGGACGGCGGATCAATAATAAGAATCAGCAGTGCCGCCACGGCAAGGGTATTCATAGGGTCATGTTCTCTTTCAAATAAAAACGCCGCTAAAAATACGATGACCATAATCACCGCTCTCTGGGTGGACGGTGACATCCCTGAAAGCAGGCCGTATATACATACGGGAATTACAGATAAGATGACCGCCCCCTTTTTCGTCCATGCATGCCGCAACAAAAATTTAATATAAGAAAGCAGAACCTTGAATATTAAAAATGCACCGGTAGCCACAATACCGATATGAAGTCCCGAAATGGCCAGAAGATGGCCGATCCCTGCGCGGTTAAATGCTTGTTTTAATTCGTTGGAAATTGAATTTCTGTCCCCGACGATCAATGCTTTTAAAACACCCTGCTCCGTTTCCTGCCCGGTTTTGTCGATGAGATCAGAAATGATCCTCCGGGTATCTGCTATAATCATGCCGATCCCTGTCTTAGAATTTCTTTTGATCAGGGTAAGTTTTTTCCCTGAGACATAGGCGGTTCCATACACTTTTTTAAAAGCCATATATCTCTTATAATCAAATCCTCCGGGGTTATTGAAATTTCTGATGGATTTTATCCTGCCCCAAAAAACAATCCGGTCCCCCATTAAAAGTTCGGGGCCGTTTCCCGAAACGGTCAAGCGAATCCTTCCGGTCACCGGAAAAGAGGTATCATTCCCCTCAAGAGTCTCGGTGCGAAGAATGAACTTTTGTCGATGGGAATATGTTGCAACAGGGGTGTCAATAACGCCGGAAATTTTCCATGAATAACCATCCTTAAAGTGAATAATGTGATGGGGAGGAAATTTTGGAGCCATCCAGGGTTGAATGGAAAGGTATCCCAGGGCAATAAAAAGAACAACGGGAGTAAAAATAACGCTCCTGCTTTTGTATAGGCCATGAAGGATCACGCATAAAGATACAAAAGCCACAAGACAGGCAAAAATACCATAACCCGAAAATTGGGAACCTGCACCAATGCCGGATATCATGGAAAACAACAGGGGAACCACCGGACGGAAGTAAACACTCGTCTTGGGAGTTTTACGACTTTTTGAAATCATATATTATTAATTCGGGATGAATCTATCCGTCCATAGGAAATGATGGAGTAATGGAATGTTGGAATAATGGGTATAACTGCGGAAAAAAACATGATTACGGGAATAAATCAAAACCACTTTTTATTTGGAATTTTCAATAATCCATCACTCCAATACTTCTGTACTCCATGGACGATTAACTGCCTTCTTTTATAAGAAATGGATGACAGCCGTTTACCAACAGGGGTGATTTGCACCCCATTATCAGGTAGCTATCATGTGAATTTATTTTTGACTGAGCCCTATGTTCTTTCTGTCAGAATTATTTTAGTCTGGACGGTTTCACTTTTGGTCATCATCACCTATGATCAGGTTTTGGGCGGTCATTTCCACGGGTATATCCAGCCCCAGCAAAGACAGAACCGTAGGCCCGATATCCGAAAGCTTGCCGCGATCCAGAAGCTGCTTGCCCGGTGAATTGCTCGCCACGTATATCAACTCGACCGGATTGAGGGTATGGCTGGTCTTGGTCATGTGGGTCTGATTATCGATCATTTCTTCGGAGTTGCCGTGGTCGGCGGTAATCAGGATATGCGCATCAATCTCGAGCAGATAATCGACAATCTTACCCACGCATTGGTCCACGATTTCGATGGCTTTAATCGCCGCATTCATGTCCCCGGTATGGCCAACCATGTCACCGTTTGCATAGTTTACGACAATGAATTCGTAAGGATTGTTCCGGAGACGACTCATGAGTTCTTCCGTCACATGGTACGCCTCCATCTCCGGGTGACTGGCAAAGGTAGCCGCATCAAAACGGCTCGGAACTTCAATCTGGTCCTCGTTCCGGTACGGCGTTGTGGCTTTACCGTTAAAAAAGCTGGTGACGTGCCGGAACTTCTGTGTCTCGGCAATGCGCAATTGACGCATGCCGGCATTGGAGATGACCTCGCCGAGCAGGTTCTCCATACCACCGCCTTTGTCCATGGCCCCCAGCATATAATCTGTAAACTCGTCCCAATAACGGGTCAGACCCACATAAGTCACTGCCCGTTTTGTCTTGAGTTTGCCCGGATAATTTGGATCGGAAAATGCCATAGAAAGCTGGATGGCACGATCCTGGCGATAATTCGTGTGAAGAATGGAATCGCCGTCCCTGACACCGTCATAGTCACCGATCACATAGGGAGGGATATATTCGTCGAACATCTCAACACCGTCCGGAGTTTTGTCCTGCTTATACGACTCGTTAACCGCGGTTTCCGCGTCGGCGGATTTGCGACCTTCACAAGCAACAATACAATGATAGGCCATATCGGTAAGCTCCCAGTTCTTGGAACGGTCCATGCCATAGTAGCGGCCCATAACCGTTCCGATGGAGCAGCCGCCGACTTCCTCCATTACAATGTTAAGCTTTGCCAGGTATTCCAGGCAGCTGCGGGGCGGGGTGTCGCGCCCGTCTAAAAAAGGATGGATGATGATTAAACCTTTGGGATATTCTTGCCGTGCCCGGCGCATAATTTTAAAAAGATGTTCCTGGTGGGCGTGTACCCCCTCGTCCTGAAGCAGGCCAAAGAGGTGAAGACGGCTCTTGTGCGCCGTCCAATGGTTAACGAGCTTCTTCCAGTGTTCTATTCTAAAAAGTTCACCGGTGCACAAGCCGTCATCGATGCGCTTGAGTTCCTGGATCACGATCCGTCCGGCCCCCATATTGAGGTGGCCCACTTCAGATGAACCCTGATAGCCCTCCGGGAGTCCCACAGGCTCACCCGCACATTCCAGAAGTGTCCACGGATAGTTGTCTTTGTATCTGTCTATATTCGGGGTTTTGGCAGCAATAACCGCGTTGCCTTCTTTTTTTTCACTATATCCCCATCCATCACGAATGATTAGACATACCGGTCGCATGGCTGTTCCTTTCTTCAGAGTTATACTTTTACCCGTTTAATGGCGGCGCCAAGATTTGCGAACTTCTTCTCAATGGATTCATATCCGCGATCCAGGTGGTACACGCGATTAATTTCGGAGGTGCCTACAGCAACCAGACCGGCCAGAATCAGTGAAGCGCTGGCCCTCAAATCCGTAGCCATCACCGGTGCACCGGAGAGTGCCGGAATTCCGGTGATCATCGCGGTATTTCCCGATATTTTGATATTGGCCCCCATTCGTTTGAGCTCGCTGACATGAATAAAACGGTTCTCGAAAATGGTTTCAGAAATAACACTAAACCCTTTTGCAACGCACATCAACACCATAAACTGAGCCTGCATGTCAGTGGGAAATCCCGGGTAAGGCAATGTTTTTACATCAACACTTGTAATTTCATCAGATCCCTGAACCCGTATACTTTTATCCTTGACCGTCACTTGGGCGCCGCTAAGCCTCAGCTTGTGGATAAGCGCCTCAAGATGGTCAGGTTCACCATTTAAAATAGTGATATCTCCCCGGGTCAGTGCGGACGAAACCATAAAGGTGCCAGCTTCAATTCGATCGGGTATTATGGAAACGGATACCGGTTTTAAAGAGGAAACCCCTTCTATAGTCATCACCGATGTGCCGGCCCCCTCTATCTTTGCGCCCATTTTTATCAAAACATCGGCAAGTGCAACCACCTCAGGTTCACGGGCCGCATTTCGCAGCACGGTAACCCCTTTGGCCAAAACGGCCGCCATCATTAGATTTTCCGTACCGGTTACGGTAGGTATGTCCAGATAAATTTCATTCCCCTTAAGATGGTCGGCGGATGCTTCCACGTATCCATGTTTCAATTCAATCGCGGCACCGAGTTGGGCAAGTCCTTTTAAATGCAGATTGATGGGGCGTGCGCCGATGGCACATCCTCCCGGCAGAGATACCCTGGCCTTTTTAAGCCTTGCCACAAGCGGGCCGAGAACCAGAATAGAGGCCCTCATTTTCCTGACCAGATCATAAGACGCCTCGTGATTGCACATGCCGCCGCCGTTTATTTTAATACAATCTCCATCTGACTCTATTCCGGCCCCAAGACTCGAAAGCAACAGTTTTGTGCTTTGTATGTCTCTCAGGTCCGGAACGTTTGAATAGGTGTTCCATCCATCCGTAAGGAGCGAAGAAATAAGAATTGGAAGGGCGGCATTTTTCGCGCCACTGATCCGAACCTTTCCCTTTAGAGCGCGTCCCCCTTGAATGACTATTTTATGCATATAAACCCCACACAAACAAAAAAGCGCTTCCCCGGTTTCATGATGAGGCAAGCGCTTTTAACCTTGAAAAATTTTGGCACCTTAATGGTGATGCTCGTCATTCCCCCTGCATGCGTCGATGGCAGCCTTGATAATACAGTAGGTCATGCCAATGCCTAAAATAGTAAGCGCATACCAGAGGCCGCCCATGAAAACCACATGGCCCATATCCCAAATCCATTCAAAATTAAATGGAAACATAAATATTCCTCCTAAGCTTTTTAACCCCTGAGCTTGATGAACTCATAAAAAGTCCGATTTAGACGGTTTCGTAAAAAGTTTAAATTCAAGGCGTGCAAATTTTGTAATCATGAGGCGTACTTTTCGTACGTTGAATGATTACGAAATGCAGCACAACGCAGAAGTTGGACTTTTTACGAGACCGTCAAGCTTCAGCCGGCTTTAATTCCTGTTCTAACTCAACCGACGGTTCAACCGCTTTCTCTTTTTCAGGCGGCAACGTTTCAATGGGGTTCAGTTCCGGCTCATTGGGAAATACCGGTAAATAGCGATATGAAAATGCAACAAGAATAACACCGTATGCGACCGGAAGTATTGTTGTTGCAACTTCCTGCCAGCTCGGTAAATACATCACCCAATTTTCAAATGTCAGTACCGGTATAGCCATAATCTGCAATACCATTACCCAGCGGTTAATGCAAACCCCGGTAACTGCCAGGAACACGGCAATCCAAAGGGCCGCAGAATTTTTGCGCCCTTTTTGGGTAATTAAAATAAATGCCGGAATAAAACCGCAAATTGCAATTTCCAGAATCAGTATCCAGATTCCATAAAAGGGGTTATTGGAATAAAAATCCATCAGCGTTTGTCCCAGGGAAGGCACTGTCACCGTTGCCCAGTGCCAGGTATCGGCGGTCTTGGCAATACTGTATGTCAGAATCATCCACCCTGAAATTTTGGCCAGAAGCTCGATCGCGTTATCCTTGACCAGCTTTTTTCGGGTAACGGTTTCGGTAATTTTGGTAATTAAAATGGTAAAACACGGCCCGCATGCTGCTGCCGACCAGGTAAAAAGAAAGAAAGTCCAGGGCCAGATAAAGAGTCCTTCACGATAAGCAAAGGGGCGCCCGTACAAAACACCGGCAACACCACCTAAAGATCCCTGGTGGAAAAAGGAAAGAAATGCCCCGGTTGCTGCAAATACCGCCATGATCTCGTGCATGTTGTGGCCGAGATGATGAAAAAACGGAACCTTGTTAATCTGCCGGTTTTCGAGGATAAGCGGTATATATTCGATGGTCAGAACCCCAAAGTAGCAGGAAAGGCAGAATGCCACCTCCGTCAGCATGGAGTGAACATTGGCATGCCAGAAAATAAACCATCCCCTTAAGGGCTGTCCGATGTCGATGGCCAAGATGAGCAGCGCCGAGCTGTAGCAGATGAAACCGATGAGAACCGCATAATTAATGATGTTCTTGAGTTCATCTTTGCCAAAGATATATCTCAGCAAACCGGTAAAAAATGCGCCGCCGCCCACCGCTATCACTGCAAGGTCGGCCCAAATCCATAATGCAAACCCATAGAAGTCGTTCATGTTGGTCTGGTTAAGGCCCTTGAACCAGCAAAGCAGCATGGCGTAAACACCCCATAACAGGACGGCACCCACTATGGCGATAAACAGAATAAATTGTGGAAACGGGCAGCGTTTAACTCCCTTGGGTATTAATGCAGAATCCATACGTTATGTACTCCTTGAATATATCATTTTTTCTTTTTAACCATGATGTACCGTTTGTTCAAGTTCGACCTCATGTTCAAGATAATTATCGCCGGCCCGCCGGACCCAATCCCGGCTCGAAATGTAATAGACCTTGGGGTTGGTGCCCAGCCTTTCCAGCAACCGGAATGCATTGGGATGGGTCGGCCGACCGTGGTGTTTGGGATCGGGTTTGACCATCCGGTGCACGGAATGATCGGGATTATTCAAATCACCGAATGTAATGGCGCTGGCAGGGCATGCCTGGGTACAAGCCGTTTGATATTCATCCTCTTTAAGTTCGCGCCTTCCTTCCATGAATGCCTTTTCCTTTGCCAATTGGTACCGGTGGAAGCAGAAACTGCATTTTTCAACCACGCCCCGCATACGGGGGGATACATTCGGACTTAAGTATTTTTCCATACCGTCCGGCCAGACCGGATCCCACCAATTAAAATAACGGGCATGATACGGACAAGAAGCCATACAGTACCGGCATCCGAAACAGCGGGTATAAATCTGGCTGACAACGCCGGTTTCACTGCTGTAGTCCGTGGCAATGGCCGGGCAAACAGATACACAGGGTGAATGGCCTTCATGTTGTCCTTCACAATGCATGCACGGCCTCGGGAGATAGCATATATCCGTATTTGGAAACGGTTTTCCGTTGGTCAACTTGTAAACACGCATCCATGTTATGCTGAGAACTTTGTTTGATTCATCCTTCCGAAAGGGCACGTTATTTTCAGCCATGCAGGCAACCATGCAACTGCCGCAACCCGTACATTTATCCAGGTCTATCACCATTCCATACTTTTTGGCTTTCTTTTGTTTCATCAGAACCTCTTTGGATTAACGATTATGAATAAAACGATGCACGAAAATATCTTTAATCGTCAATCTTCAATCGTCAATAACATCAGGCTTTGGCCAGTTTGACCCTGATTCCCCAAGCAGCATCCAAACCTGAAACAGGATCATCAACCGGACCGATGAGTTCATTAAAATTGATTCCCTTACCTGCCAAGTATTCGTCGTATGCCGTATGCCCCAGCCCTCTGGGCAGGGCAACAATCCCGGGCATGATACCGTCGAAAAGATGTACTTTGACTTTTGCTTTGCCCACAGGCGTGCTTAACATGACCGGCTGGCCTTCGCGCAGGCCCTGCTCTCCGGCTGTTTTGGGGTTAATCTCAATAAAAACATCCGTGCCTTTGAGAACCGTATCATCAACAGATTTTATAACAAACGGCGGATCACCGATGACACCGTTGGCGAGTCTGAGGGAATCATAAGGCATAAGTATAAGAGGATAATCGGTTTTGTCCCCTTCAATTTTAACCGGTTTAAATGGTTTCAAGGATCCGGTTTCTTTCCTTACAAATTCGAATTTTCCGGAAACCGTATCAAATGATTCTTCACGGGGTTTAGCCACAAAACCGGGATAAGACCAGAATCCTTTTTCAACCATGACCCGCCACTTATAACCCAGCGTTTCTTTAAGACATGCATCATAACTGTCCCACGCAAAAGCATCCGCCACTGTTCCTCCCAACGCTTTGGCTAACCGAATAATGACATCTCCGGTATGTTTGGTATTAAACTGGGGCTTAACCACCGGACGTGAAAGGCCGATAACCGGCCTGGGCATTCCTGCGGGCGTGGGAATATCTTCATAACGCTCGAGATAGACATGATTCGGAAGGATCAGATCCGCGTTTTGAGCCGTTTCATCCATATAAGAAGAAAAACTGATCACAAACGGAATTTTGTCAAAGGCCTTTTTCACTACTTTGCTGTCGGACATGGTATATAACGGATTATCACCGGCGACAAAAAGTGTGTTCAGGGGATATTTTTTCTCTGAGTTGATGGCCTCGGGAAGACGGTTCAACAGGTACCGGGAGAATGGATACTTCTTACTCCCGGCGTCATCCAATCGATCTTTTTGCATCCCGGCTGATGCCTTGGCATCCATTTCAACTTCAGGCCAGTTAATATAATCAGGTTCTGTAACAGCACAGATCCCTCCGTGTTTGTTGACATTGCCGACAAGAGCATTTAATGCATGCACGGCTACACATTCATCAAGACTTCCCGGTGTGATTCCCTGACCCCGGCCGAAAATTGCCAACGGTTTTGAGGCGCGGGCAAAGCTACGGGCAAGGGCAATGATTGTTCTATCGTCGATTCCCGTAACTGTTGCAACGCTATCTGGACCGTAGTTATCCAAGACAAAACGCTTCCAATCATCAAATCCTGAAGAATAATTATAAATAAAATTGTAATCATATAATGATTCCGAGATAATTACATGGGCAATTCCCAGGGCAAGAGCCGCTTCGGTTCCGGGATTGATGGGTATCCATTTATCCGACTTGGCCGCAGTATTGGACAGGCGGGGTTCGATCTGAATCACTTTGGCGCCGGTATCCCGCCAAATGCTGTTAGCCTTGAACATCCTCACCGGCGATCCCCAACCATCCACGATTCCGCTTCCAAAGCTTAAGATAAAGTTAGCGTTTTCAAAATCGAATCCGGGCAACGCTTGAACACCCTGCATCAGATGAAGGGTAAGCTCGTAAGAATCGATGATTGATGGCGTGCGTATAAAATTGGGAGAACCGTAAACGGTCAGAAACCTTTCAAACAACCGGGGTACGGTCCCGCGATCCGAACCTGAAATTAAACCGACCGTTTGGGATTGACCTTTTTCTCTCAAGTCGCCGAGGGTTTCCGCAACCTCTGATACGGCATCTTTCCACGAAATTTTTTCCCATCTTCCCTGGCCTCTTTTACCCACTCTTTTCAGAGGTGTCTTGACCCTCGTAGGGCCGTATAGAAGCTGAAGGCCGGACAGTCCCAGAATGCACAACCCGCCGTTATTTACAGGATGCCCTTTCATTCCTTCTATCTTAACTGCCCGATCATTGATTTTTCGCACCGTAATACCACAACCGCCGGGACAGAGCGTGCAGGAAGAATTGACATAACTGGCTTCACCATCCTCCGGGACAGGCGTCCACGGCCACATTTGTGTCCATATGGCGCTGTCATCCATCAATTTCCATGGCAATGGTGAAAGGGCTGTGCCCGCCGCACCCCCCATTAAAAACGACAGAAAACTTCTTCTACCAATCTTCATCTATTTTACCTCTTAGATAGAGTCAAAAACTCAATTAGGATTCTCTTTGTGAAAAATATCAAGTCAGTTCACTTCGCTCACAATTGGAATGTTGGAATATTGGAACACTGGAATATTGGGTTATACTAAAATTCCTCTTGACAGGAATTTAATTTAGGAATGTCATCTTCTTTAAATCATCATTCCAATATTCCATTATTCCATTTCTGAGTTAAAAATATAAGTCTTAGAAATACAATTATTCCCAATAAATTATAAAATTTCCGAGACGTTTAATTATTTATGACACACAAAACAGGCGCCTCTTTCTGTCTGAACACTACTCCCCTTTTCAGAGGCGGATGTTCCCGGAGAGACCAGGTCAATAAGATGGTCGATCAGGCGCTTTGTGGGAGTTTTAACCCCTGTTTTTTCAATGTTGAAGGTCATACGATGGCATTCCGCACAGTCATCCATTTTCATTCGGTCCCAGGTATTCTTTTTGAAACCGGCGATGCTTTTTCCCCAGATATCCCGGCTGTAACCGGTAATGCGATTCTCTTCATAAACTTTTAAACTTTCCGATTCCCCGATATGCCCGTGACAGGTGACACAGTCCATTCCGGCAGCTTTGACATGAGCGGCATGGGAAAAGAAAACACAATCCGGCTGACGTGAGTATATCAACCATGGGACCTCTCTTCCTTTGGAGACATACTCCTCAAAGAACTTGATTTCATCCGGGGTATCTCCCAGGATTTCTTCATGGCATTCAATGCATTGGTCAAGTTTCGGAACCCCGGAATAGGTGCCGTCCGCTCGAAAGAAATGGCAACTTTCACACCCGTCTTCAACTTCGGCCATATGCAGTACATGGTTAAAATCGATCGGCTGTTTTTTCTTCGAGTAAAGCAGCTTCGGGAAAATGATCCATCCCAAAATAATACTTGCAAACAGTCCGATAATAAAAAACAGGATAACCGGCCCCGCAGATCGGTTATCCTGTTTTTTTGTATTTATTTCCGGGGATGATGTTGCATCACCCTCGCCGCCGGCATCTTCAGCAATCTCTTTAGCATTATCATCCAAAGCACTCATAGAATCTCCGTTATTATAATGAACTTTCATTCCTGAATGGTGAAATAACTTGCGGCTTTGTATCTGCAAATCTATTTTTTGTCAAGGAAAAATCATTCTCCCGTTGCTTAATAAACCTGCAAATTGTCGGTTATGACAACCATAAAGCGAAAGATAAAAATGAAGAGACTTGTGTATGTCAAAGATAAGCGCTTTGGATTAAAACGACTGGGTAAAATCACATATTTTCGGCCACTGAAACCGTCCTGTCACCGAGAATATTAACATAACTTCCCATTTCATTGTCGTACCAGCCGTATATTACCGCCTGTGTTATCGGTACTCTGATTGTTACATCTTTCAATGATCCTAAAATTTCTTTTTCCAATCCCGGTACTTTTTCCAGGTCAACGGTCTGGTCGGCCGTGCGGGTATGGGTTTCATGGCCCTCAATCACGGCAGCAGCCCTCGGCAGCCCGATGATATCCCCCGAAACATTCTGTTTTTCAGAATAGTGGAGGTAGCCGTAAGGATCATCAGATGCCCCTTGCCGGTATATATCGTTAAGCAAATCCCTGCTTGTGGGTTCACCGGACAATTCTTCCTGTAGATTCAACACCAGAATAATCAGAGAACCTGTGGAGATGGGCACTCTTACAGATTCCGCAATGAATCCGATCTCTTTCATTTCCGGAATCACAAGTCTAAGCGCATTGGCAGCACCTGTGGTTGTAAGGATAATGTTGTTCATAATGCTCCTGTTTTTCCTCAGATCGACGGCCCCTGTTTTTGGAAGCCGGTCCAATACCTGCTGTGATCCGGTGGCGGCATGAACGGTTGCCATGGAAGCAGAAAGGATTTTCTTAGGACCCAACGTATTGATAAGGGGTTTTATCATATGAGCCAGACAGGTGGTGGTGCAGGATGCATTGGAAATAATTTTATGGCGCCTGGGATCATAGACATTGTCATTGATCCCCATGACCGTGGTTACCGCATCATCCGGCATGGGTTTACCTTTGTCTTTTATTTTAAAGGGCGCTGAGACAATCACTTTTTCGGCTCCTGCTTCAAGATGGCCGCGCACAGCCCCTTTTGAATGACCCGGAGAAAGGGTCGGGTCAAGAAATTGTCCGGTAGTATCGACAACAAGTTTTACGCCATATTCTTTCCAGTTTATTTCAGCCGGATTTCTAAATGACCTTAAAAAACGAACCCTGACACCGTCAATAGTCATGGAGCCGCTTTTTTCATCCAATGTACTAATGAGCGGCTCTGCTTTTTGGCCATACAAAAACCCGCGGAGCAAACCGTAGGTTGAATCCCTTTCTGCATAATGGGCTATATCTTCCAGTGATGTTCCGGCGTCACGTCCGATATTGACTATAATTTCATCAAAATATTTTCGTGCCACATGGTGCCATACGGCAAGCTTGCCGATCCTGCCAAATCCGTTGATACCGAGTTTCATTCCGCTATTGGTTTCGGTTTTCATGACCATATCCCCTTTTCTAAATTGATTATTTTCGATTGAAAATTGTCGATTTATTTTTGAAATCCTTAAATAATCAATTGTAAATTTTTAATATTCAATGCGTAAAGCTTATTTTACCTTTATCAAGCCTTGATAAACAGACCCCTCACGGCCGTCGATACTGATAGGGTCCCCGGATTTAAGAGCCACTTGGTTAAATTGACAGCTTTTTTCCTTTTCCTTGCAGATAAGATCGCCACATCCCACGATACATGTTTTGCCAAGCCGATAGGCCACAACAGCCGCATGAGAGGTTACGCCGCCCCGGGCCGTAAGAAGGCCGTCCGCCGCATATATTTCCCTGATGTCATCAGGAACGGTATCATTCCTAACAAGAATTAAATATGTCTCCGGTTCTAGGGTTCTCCATTGATCGATTTCTATGAGATCAAAAACGATTCTCCCGCTCATCGCTCCGCCGCTGACCCCGATACCATGCCCTAATAATTTATCCTCCCTAATATCTCCAAGATCAAAGGTTAAAACTTTCTTTCTTTCTCGAATGGCCATATCTCGGCACTGCAAAAAGTATAAACCTTCAATATTGGGGCTCTCAAAAGTAAACTCCATCTCCTGAGGGCTCCATCCTTTTATGTGAATCAACTCATTGGCCCATCCTTTCAATGCGTCATAAATTTCAGGGAAATGGGTTTCAAGGGTGATATCGGTTTCCCTCATTTCGATATCCTGCTGTATAATGGATATGGGCAGGGTATTCACAAGACCGGAAGCCACGTCCTCGCCCTGATTTCCGATAGAAAAATCCCCCCACAACCTCAAGCTGTCTTCCGACCATCTGGGATTATGAGTAAAAATGACGCCGGCACCGGATTGTCTGGAAAGGTTCCCGTAAACCATTTCTTGAACCGTAGCGGCCGTACCCCAGTCATCGGATATCCCAATGATCTTACGGTAGGTTCTTGCTTTGGAAGACTCCCAGGAATCGAAAACCTTTTTAATGGTTACATAAAGCTGCTCAAAAGGATCTTCAATAACATCAATCCCTGAATTCTTTATCATACTTTTGTAAGTCATTGCCACTTTTCGCATCTGCATACCGGCAAATTCTCTTTTAAATCCGATACCCGCCCTTCGCTTCATCTCGCTGATAATTGCATCAAAATCGTCCCTTTCCAGGCCAAAAGCCATGCCGTAACATTGCAAAAACCGTCGATAGCTATCCCAGGCAAACCAGGCATTACCGGTACGTTCTGCAATTCCGGATGCAATGTCTTCATTCATCCCCACATCAAGAAACGTATCCATCATTCCGGGTTGTGAAATGGACGATCCGCTCCTCACGGAAAAAAGAAGAGGGTTTTTGGGATCGCCAAAAGTTTTGCCCGTCACCTTTTCAAGATCAGCGATATGTTTCTTTAACTGTTCCCTGAAATTCTGTTTTGCCGGCGGATAATTGTCTAAGATCTCTCTACATCGAAATGCTTCAGTTGTTATAATAAACCCCGGAGGTATGGGCAGGCCCAAATTTTTCAGCCGGACCAGGTTCAACCCTTTATTGCCCAGATAAATAATGCCGGAAACCCGCTTAGAAACGTTGTTAATAGACGTCATCGCCTTTTCAGGATCATAAAGGAGAAGATCCTGGAGTTTATCCTTGGGTAATTTGTTGGATTGCTGAAAAAGGGTGTTTAAGGTTCGGCTCAAAAACAGATCCAATTGCTGGAGTCCCAATGAGAAGGCTATCCGTTCCCGGAAAAAAATTTCCGAGACCCTGTGTTTCAGCTTTTCGGGGTCAATTGCAGCGCTTTGCGGGAGGTATTTCGGCAGAATCTGATCCAAAGATATCTGAGACATAATCTGGCTAAGATTTTCTCCATGAATATTATTAAAATAATCATTGATGATATTCCGTACCGCCTGGGCGAATCCTTTAAAAATATCAAGGTACTGGGTGAAAGTGAAACCTCTGGCTTCCAGTGAATGGGCCAACATGTCAAGCTGACGTTCGATCTCAACGGATGGGATTCCATCAAGCTGTAATGCTTTAAAAAACAATTTTAATCGGTCGTAAATCTGAAAAAAAGAGGCTTTTGTGACCAGGCTGAGATCAACATTTTCGACAAGTTCTTCAAAAAAAACATTAACCAGAGATTCTATTCGAAAGGTAAGTCCCAGGGCGTCAAATTTCTTTTCTCTGTAACTTCCGTACATGGACGGAATATCTATGGTAATATGTCTTTTTTTATAAATGTCTTCCTTGATTTCAAATGTCTGATCCGAAAGAATCATATTTTTTAATTCTTCCAGATAATCAAGCAGTCCATAAATCTTTTTATTTAAATCAGACTCTTTGAGGGCGTCATACAGTCTGTTCAAATCGGGAAATGCTTCCGACCTGAGCTGGGCAAGATAATTATCCATTTCGATAAAATCGAGGTTGTATTTCTGGTGCAAAAGCTTGTAAAAGGTTATGGCAAGTTCCACCCTCCTGGCATCTTGCTCTGACACGCCGGATACGCTTTGGACAAGACCTCCTATTTCATCTTCTTTAAGTGTGACAAGGCCATCGGGCATAGAAACTCCGTTCTCCTTCAAATGTAATATTATCCGGTGAACCCCATCGATGTATGGCCCCTGTATATGGATTTCTTGGTAAATATCCGGTGGGACCAAAAGCTCTAAACGGTCTTTTTCTTTTGTTTCCCAAAAACTGAAGGTTGCCTCCATAAGATCGATGATCCGGTTGCTGCTTTCCACATGGCTCTGCTTGCGCAAAAAATGTATAAGCGGATCTCTTCGACGGCATATTTCATCAATTTCAGTAGATATATCCCTGAGCTTACCTTCGGCACCGATATCATTAAAGTATACGGGGAAAAGTCGGCAAAGCTGCTTGGCCAGGTTATAGACAGGGCCGACGCCGCTGTTTAATAACCCGGTAATATCCCGGGGAAAAAGGTCTATATCCTTAATAAATACCCCGCAGACAGAAAGATGAATAATGAGGTATGAAAAAAGCCGGGTTGACCACATGGGATTCAACTCAATCAGCTCAAGCCATGTCCTTATGTTTAAAATGTGGGCGGTATTGAACTCTATTTGCCAATCGTTTCTAACCCCTTTGATCATGGGCGACTGAAAGCCCAGATCGATGACGTAATCGATAAAAAATTTCACAAGATCGCTGTCATCCGTTTTATAAACGCCTTTCCCCATATTCAAAATACAGTTCAATGCGGTTGCCGGGTACTTACCGGCTCTGGTCTTTAATATGGAAAAAGTTTTATGAATCAGGCTTCCGATATTCAGATTGCTCTCATGGGCAATGAGCCAGCTCAATGTTCTGTTGATATCCCGTAACGCCTCCTCATGGATCATCGACAGTCCAACAATATTCATTATATGGAAAAGAAAAATAAGTTTCCACCGGTAACCCCAAACGGTTTTAGCGCTTTCATCCAGAAGACTCTGAGGAATTTTTCGGTACGTTTCCACAAACTGGTCGTAGCCGGGGAGCATTAATAATTTTTTCAGAACATCTTCGGATTCAATGTTTTTGGACCGAGCGATTTCCTCAAGACGGCTCTTATACTCGTTGATTTGTTTGTGGGATATAATCTTAAAAAATTTTTTTAAATTTTCCCGGTTATCAATTTTATCAGCCTCTTGTTCAAACCAGGTCCAAGGGTCTTTTTCCTTAAGCCAGTAACTGAAAATACGATCAGAGTATTTTATGAGAAGTTGATTAACGGCCTTACAATCTTCTTCGATTTCAGATGAATAATTTAAAAGTGCATCCGCCAGTTTCCTTATCTGATAGAAACTTTTAACAAACAAAAAGAAATCATCCCCGTCATACGCTCGAATACGATTAAATGAATCATCGATCAACGGCTTGAATCTTTTAAAGTCGGCTCCGGATTCCTTTATGATTTTTTGAATAAAAAGGAGAAAGTTGTCTGCGGCATCGGCCCTGACGTCCATATCGCTTTTTGATTCAATTGCGCGAATAAAAATATCCAATAAAAGTTTTGTGGCTTCAGGTCCCTTTGGGTGGCTCTTTAAAAGATAAAAATAATCCAGGGAATACACTCTCGCTTCATGCACAATAAACTTCCAATTTTTATAAGGATGCGAGAGTTCTTTTAGCAAGGTGTTCAATCCTTCCAAGATGCCGTAATATTTAGACATCACCTCTTGCAGAATTGAATATTTTTCATCGATGGTGACATCGACATGGTAGTCTGCGATATTAACCTCAAGTGCTTTTGACTGAATCATTACATCCTCTAATAATTGAAGTTTTTTTTATTGAAGATTGAAAATTGACGAACTCGCAAAAAGTCATAAATTACTGTTTTTCGTCATTCCGGCGAAAGCCGGAATCCAGTCTTTTCAAACAGTTGCAGACTATCTGGACTCCGGTTTTCACCGGAGTGACGACTTTTTTTTAGAGTTCATCAAAATTGAATAACCGGAAAATT
>Ga0180431_10003960_pt1 | contig 18666 bp, 25 predicted proteins | sample SS_ome_11_FD_132459 | JGI IMG/M metagenome (GOLD analysis project Ga0180431, IMG submission 132459) | Hypersaline lake sediment archaeal communities from the Salton Sea, California, USA - SS_1_MS_1 metaG | ecosystem: Environmental > Aquatic > Non-marine Saline and Alkaline > Hypersaline >... | reverse complement strand
TTAGGTGCGCCGACGAGGCAAAAAACAGCCACAACTAAATTTTGTGTACCCCGCGCGGCAACTAGAATATAAGTATATATATGATCTAGTCTAGGAGATTTATATGTTCGATTTCGATAACATTTCTGAAGCTATGAAAGAATTTGAGTTAGGCTATCATAAGGACGCTACAGAGTGGTACAAAAGCCTGACTCGAGAGGAGCAAATGTATGCCTTTTATACTGTTACTAAAAAGATTTATCTCGGAGATATGGTCGAGAATGGATCCTATAGGCATGTTCTATACGATACCTTTGGCTTCGATACTTCTTCGTATGTCATTGGTATGATGTCAAACTATATAGATATTCATAACGCCTTGCAGCCGCCACCCGAGGAGGAGTAATGAACCTAGAAACTAAACTTTTCTATTTTGATGAAGTTTCTTACGCTTTGAATGGCGATGTCTACTTTAGTAACTGTGTTCTTAAAAAGAATTTAGGTCCATATGTAGCGGGGGAGCTTATTCGCCTAACGGTCTTAGCATCTGCTCCTAGAGATACGCTACTTATGTACTATAATGACTATAATGGCAGACCCAGCTACACCCACCAACTAGAGGAATCCCTTTAGGGCACTAACATGAACATTAGATACTTTTCCGATCTTCATTTGGAGTTTTGGAAACAGCTACCCCCTCCCGAAGTATTCTTCCCCCTGTATAAAGACGATGTGTATATTTTTGCTGGTGATATTCATATAGGCACTGCTGCAATATCCTGGTTTGAAACTTTCGCTGATAAAGTAGGACACATTTTCTACGTTCTTGGGAATCATGAATACTACCATCAAGATTTCAAAACTCTCCCACAACAAGTAAAAACTGCAATAAGGTACTCTAAAGCCGATAATATAAGTTTGCTTGAAGCAGCACACTATCCATCTGTTGTTGTAATTGATGAAGTCGAATTTACCGGGTCTACAGTGTGGACTAACTATGGCGAAGACCCATATAAGGAGGCTGCAATATCCGGGCTGCTTAGTGATTTTAAGCTAATCAAAAACTATTCCATAGCCCAAGTAAAGGAGCAGTACTACGCAGCAAAAAGCGCTATTATTGACTTTCTGAGCGATGGGTCTCGTAGAAAAAAGGTAGTTATTTCACACCATAGCCCCTCTTTTGAGCTGGCATGGAAATCTAAAGCCTATTCTATCGGCCCTATTACTGGAGCATTTCACTCCACTATTCTAGACGATGTTTCGGTGCAAATTAGTCCGGCTGCCTGGTTCTATGGCCATACCCATGAAAATCTCACATTAGACACTTTGGGCGGTACTAAAGTACTTACCAACCAGTATGGCTATGCTAATTATAATACCGTAGCTGGGTTCGATGAAGACGCTGTATTCCAAATTTAAGGAGGTTATATGTATTTCTATCCTAGAGTGTACTTGTTCACTTTTCTAATGTTGTTGGGACTATAGGGGAGACTATTATGCTATACTGTGGTTTAGAGAGTTATTGGTTTATTTCTGAAATAGCAGAAGTAAATGACACTGCCGACATTTACTATTACGACCTATGTACTCTAAAAAGAGATTTTGGTCCGCTAAAAAGGGGGGAGCATTTCGTACTTATTAAAATTGATTTAGGTAGAATGAAAATCGTATTTTTTAAGTATGATAACTTCAAACCATATTATAGTGCTAACTTCTGCTTCAACATTATAGATGAGTAAACACTACAATATTACTGCAATTATTTATGATAAGCGCGGCCATATACTGTCAATAGGAAAGAATAGCTATATAAAGACTCATCCCCTACAAGCTAAATTTGCCGCTAAAGCGGGAAAGGAAAAAGCAGTATACCTACACGCAGAAATAGCTGCACTAGTTAAACTGCGGGACTGGTCGAAAGCCCATAAGATTGTAGTAATGCGTTTTAACAAGGACGGCGAGCCAGCAAATGCTAAACCTTGTAGCATTTGCCAAAAAGCCCTTAGAGAAGCGGGCATATCTAACATAGAGCATACATAATGAGCAATGACAAACTTAACTTAATCACCGAATCTATCTTAGCCGGAATTTCAGATATTATTTACAAAAATAGGTACACCAGGTATCCCTGGATGAACAGCTATGAGGTTGCCGCCTACAATGTAGGGGTTACCATAGCTAAAAAGGCACTAGAACCGGGAGATGCTAAAAAATAAGTCTTGACGGCCAAGGTAAATATTGCTATAATATATATACTGAATGAGAGGAGAGACAGTTATGAAGATCATCCCTGCCTATGGCCGTTCCTACAAGACACCTGATGCTGCTATCGAAGACTGGAAAGCAGGCAAAGACTTCCGCATCGTTAATGGCCCTTACCTCTCGATTCGAGATGTTAAAGCCATGATGGAAGACCGCAACCCTATCGACGAGATCATGTTCGGTTCGGAAGTTATTGCAGAGCTTTTCTGGGCTTATCCTCGCCGCACTGACACTGCAATCTATCTTACCCCAACCGACCGCGTCATCATTCGCTAGGATCATGCTTAGCAGGGATGCTACCTCTTTCCTTAACTTTTAATTAGGAGAATGTTATGGCTGGTTTCCTTACGTCTTTCTGGGATCGGTGCAAAGAGCTTGCAGAGATTGTAGACGGTGTAGGCACTACGGTCATCGTTTTTAACGACGAGGAAGTAGCAGACGAAGCGTTTAAGTACGCTCAGGACGAGGAGAAGTTCTACGATGCAGTGCCAGAAAAAGCAGAAGTTCTTCTTTGCCGCAATGTCGTAGTTGTTCTTTGGCCTCTCCAGTAATCTAAGCAAGTTGCCCCCCTTCGGGGGGATTTTTCCGTTTGGGGATTTTATGAATATCTTTGTGCTAGATCGAAATGTAGATGCTTTAGTACAAGCACACGTAGACAAACACGTAGTAAAAATGATTCTAGAGCATGCTCAAATGTTGTCTACTGCGGTACGGCTAACTTTACCAGAAGATAAAGTAGGGCCGGCATATAAAGCAAGCTACCAGAAACACCCATGCACTTTGTGGGTTATGGAGGCATTAGAAAACTGGTTATGGCTAAGAGAAGTTACCATTAGGTTAAACGAAGAGTTTATGTACAGATTCGATAAAAAAGTCTGGCACAAATCAGCTACAGTAGTAGCTAACCTACCAATTCCTGAGCTAGAAGATAAATCTATGACTCCATTTGCTATGGCGATGCCAGACAACATCAAGGAGGATGATCGAGTACAGGCTTACAGAGATTACTACAATACACATAAACGACACTTGTTTAAGTGGACCAAACGCCCAGTGCCAGAATGGGTTGTGTTAGAAATTTAATCTTGACAGGAGAGCTAAACTATCGTATAATATACTCTGAAATGGGAGAAAAGTTATGCCATGTATGAAATGCAGTAACGGTAAATGGAAGTACGGAAAACGAGGTAAGTGCGTATTTGATACTCTTGAGGCATGTAAAGCAGCTGAAGCTGCTATTCATGCACGAGAGAACAAGAAACCCAAGAAAAGTAAAACAGGAGATAAATAATGTCTGAGTGGTCCGACGAGCTAAAAGAAAAAGTTGTTAAGATGTACGAGGAGAGCAACCCTACTCCAGAAAATACCGTTGAAATTTGTGCGGATATTGCAGAGCAGGTTGATAAAACACCTAATGGTGTTCGTATTATTCTCATGCACGCAGGGGTTTGGGTAAAGAAAGCCCAGGCTAAGAAAGATGGTGCATCTTCAGATGATAAGCCTAAGCGAGTATCTAAACAAGATGCTATCGATGCTCTAAAGGAGCTTCTAGAAGAGCGTAACGCTGAGGTAGACTCAGCTATTCTGGATAAGCTGACGGGAAAAGCAGCAGTATATTTCACTAATGTAATCAACTCAATCTAACGAGGCGATCATGGCTTCTCTTAGAAAGAAACAAGGCGAAAAATTAGATGCAGCTTCTATCCAAAAAGTTATAGAGCTGCTAAATAGCGAGCAACCTATCTCTAAGAAGGAAGCCTGTGAGATCTTAAACATTTCGTACAATACTACTCGCCTCAATAAGATAATCAACGATCATACTGAAAGAGAGGAGTATCGTGCGAAGCGCAGAAAGGAACTAGCTAAACATCCGGTTAGTGAAAGAGAGAAGGCAGAGATCATAACATATTATCTCCACTCTTTTTCTCTTTCAGCCGTGTCAGAGTCTACTTTTAGAAGCACAGAGGTAATAAAGCGCGTTTTAAAGGAATTCTCAATTCCCCTAAAGGATAGTAGCTACACATACCATAACCCTCCACTACTAGAGGAAACCTCTTATGCCGTAGATTACAAACCGGGAGACTTAGTATTTTCAGCTAAGTATTACAGCATAGCGTATATTTCTAAACTAATAAAAACTGACGAAATTACCTCCTATTACCGTATTTATATTATAGGGGTAAATGAAAGATACGCAATACAACCAGCTTATGAACTAGCTGACCTTAGACCCTTACAGGAGATGGGAGTACAACCTAAAACAATGGATAAAAATGACATTGTGTACGCCATCAATGAAGCCCTAATTAAAGCAAGAAAAGGTAAGTCGAAATGAACAAGCACGCATTTCTAAAGCAAATGAAAATCTATGGTGATGCATACGTAAACGAAGAAGTAGGGGTAGCTACGACTACCTTTAGCAACAAGTATATCAAGGGACGACCAATTCTTCGATTGCCTAAACGCTCACGCAAAGGTGCTTTAGTGTGGTCTTGGACCAATAATCAATATATGGTAGTGAATACAGCTCCTATTAGAAAGCTAGAACCACTATCAAAGATGTTAAACAATTTCTCAAAGCCAGATTTGGGGTAAGTTATGGAAAGTATTGAAGCCTTGCTAGATAGAGCCTCCGAAGCATACTATAAAGGAGAGCAACAGATTCTATCAGATCAGGAGTTTGATTACCTTGCTGAACTAATTGGATACAATAAAGTAGGTGCAACTATTGGCAATATGCCACATTATAGCCGTATGTATTCATTAAGGAAGTATGTGCAGGGCGATTCTCTACCGGAACTAGAAGATCCTATCATAACCCCTAAACTGGATGGATCTGCAGTAAGCCTACTATATGTAAGCTCTGGAAATAGTACTGTGCAGCTGAGTACTGCACTAACTAGAGGCAACGGACTTCTGGGAGAAAATATAACAGATAAACTCTCTACCTTAGTACCTCTCCAGCTTAGGTGTTCTGCATCTATACTGTTTATCACTGGAGAAGTTGTTACTGATATAGGAGAGCACTCAAAAAATAGTAGGAACTACGTTTCGGGAGCACTTCACCTAAAGAATATGGATGAGTTCAAAACTCGTAGATTGAGTTTTGTAGCTTATGGAGTAGTATATGCTGGGTGGGAGAAATCAACCTATCTAGAGGATATGGATTTCCTAGATAAGCTGGGATTCAGTACTGTAGTAACGGTAGATCATTCTAACATTCTAAAAGATGGGAAAGTCTTTCGAGAAAACAGTAACCGTCTATACGTTTCTAGAGGCTTCACAGATCGCTACCCTAGAGCAGCCTATGCTGTAAAGAATACAGAGGATTTTGAAGTAAAGGAAACCACCCTAAGAGAGGTAAAATGGCAAGTTGGAAAAAATGGAACCATAACGCCAGTAGGGTATTTTGACGAGATAGTTCTAGATGGAGCTAAAGTCTCAAAAGCCACCCTACATAATATAGGCTTTATTGAGGAGATGGGAATTGAACTTAACTGTACTATACTGGTTACGAGATCGGGAGGTATCATACCAAAAGTCTTAGCGGTATCAGAAAATTTTTAACCAGCGCCGAGCTAGGCATTTTGCCTAGCAAAAAATTCTGTATACCGCGCGTAACCCTGTACAAAAATAATTCTTGACATTCATGTCTGTTTTTGGTATAATATATGAATACTGAAATTTTACCACCTACACACTGCCCGGCATGTAACGGCAAAATTCGTAGAGTTAATAACCAGCTTTTTTGTGTTAATCCGGGTTGTTTGGGTAGTATTAGTAAAAAGCTAGAGCACTATTGTAAGACCTTAAAGATTAAGGGGTTAGGTCCGAAAACTATCGAAAAGCTAGATCTACAGTCGATATTCGACATATATGAGTTAGACGAGTCTATTTTCGATATCTTAGGCGAGAAAACAGGCTCTAAAATTCTGCTAGAAGTAGAAAATTCTTATTCTAGTACGTTTACGACCTTTCTTGCGGGCTTAGGCATCCCTTTGATTGGGAAAAGTGCTACTAGCAAACTATCATCTACTGTATCTTGCATAGATGATATTACAGAAAAAAGCTGCAAAGCTGCTGGGCTAGGGAATGTAGCTACAGGAAATCTATTGGAATGGCTAGAGGAAAATGATACCCAGCAGCTACGATCTCTTGCCAGTAGGTTCAGTAGTGAACCGACAAGTGTTAAACCGACAAATTTACCTGCAGTTTGTATTTCAGGTAAACTTAAATCATTCAAAACCAAACAAGAAGCAAAATTAGCTATTGAAGAGTTGGGATTCAAAGTTACAGATACAGTAACTAAGGATACTCAATACTTATTAACTGAACAGGCTAACGAGACTTCTAAAGTGAAAAAAGCCCGAGAAAAGGGCATTAAAATTGTAAATTACGAGGAACTAATAAATGAGCAACCAACTACCTAAGTGGGATGATGAACGTACACAAACTCTTGAAAATCTAGTAATGGGCGAAAATCCAGTATCTGCTGCTACCGTTCACAAAGCAGCTGATGAGCTGTCAACAACTTCTAAGTCTATTGCAGCAAAGCTACGCCGATTAGGCTACGAAGTAGCCAGTCTGGCGAAAACTGCTACAAAGTCCTATACTGATGAAGAGGAGCAAGAGCTTCGTGACTACGTAGAAGCAAACCCAAAGGCATATACTTATGGTGAAATTGCAGAAGCCCTTTTCAATGGTGAACGTTCTCCAAAGCAAATCCAAGGTAAGCTACTTAGCATGGAACTAACCAGGCTAGTTAAACCTTCTCCCAAGAAAGAAACTCAGAAAACTTATTCTGAAGAGGAGGAGCAGCGCATTATCACTATGATGGAGCAAAACGCCTTCCTAGAGGATATTGCAGAAGCACTTGGTCGTCCCATTAACTCAATTCGTGGTAAGGCTCTCAGCCTAGCAAACGAGTATGACAATCTAACTATTCCAAAGCTACGTGAGCGTAAACAGCCCGCAGCAAAGGTCGATCCCTTTGATAACCTAGATGTTGCTGAGATGACTGTTGAAGATATTGCAGAGACTGTTGGCAAGACTCTTCGTGGTGTAAAAGCTATGCTAACTCACCGTGCGCTAAAAGCCAAGAACTATGATGGCGCTAAGCGCGCACAGAAAAACAAAGAAAAGAGAGAAAGCGCGGATAACGAGTAATCTTTAAAAGGGGGCACGCTTAGTGCCCCTATCGAGGTGCTTAAATGTGAATGTTAAGGGTCTTTTACTGCACTTAGTGCTTACACACCCAGACGAGGCTATTGAATATTGGCCTAAAATTAAACCAAAGCATTTCGGCTCTAAAGACTATCGTTCCCTCTACTCCGCAATCTCAAAATTCTATGATACTTACAACAAACTTCCCTCCTTTTCTAGCCTTGATCTAGTTACCCGCGATTCCTCACTAAAAGAAGATATTCAAGCCTTAAAAAATCTTTCCGTAGATCCCGATATTTCTCTAGACTTAGTATTTGAAACATTTTCGAATGAGTATATTCAAGACTTTGCCTTAGATAAGATGCTTGATTTAGCTCACAAAATTACAAGTATGGAAGCTGAAGAAATTATAACTGGAATGAATGATGCAGCACTTGTATTAAGCGAAGAAATAGACTCAAATGAACACATAGTTACTATGGCGGATTTTGAAGTAATCGACACAACAGAGATTGAAGCTAGGACAACTCTAGGATTAAATAACTCATTTGATGCCAGCATAAAAGGCATACCGTCAACTGAGTTGTTTATGATAGGCGGTAAACGAGGTGAAGGAAAATCTGTACTCTGCTCAAATATAACTGCTAACCAGTTTATGATGGGCAACTCTTCCATTTATTTCTCTATAGAGATGAGAGCTAGAGAGGTATTTCACAGAATGTTATCCAATCTAAGCGGAGTAGAGTACTCTAAGATTAGGAATAATACTTGTTCTGAGCCGGAGTTATTAGAGTTGGCTAAAACTAAAGCCAGCATGTTTGAAGAAGGCGAAGAAATTTTTCAGGAATATTTAGAACACGGTAATTTTACTACCTTTGAGAGAGAGTTGGGGAGACGCAAATACCTGAAACGGGATAATCAAATTATTCTAGTAGATAACGAGCAGCTATCTTTATCCGACATAGATGTTAATATAAACAACTTTAAAACTAAGTTGGGCGATAAGCTAAAGGTAGTTGTAGTGGATTATGTTAATCAGATTCAAATTAACGATATTTACGATTGGAAGCAACAAATTTTTCTCTCAAAAAAGCTAAAATCATTCGCTAAAAAGTATGATATTGTCATAGTTGCCCCTTATCAAATCGACAAAACTGGAGAAGCACGTTTCGCAAAAGGAATACTTGATGCTGCGGATATTGCAGCAATTATTGATAAAGGAGATGACTATATCGGATTAACTTCAACTAAAACCAGAAGTACACCAGCTTTTTCATTTAAGAGTCAAGTAGACTGGCCTACTTTGAAAATTCTTCCACACGATTACATAGAGTCAGCCGAACCGACTCCTGAGACAGGGGATGACTTATGGACAGTTCAGTAGAACGTGTACTTAAAGATAAAAGTATTAACTATCAGCTTACTGGTAGAGACTTTGTTATTAAGTGTCTAAATCCGGAGCATGACGATCTTAACCCCTCGATGCGTGTGGATAGAGTGTCAGGCGTATTTAATTGTTTTTCGTGTGGATTTTCAGGGAATATATTTACGCACTATGGCTTAATACAGGACTCCGTCACTAACCAAAAAGCTATCCAACTTATTGACTATATACTTGATCTAAAGAAAGAGTCATTTAAGTATCCACTACCTTCGTCAATGCCCTATAAGGAATCTTTTAGAAATATAGATTCAAAAACTATTCAAAAGTTTGAAGCGTTTACCAATACGTCTATGCCAGAACTAATAGACCGTATATGCTTTCCTATTCGCAATACCTTGAATGAAGTATACGCTGTAATAGCCAGAGATATGTTCACTTCTAAAGGTAATAAGTACAACGTATATCCAGCTGGGTCCCCTTTATGGCCTTTCCCCTCGGTTGTAGAACCAATAAACAGCACAATATTTATCGTAGAAGGTATTTTCGATATGTTGAATATGCACCAACACGGGGCAACAAATACTGTTGCCCTTATGGGCGTATCTGCTGGATTAGTAAAGAAAAGCTATAAAAAAGAAAAATGGAGAAAGGTATTTTCTAGGTATAAGCTACAAGGGGCAACAAATATAAAAATAATGCTGGATAATGACAAAACAGGAAAGTTAGCCGCAGAAGGGCTAGAGAGCCTACTATCGGATTCCTTCTTCGTAGAGATTATACGATTAAAGGGGGCTAAAGATCCCAACGAACTATCAAAAGAACAAATTAAGGTCTTACTAGAGGAAAAGTGTAATGGGTAGTAGAATCGCAGTTGTAGATAAATATGATACTGGATTTAATTATTCAAAAATATTTGACTTTGAATTTTCCATCTATTTCTTAGTAGACAAGCAAACTTCAAGTAAGGTGTCTAAAAAACACGTTACCCTAGATCTAGCTATTTTAGATAGCTATGATTATGTCATATTGGTTGGAGCCGACGTCTGTAGAGTTACTGGTCAGCTTAGTAGTGGAGTATCTTCTTTGCAGGGGTGTTTGATTAACAACAAATATATTCCACTAACTAGCCCCTTTAGCTGTAAGATTAAACCTGAGAATAAGCCCGAATTCGATCTTGCAGTATCTAAAATTCACGATATTATATCCAATAAACCTACTAGCGTAGATACTAATAAAGTTATAATAGAGGAAGAGCAGGAAGCCTACGACTATCTTTCAAACGTTTTAGAAAAAGCTAAAAAGGGAGACATTACTTATACGGCGATGGATACAGAGACGTCGGCCCTTTACCCAAGGGATGGTTACATAGTGTGTATGTCTCTTTCGTATAAGCGGTATGAGGGGGTGTGCATTGTGTCTGACGCAGTATCTGATAGAGTATCAGAGCTGCTTCAAAGTATTATTGATAACACAAAATATACAGTTTTTCATAATGCTAAGTTTGATATCGCAATGATGGAGTATCATTATGGTCTAAAATTTGGAAAATTCCATGACACCATGCTAATGCATTATATTTTAGATGAAAGGAGGGGAACACACGGACTAAAAGATCTTGCAGCAAAGCTAACACCATTTGGTGACTATGATTCAGGTTTAGATGCCTGGAGAATTGACTACTGTAGAAAGAACAAATTGAAGAGGGAAGACTTTAATTACTCAATGTTCCCTATTGAGGTACTAGGACCTTATGCCTGTATGGATACAATAGCAACGCTAGAATTATTCGAGCAATTTAAGGATAAGATTGTAGATAGCCCCATACTGTGGGCTTATCAAAATCTGTTGATTGCGGGCACTAAGCTATTTATAGAAATCCAAAATAATGGTGTACCTTTTAGTAGGGAGGCCCTTGAAAAAGCCCAAAATACTCTTAACAGGCAGATAAATCGCTATAAGAAGTATATATACAGTACTGATGCAGTTAAAAAGTTTGAAGAGCTGGCTAATGTAAAGCTGAACTTAAATTCAGTAGTACAATTACGGCAAGTTTTATTTAATGTACTTATGCTCAGTCCTACAGGCATTATGACGGATAAAGGTGAGCATTCTCTAAATGAGGAGGCACTTACTATACTGGCGGAACAGCACAGCCTGCCTAAAGCTATCCTAAAAGCTAGGAAACTGCTCAAAATAAAAAATACATATATAGATAAGGTACTTACTTCTCTAGACAGGGATTCCAGGCTAAGAACTAATTTCAATCTTCATACTACTACTTCTGGTAGGGCCTCCTCTTCTGGAAAGTTAAATATGCAGCAGTTGCCACGGGATAATAAAACTGTTAAAAAGTGTATTGTCGCAGGAAAAGGTAAAAAGATTGTATCAGTAGACCTTAGCACAGCAGAAATGTATGTAGTATCTGTCCTATCTAAAGATAAGAACCTACAAAAAGTTTTTAAGGATTTGAGGTCCGGTTCTGGTGCAGACTTTCATAGTGCTATTGCACATATGGTTTTTGACCTGCCATGCGAGCCTAAAGAAGTAAAGGCTCAGTATCCAAAACTACGGCAAGCCGCTAAGGCAGTATCGTTCGGAATATTGTATGGTGCAGGACCGCAGAAAGTGGCCGACTCCGCGGAGGTATCTCTGGATCGGGCCAGGGAAGTAATTAAGAGCTATTATGATAAGTTTCATAAACTAAGCGACTGGCTTAAGAAGGAAAAGGAAAATATCTCAAACCTGGGGTATACATATTCTATTTTCTCTAGGAAACGCAGGTTACCGAATGTTAAGTCTCCAGATAAGCAGATAGCTTCGCATGAAGTTAGAAGTGGAATTAACTTTCTTGTTCAGAGTGTAGCTTCAGATATAAACCTACTAGCGGCCGTAGATTCACAAAAAGATGTGCTTACTAAAGGTTTAGATGCTAAAATATTTGGACTTGTGCACGACTCTATTCTAGCAGAAGTTAGCGAAAAGGATATGGATGCTTACTGCGATATTTTGCGTAAAAATATCGAAAAGGATAGAGGCTGTAATATCTCTGGCTGCCCTATCCTATATGACATAGAAATTGGTGATACCTATGCTTTTTAGTAATGTAGAATTTCCTATATTTACGATTCCAGCTAAAGTAGGGGAGATAAAAGAGTCGGGTAATATTATCTATTTTAGGGACAAAATTATTGATAATAGAAACCTATCTGGTAAGGATCTAGCAAGTAGAAGGCTGAAAATACCTAGAGGCGATAGATACCCGCTCAGACAGGCTTTGTTAAATATCCGTGCAGTAGTAAAATCAGGTACTAAATATTTTATAGACTCTAAAGGGGGCTTATTTAGGTACCAAAAAACTAAATTCTATAATGTCATATATAGAAAGGTAATCTCGATCCTAAACACCAATGAATTGATTATTTTTGTGGAAGGTATAGATACATATATAACTCTTTCACCTTTGCAATATAACTATATAACGGTTAACCACTACTTGGGGCTAATCGAATTAAATCCAGGATTTTTGATATATGAAGTATCGGAAACACGTAAAAAAGATACCAGAAAAAAGTTATGAAAAAAGCAGTTATTTCAAACAGAATTTATTTAAGCTCGAATGAGCATATCTTGAAGTATCTAAAGGAACATTTGTACTATGTAATACCTTCTAAACATCCCAGGGCACTACCCGAAATTATATATGATGTTATTAAAATAAACTCTGATGTAGTGTCCATCCCTGTAGGTAGGACAGACCTAATACCTTCGAACTACGATATAGTTGATAAGCGAACATTAGCTCCAGTGGCTTTCCCTGATTTTACTTTTACTTTAAGGGATTCTCAGCAGGAAGTTTATGATATGGTAGACGATAACTACCTTATAAATGCTCAGCCTGGTTGGGGTAAAACTTTTACAGCTTTAGCTATAGCGCATAAGTTAGGCCAAAAAACACTAGTTATTGTCCACACTATATCGCTAAGGGACCAGTGGGCTAGTGAGATAAAAAAGGTATTTGGGTTTTCTCCTGATGTTATAGGAAGCGGTAAATTCGGTACTTCAACCCCTATTGTAGTATCCAATATCCAAACCCTTAGAAAGAGAGCTCTAGAAATTAGGAAAGAGTTTGGAACGGTTATAGTTGATGAATGTTTGGATTATGAGACTAGAATTAAAACTAAAGAATATGGAATTAAAAAATTAGGTGCTATAGTAAACCAAAAACTAGATTGTCATGTACAGTCTTGGAACGGTACTTCTTGGGAGTATAATAAAGTACTAAACTACTATAAAAACCCTCAAGATCTTTTTATACATTTTAAGTTTGATAATTCTAGTACGCTAAAGGCTACTGAAAATCATAAAATTTATCAATATAAAAATGGTAAAATAGTAGAAACTCTTGCGGGAAATCTACTAGAAGGAGATTATGTAGTTTGTAAGAAGGATAGCAAAACCACTAATTTATTGATAGGACCAGTACTTGGATTTATTCTAGGAGATGGATCACTAGCTAAAACTAAAAATAGTGTTAGGATTAAGGTAACTCATGGGCAGGATCAAAAAGAATATCTCGAGTATAAAAAGCAGTTATTAAGTAACATATGTTCTGACGCCTCTATTGTACAGGGCAAATCAGGATTTCAGCCAAATAATCATATTTATTCTGTATCCACTCTTAGTTTCTTAGATGAAGAGGATATTCATGCAAAAGTATATGCTGGAAATAGTAGAAAAACATCTTTACCAAAATGCTTGGCCGATAAGTTAAGTATATTTGATTGGGCTATCATGTATCAAGATGATGGTTCTATAAACAAGCATACCATAAATTTTCATCTGTACTTTGATGAGGAAGGATCTAATAATTTAATATATTCTTTAGCAAAGTTATTTGGAGTACACGCACTGTTACGCCCATATGAGAAAAACGGAAAAATTCTTAATAAGTTAGCGCTGTCCACTACTGATAGTGAAATTTTCCTACAAAAAATTAAAAACTATATACATCCAAGTATGTACTATAAGTTTGGTACTTTTGACTCTATAAAAGATACTGCTAAATTTGAAAATGATGTTAATATACCTCCAATATACTTTAAAAGCTATTCAGCTACTAAAATAGTAGAGATAGGCGTAGCAGAAGCTACTGGAGGCTATAGGTATAATATAGAAGTTGATAAAGTTCATAATTATACAGCCAATAATAAGCTGGTATCTAATTGTCATCACCTGCCCGCTTCTTCATTTAAGGAAACTGTAGACTTATTTTCTGCAAGATATAAAATAGGACTGTCCGCTACACTAGGTAGAACTGATAGAAAGGAAATGCTAATATATGATTATATCCATAAAACTAATCTAGTTAGACCACAAATCGAGAATAAGCTAACTCCGGAAATTTTAGTGCTTAACACAGATATAGAGTTTCCTTACGCAGGTAATTGGAGTACTGCTATTAATGAACTCACTTCAAATCCCGAATATATAGAAATGATAGTAGGGATTACAGAAACGCTAAAAGAAGCTGGACACAATGTCTTAGTATTAAATGATAGGGTAACTTTCTTGGAGATATGCTACGAGCTTGTACCTGACTCAATGCTCATGGTTGGTAGCTCTAAGTTTGGTAATGAAGTGATTTTAGATCGTGAATCTGCTCACGAACGGGTAGGTGACGATGTAAAAGTAATTTTTGGTACTACATCTATATATAAGGAAGGCATAGACATACCACAACTATCTTGTATAGTTTTAACAACACCCACTAAAAATAAATTCTTACTAGAGCAGATTATAGGTAGAGCTACTAGACCTTACCCAGGGAAACTAAATCCTCTAATAGTTGATATAGCTCTTCAAGGAGCTATCGCAAAAAAACACTTGACATCCAGGCTCGATTATTATATAATAGATAATAAATATAAAGTAAGGCATGAAAATTAAATTCTACAGCTACAAGTTCTTAGACTTCAAAGCGAGGGGTAATCATGGAGTATTGTTGAAACTGTTTTTTGATGCTAGAACCAAATACCCAAAAGCCCACTCATTTATTATAAACCAAAAGTTGTTATATGACAACCCACTCAATGCCATAGATTCTGAAAGGTGTATGTATCTGTACCTCGCATCCTTTAGAAGCTACTATAGCTATTCGGAAGAGGGCATAGATTATGTACCATTAGACCTAGCGGCGATACACGCAAACTACAACGCAATTAGACTTAACAGACTACTAGAAATACGCAAAAACAAACTATACTTTAAATACGAGGTAAAAAACAATGGCTAAAAAATTCGGTGAAACAGCAGGTGAAGCAAAGCGTCGTGAACTAGATTTCTACAACTTTAAGATGGGCGAGAATCGCCTAAGACTGGTTGGAGGTATTCTACCGCGATATACCTACTGGAGAAAGCCTAATATTGAAGGTGTGGGACAGATTCCTATTGAGTGTCTATCCTTCAATCGTGATAAGGAAGTATTCGACAACGCAGATCCTGATGTATACCTAGAATTTTTCCCAAATGAAAAATGTACTTGGGGCTACCTAAGCCTAGCACTGGCTGAAGATGGGAAGCTGTATGTTGTTTCTCACAAAAAGAAGTTATTTGGGCAGATTGAAAAAGCTGCTAAGACTCTTGGGGACCCAACGGACCCGGATGCAGGCTGGGAAGTAGTATTTACTAAAGAGAAGACCGGCCCTAAAGCATACAATATTGAGTATTCTCTGGATGTACTAAACTGCAAGGAACGGCCACTAACTGATGCAGAAAAGGAGCTAGTAGATAATAGTCCATCTATTGATGACCTATTCCCCCGTCCAACTGCTGACGAGCTGCGAGAAAATATTAGACGTGCCTTTTTCTCAGCAAAAGACGAGGACGGCTCTACTGATGATGATGCGGCTGCTGAATTTGAAGAGGGTGCTGATAAACCCTTCTAAATAGTACATAAGGGGCAAACTTTGTAGGTTTGCCCCTATTTGTGTGTGTGAGGCATTTATGAAAATACTATTTACTGCTGATTTACACCTAAAGCTAAATGTCCCAAAAATACCTAATGAGTGGCAAGCCAATAGATACAGGATGTTAGGGGATGAATTAGCTAAACTTGTGGCTCAGGATAATATAGAACTTGTAGTGCTGGGTGGGGATATTTTTGATAAAAAGCCCGCTATCGAAGAAATAGCATTATTGTTTAACTCTATTTTAGTAAAAATAACTAAAACTCCAATATTTATTTTTGATGGAAACCATGAAGCTACTAAAAAAGGCAAAACCTTTTTAACCTCATTAAAAGAGTTTATTACTCCTAATACCACTATCTTTGATGACATTTACTTAGGGTCGGATTTCGATATAATCCCATATACTAGATTAAAAAACTTTGACCCAATTAAGCACCATAAAAATAACCTTCTATTTACGCATGTCCGTGGAGCAATACCACCTCACGTCACTCCTGAAATTGATTTAGATAAATTTAATGGATGGAAGCTAGTACTAGCCGGCGATCTTCATGCTCACTCTAATTCCCAACGAAACATCGTGTATCCAGGCTCCCCTCTAACCACTAGCTTTCATAGGACTTCAGTTAAGACTGGAGTTATAATTATCGACTCAGATTCTCTAGAGTGGGAGTGGAGAGAATTAAAGCTACCGCAACTAATTAGAAAGCGGGTATCCTCAGAAGAAGATATGGTACCTTCTGATAAGTTTGACCACATTATATACGAGCTAGAAGGTAACATAGACTCATTAGCCAACATAACTAATACGGATCTTTTAGATAAAAAGATAATTGTTAAAAATACTAAAGCCACTTTAGATGTAGCTGAGGCTGATTTGCTGGATACAGCAACTATTTATTGGTATGAAGTACTTGGATTAGATGGTGATTTAATAACTAAACTCACCACAGAATTGAAAGATTCGCTCACGGTATAGGGGATACAAGATGATAACATTAAAAAGACTAGAGTGGGATAATTGGTTTTCCTACGGTAGCGGGAATAAGTTAGATTTATCAAACTCAAAGCTAACTCAAATTAAAGGGAAGAATGGTAGCGGCAAAACCTCAATACCTCTGATAATAGAGGAAGTATTATTTGGTAGAAATTTTAGAAATATAAAAAAGCCAAATATACCAAACAGAAATATAAAGAAGCCAGTATTGTCAGCAAGCCTATTTCTAGAGGTTGACGAGCTAGATATTGAAATTAGACTTAAACGAGCATCTTCTCTATCCTTAAATCTAGTAGTAGATGGGAAAGATATTTCATCACATACTTCTAGTGCTACATATAAAACTATAGAAAACTTGCTAGGTATAGATTATTTAACGTTTTCGCAGATAGTCTACCAATCGTCTACTACAGGCCTAAAATTTCTAACTGATACTGATTCTAACAGAAAGAAATTTTTAATAAACCTGTTAAACTTGGATGAATATGTTAAAGTATTTAACACGTTTAAGGATAAAACTAAACAGTTAAATAATGAGATTATGAAGTTAGAGGGGTCGTGTGAGTCCATATTAGAGTGGATTAAAAGAGCTAAGAGTAAAAATCTTAATAAGCTGTCTCCTGTAGAAGTACCTAAAAAGCCGAAAGATGCCGAGGATAGATTAGTAGATATTAGATCAAAGCTAGAGTCAATATCTACAGAAAACAGAAGAATAGCCATAAATAACAAATACAAAGAGCTACTTGATAAAATACCTTCTGATATGCTATCTAAGAAGATTCAAGAAGTGGACGAAAATACTTCGGAAGAATTAAAAAAGAACGTAGCCCGCCTACAGGCGGAGATAAAGCTAGAGTTAAATAAAGTACAAAAACTAGAGAAACTGGACGCAGTGTGTCCCACCTGTATGCAAGAAATAGATACCGAAGTACAGCAATCGCTGCTAGATAAATCAAGAGAGATTATTGAGAGCAACGATGAGGAAATAAAAAGGCTGGTGAAGGAACTAGACCTCCTTATTGAGATAACAAAATCTAATAGGGAAATTAAAAAATACCAGAATGAATTTATTACAATAAAAAATAGTATTGACTATACTTTACCAGAAACTACATATTCAGAAAAGGATTTAGAGGATGAGTATGATAAAATGTCAGCTAAGCTGGCTAAGATAGATATGCTAATTAAGGAAGCTACTGCACACAATACTAAAGTAGCTGAAAATAATTCAAGAGTAGATATTATAAAAGAACAACTAGAAGAGCATGAAAATCAGCTAGAGCTTGCCAGAAATAACTTAAATAATCTTAAAGAGCAGTATAATAAAGCTGATATTATTAAGAAGACATTCTCTACCAACGGGGTAATAAGCTATAAAATAGAATCTATCATCAAAGAACTAGAAGATCAGATTAACAACTACCTACAAGCGCTTTCTCGTGGTAGGTTTCAACTTGAATTCAGCGTTGCGGGAGAAAAGTTAAACATTAGCATTATTGATGAAGGTAATAAGGTAGATATTCAAGAACTCTCGGCAGGAGAGCTATCAAAAGTCAATGCCTCCACCCTTCTAGCAATTCGTAGACTATTGTCTGCTATATCAAAAACAAGTATCAATATACTGTTTTTAGACGAGATAATGGGGGTCTTAGATAGTGAAGGTCAAGAACTGCTGATTGAGGTTTTATTAAATGAAAATAGCCTAAATACTTTTCTAGTATCACACGACTACTCTCACCCTCTACTAGAGTACGTACAGATTGAACGCGTACAAGGATTATCAAAACTATGACTTCAGCTTCAAAATTAAAAGGAAATAGAGCAGAGATGCAGGTTAGAGATTTGCTAAGGCGGCACACAGGATACGCATGGGAACGCGTACCAGGATCGGGAGCCCTTCAAGCAGATCACGA
>Ga0180431_10003956_pt1 | contig 18678 bp, 16 predicted proteins | sample SS_ome_11_FD_132459 | JGI IMG/M metagenome (GOLD analysis project Ga0180431, IMG submission 132459) | Hypersaline lake sediment archaeal communities from the Salton Sea, California, USA - SS_1_MS_1 metaG | ecosystem: Environmental > Aquatic > Non-marine Saline and Alkaline > Hypersaline >... | reverse complement strand
GGCATCACATCGCGGACGAGATCGCGGCCGACCAGTTTGGGAGCCTGCCGGGCCAGAGCCACCAGTCGCTCGGCGTCGAGAATTTCACTCGACACCGCGCCGGTCATCGCCCCGTGGATGCGGATTCGCCGCACGAGGCTGCGGGTGTCGATGCCGCTGATGCCGACAACGCCGGCGGTGTCGAGGTAGTCCCCCAGCGGTCCAGTGGCGGTAAAATTGCTCGCCAGTCGGCTTGCCTCGCGGACGACAAATCCGGCCATCTGAAGCCGGCCGCTCTCGACGTCTGTGGCATTGACGCCGTAGTTGCCGATCTGCGGCGCCGTCATCGCCAGGATCTGTCCGCGGTAGCTCGGGTCGGTCAGGATTTCCTGGTAGCCGGTCATCGAGGTGTTGAAGCAGACCTCTCCGGTCACCGTGCCCCGGTGGCCAACGGCCTCACCGACGTAAACCGTGCCGTCCTCAAGGGCGAGTGCCGCGTCCGCCACCGTGCTTGATCTCCCGAGCCCAGGATGCCAGTCGATCGGGGCCGCCGTGACCCGCCGATCTGCCGTAGCATAGCAAGGGATTGCGGCTGCGGAATTGGCCGTATTGTCGGCCGGGACTCAGCGGCGGCGGCTGGCTCGCCGGCCGGTTCCACAGCTTGAACCGAACCACCGCCCTGCGGAGCTCGTCCGATGCTGCTTACCCGTGCCGCCGCCCGCGAGATCGACCGGCAGGCGATCGAGGACTTCGGACTGCCGGGCCTCGTCCTGATGGAGAATGCAGGCCGGAATGCCGCTGCCGAGATTCGCCAATTCGCGGTCCCGGATCGCGATCAGGTGTTTCTGATTCTCGTCGGGCCGGGCAACAACGGCGGCGACGGGCTGGTGATTGCCCGGCATCTCGACAACGCCGGTCTCGCCGTGCGGGTCGTCGTGGCCGCGGAACCGGCTCGCTTCCGCGGTGATGCCGCGGTCAATCTGCGAGTGGTCGAGCGGTCCGGGATTCGACTCGACTGGTTGGGGGACGCGGACGCGGCTGACTTGTTTCCTCGACTGCGAGACCTCCTCGCCGGCGGCACCGTGGTGGTCGACGCTCTGCTGGGGACGGGGGCGACGGCCGCCGCCCGGGGAAGGATCGCCGTTGCAATCACCGCCGTGACGGCGTGGCGGGCCGAGCAGCCGCACCGCCGAGTTGTCGCCATCGATCTTCCTTCCGGACTCGACTGCGACACCGGCGCGGCCCTCGGCCCCTGCGTCCATGCCGACCTGACGGTGTCGTTTGTGGCCGCCAAAGCGGGATTCGCCGCGCCGGCCGCGGCGGCTCTGCTCGGCGAGGTTCGGACCGTCGATATTGGCGTCCCGCGGGCGGTGTTGGCCGCGGTTGCACGGTCGCGGGCCGACGGTTAGCTCTTGGTCTGGCCTGATCCGGTGACGACGTACTTGTAGGTTGTCAGTTCTCGCGGGCCGCAGGGGCCGCGGGCGTGGAGTTTGTCGGTCGAGATGCCAATTTCAGCACCGAGGCCGAGTTCGCCGCCGTCATTGAACCTGGTGCTGGCGTTGACCATCACCACCGCGGTGTCGACGCGGGCTGTGAAGCGGTCAGCCGCCGCCGAGTCGGCGGTCACGATTGCGTCGGTGTGGCGAGAGCCGAAGCGGTTGATGTGAGCGATCGCCTCGTCGAGTGAAGCGACGACTGCGATAGAGAGTTTCGGGCCGAGAAACTCGGTGGCAAAATCCTGCTCGGTTGCCGCTGCGATGGCCGGCAGGATCGCTCGGCTGGCGGCATCGCCGACCAATTCGACGCCGCGGGCCTGCAGATCGGCTGCCACCCGCGGCAGATAGGCGCCGGCGATGTCGGCATGGACCAGGAGCGACTCGGCGGCGTTGCAGACCCCCATCCGCTGGCACTTCGCATCGATCAGGACCTTTTCAGCCATGGCGAGATCGGCGGATCGGTCGATGTAGACGTGGCAGTTGCCGCTGAAATGCTTGAGCACCGGCATCCGGGCCTCGCCGCAGACCCGGCGGATCAGGGCCTCGCCGCCGCGGGGAATCGCCAGGTCGATCAGGTCGGCAAACTGCAGGAAGGCCCCGACTGCTTCGCGGTCGGCGACATCGACGAGTTGGACGCAGTCGCCCGGCAGGCCGCCGGCGACGATCGCCCGCTGCATGCTTGCGACGATCTGCCGGCTCGAGTGGGCCGCCTCCTTGCCGCCGCGAAGGATGATCGCATTGCCCGAAGCGAGGGCGACCGCCGCGGCATCGGCGGTGACGTTGGGCCGCGACTCGTAAATGAAAAAGACGACGCCGAGCGGCACCCGAACCTTCCGGACCTCAAGGCCGCTGGGCCGCACCGACGCCTCGATCAGCTCGCCGACAGGATCGGGAAGGGCGGCGACCGCCTCGACTCCCGCGGCGATCGCTGCAACGCGGTCAGCATCGAGTTTCAGCCGGTCGGTTGCCGCCTCGGTCAGCCCGAAGCCCGGGGCTGCCTCAAGGTCGCGGGCGTTGGCGGCGAGGATGACCGCAATATCCCTGCGGATCTCGGCGGCGGCCGCCCGCAGGCAGTCTGCCCGCTGCTCGCCCGAGGCTGCCGCCAGGTCGCCGGCGGCCGCTCTGCTCCGGCAGGCGATCTCGCGGCAGTGCTCAACGAGGCTCTGCTGCGTCTGAACGGGTCTAGGCGTCACCGAATTGTGCACAGGCATTCCAGCGGAGGGACGGCAGGGCCGACGGCCTGCCCGAACCCGGGTTCCGCCGCCCCCGGCCGGGCGGCTGCGGGAGTCGCCCCGATCGGGGACGGGTCTGTCGTCCGATTGGTTGAGCGGTTGGACGGCCTGACCGTCTCGCCATCGTGATCATACCGTCACACCCGATCCCGCCAGGCCATCCTTTCCCTGCCCCCCACAATAAACTACCTTTTGTTCGGGACAAGGCGTCCGTCAACGCACCGCCCGGTGGGGCCGAAGCAGGCTGAATCTCCGAAGCTGCTTCTCCGAAGAAGTTCAGACCGCCAGTGAGCGATACTTACTTCATCCTTCGCGACGGGGCCGTCAGGGGGCCGCTGACAAAGCGGGAGTTGAAGCGGCTCTGGGTTCGCAGCCGGCTGCAGGCGGGCGACAAGGTCGGGCTTTCGACTGCCGGCCCCTGGCAGGATCCCCTGTTGCTTTTGGGACTCGTCCGCGAGTTCACCGTCAAACAGCCACGACTCGGCCGCGGAGAATACCGCGTCAGCTACGAGTGCCCCGGCTGCGGGGCGGCCCTCGAGGCTGGGGAAGACGAGGCGGGCAGACCCGACAACTGCCCCGACTGCGGCTGCCGGCATCAGCTTGCCTCGCAGGCCCCCGCAGAGATCGAGCAGTTGAAGACCGCGGCTGCCGAAAAGCAGCAGCAGGCTGAGGCCGAACGCGAGCAGCGGCAACGCGAGCGACAGGAAAAGCAGGACGCGAGCCGCCGGGCTCGCGAGAAACAGAAACAAGCCCAAGCGGCCGAACGCATGTCGCGGCAGCAGCCGCAGGCAACGAGGAGCAAAACCATGCCCCGCAGAGAATTTCCCGCCCTGAAACTGGTGGTGCGGATCCTGATCATCTTTCGCAACATCCTCATCGCCCTCTGGGCGATTTCGCTCACCGTCGGCCTGATCGCGACGCTCTACGCGGTGACGATGGCCCCGGGCGTGGCCGAAAAATTCGGGGTCCTGATTGCAGCCGTGGCTGCAGCGGTCGGCCTAACGCTCTTTTACGGGCTCTTTGCCCTCGTCTACTGGGCATCGGCCGAACTGATCAACCTCGCCCTTTACGCGGCGGAACTTCTCGAGGGGATCGAGGCGGGCGTCGAGAACCGCCGGCAGTCGCTTCCTGATCGCTCCGGCTGGTAGCGTCGGGGCGGCCTACGACTGTTGCGGGGATGGCAGGCGGGTCGCGGCGAAGACGGCCAGCGCGAGTCGCACGGTAGCGACGTCGTGGACGCGGATGATCTGGACGCCCGCCGCAGCCAGGCTGCAGGCCGAGGCCGCCGTGGCGAGGTCCCGAGCGGCCAGATCGGGCTCGCGTCCCTGCAGCTGCTTGGCCAGTTTGCCGAGAAAGCCCTTGCGGGAATGGCCCACCAGTACCGGGCAGCCGAGGTCGAGGAACCGGCCGGCTTGCCGCAGCAGTTCGAGGTTGTGTTCGTGGGTTTTGCCAAAACCGATCCCCGGGTCGAGGCAGATGTTGGCCAGGGGAATGCCGACTGCCAGCAGGGCATCGCGACGGCGGGCGAGATAGCCGTGAATCTCAGCCACGACATCGCGGTAGCAGGGGTTGAGTTGCATCGTCTTCGGGGTGCCCTGCATGTGCATCGCGCAGACGCCGACCCGGCTGCCGCGGGCGACCTCTGCCATTGCCGGGTCGCCTTCCAGGCCGGTGACGTCGTTGATGATCTCGGCACCGGCGGCAACCGCCCGCTCCGCGACGACTGCCTTCGACGTGTCGATCGAGACCGGCAGGCTGGACTCGAGGGCGAGTCGTCGCACCACCTCGCCGACCCGCCGCCACTCTTCGTCGGCGGCGACCGGATCGGCGAAGGGACGGGTGCTCTCGCCGCCTACGTCCAGCATCGCGGCGCCGGCGGCGGCGAGGGCGAGCCCATGAGCCACCGCGGCTTCAACACCGGCATGCCGGCCGCCGTCGGAAAAGCTGTCGGGCGTGACGTTGACGATTCCCATCAGCAGCGGTGGGCGGCCCGGTTCGGGCAGCGACAACCGCCGGCTGCGGAGCTGCCAGTGGGTCGGGCGGGCGACTGACGGGGGCATCACCAGGGCTCTTCCATCAGGCCGACGATCTGCTGGGCCATTTTCACGATGCCCTCCTGCTGGGTGCTGATGACCGACCGGCCGTATTCCGGGACCAGCGCCGCCGCCTGGCCGACGTCGACGCTCGCGGCCGGCACCGGGACCGCTCCCGACGCAAGGACGGCGCCGCCCCGGTCGGCCCAGGTGACGAGTACCTGGAGGTTCATTTCGACCATTCGCGACTGGTCTGTCGGGCTCTCGACCATGATCCGCTTGGTGTCGGCGACAACCCGCCCGGTCAGAATGCTGTCGGCTCCTTCGCTGTCGACAACCTTGAAAGGGGTCCGTTTCTCAATCTCCTTGCAGACCGCTTCGGTCAGCCGTTCACCGAGATCGACCGCCGGCACGTTACGGAAGCTGTCGCACTGAAACAGCGGCACGTAGATCGTGCGGACGTTGGCGGCGTAGAGCGTGCTGTTGCCGAATCGGTAGCTGGCGCAGCCGGCACAGGCCGCCAGCAGGCAGGCCAGGCCGCCGAGGCACCCGCGACGGGAACAGGCGGTGGCGGGGCGGAACCTCATCGCAGTGGCTGCTCTTCCCCGGAAGTGTCCTGCCGGGCGATCGCCGTCTCAGCCTCGGCCATCGCGTCGAGTTCGGCCTCTTTGAGTGAGTCGGGATTGAGAAACGCGGTGAGTGCCGGGAAGGGGTTGTCACTGACGTCCTCCAGGCCGGCCAAATCATTCAACCGGTCGCGAGACTGCTCGGCGAGCATCGTCTTCGGGTAGTCCCGGGCGATCAACGCATAGTAGATGCGGGCCGAGGTGTAGTGCTTGCCCTTCTTGTAGAACTCGGCTCGCTTCCAGTGCCGCAGGGCCTGCTGAGCGGCGATCTCGGCCCGGCTGCGGATCACCCGCTGCTCTTCCTCGGTGTCGAGTTGATCGGGGAACTGCACCAGAATCTGATCGGCGAGAATCTCGGCCTCGTCGAGCATGCCCCCTTCGTAGGCTGGCCCCTGGTAAGCCTGAAGTTTGGCCTGCAGGGCAAACAGGTGAGCCGGCATCAGAAACTCGCTGTCGGGGTACTCCGTCCGCAGCAGCGAGTAAAAGTAGTCGGCATCAAGCCACTCGCGATTCAGGAAGTGGGCGTTCGCCTCGGCCATCAGACTGTCGTCAGCGAGCGGTCCCCGGGGATCGTTGAGCCGCACATGCTCATAGGCCTTGAGGGCCCGGCCCCGGGTGTCGAACAGCGGCCGGCTGCGGTCGAGCAGGTTCGGCACGAGCAGCGGCAGGTGCCGCTTTTCGTCGAGCGCCAGCCAGTATTGGGCGATCACGAACTGCCGCTGGGCGATCCGGTCGAGATAGCGGGTGTTGGGATATTTCTTGACCAGCCCGTCGTATTCGTCCTCGGCCTTGGGATACTGGTCGGTGAAGAAGAGACACTCGGCGGCCTGCCACATCGCGTCCTCTTCGAGCGCCGAATCGGGCCAGCGGTCGATCACTCTGCGGTACTTTTTCAGTGCCTTGGCGTACCGCTTTTGTTGAAAGAGGTCGTCGGCTTCCCCGAATGCCTTTCTGGCCACCGACTCGTTGGGACCCCGGCCGATCAGCTTCTTGAACCGTCGTTTGATCGTTTCACCCTTCAGGGCATTCCAGCCGAATTCATCCCCGGCACCGGGGTACTCCGATGAGATCACCTCAGAGGTGTCGGCCTCGGCAAGATCTTCGGTATCTGCCGCCCCGCCGCTCCACGGCCAGGTCGGCTTGGAGAGCGTGGCGCAGCCGCCGACGAGCGAGACGACGACCGCCGCCGTCAGGCCCCGGAAGGCCCCCGACGGCCAGGACCGGAAAGAGGGTGCAGCATTCATCGGCGGGTCTCGGGGCGGGGGTTGAGGGATGCCTGCAGCCAGCGGCTGGTCTTCAGACGGCGTCCCAGCAGATTGTTGAAGAGGCTGTTCATGACGGCGCGGACCTCGCCGAGGGCGACCGCATCGGGAGGGGGTGTGACGACGGGCGTTGTCGCGAGCTGCCGAAGCAGACCGACCGCCGGGGCCGAGACCGAGACGACCAGACGCTGACCGCGGCGGCAGCGAGGGCAGAGCCCACCGCCGGCCAACAGTCCGAAGGCGATTCGGGGGCCGGCAAGCAGACTGCCGCATTCAGCACAGCGGTGCAGCGCCGGCTGTTGGCCAAGCTCCCGCAGCACGCCCAGTTCGGTATGGAGCAAAAGGGCGGCGACGCCCGCGGGATCGCCCGCAGCGACCGGAGTCGACTGGTTGCTGCCGGGCCGCGGCTGCGAAAGCAGCCCGACCGTGGTTCGGGCGAGATCAAAAAGTCCGGGCTGGGGGTCGGCATCGACGGTGACGGCATCGAGGAGTTCGGCGAGGTAGAGGCCGGCGGCGACCGCCGCCTGACTGCGACCGACCCGGAACCGTTGTTCGAGGAAGGCCCCGGTGACAAGGTCGAGGCTGCCGCCCGCGCGGCGGAGGACGAGTACCTCACAGACCGAAAGCAGGTCAAGGGCGGCGTCAAAGCTGCTCTTGGGCCGCCAGGCTCCCTTTGCCAGTCCGCGCAGCTTGCCCTGCTCGCGGGTCAGCAAGGTGACGATTGCGCTGGTTTCGCCGAAAGGGATCGCCCGCAGGACGAGGGCCTGCGCCTTTTCGGCCGTCATGACGATTCCGCCTGCCGCGGCAGCCGCGACACCCGCAGCCGATTGATCCGCCGGCGGGAGGCGGCGAGGACCTCGATCGCCACCCCGTCAGCCTCGATCTGCTCGCCCACCAGAGGGATCCGGCCAAAGACGTGGAAGGCAAAGCCGCCGATTGTGTCAAAGTCGGCCTCCTCCGGCAGCCCGAAGTGCATTCGCTCGTTGAGGTCGTCGGTCGGCACGCTGGCAAGGGTTTCGCAGACATCTTCAGAGAGCACGAGGATGCCGTCGGTGAACGCCTCGTCGTGCTCGTCGGCGATTTCACCGACAATTTCCTCGAGGGCGTCCTCGATCGTGACGAGCCCGCAGACGCCCCCGAACTCATCGGTGACGATCGCCATGTGGGAGTTGCCCCGCTGCAGTTCCCGCAGGAGCGACTGGACGCTCATGGTTTCGGGGACGAAATAGGGGGGCCGCATCAGCGAGCTGAGGTCGGACGGCGGCTGCTCCGGCTCGTCGGCCCCCGGACGGCGGGCGAGTTCGGCGAGCACCTCGCGGGCGTGCAGGACCCCGACGACATCATCCGGAGAGGCCCGCCAGACCGGCAGCCGCGAGTGGCCGCTGTCGATGGCAATGGTCACCGCGGCATCCCAGCCGGCGGCCAGCGGAATGGCGATCATCTCGGTCCGCGGCGTCATGATTTCGGAGACGTGCACGCCCTCGAGTTCCATCACCCCCTCGATCATCTCGCGGGCTTCTTCGTCGAGATGCCCCTCGCGATGGGCCTCGGCCATCGCCAGGCGAATTTCATCCTGGGACTCATCGGCTGCGGTCGGCCGACGGCCGGGCAGGATCCGGCTGAGACGGTGGATTCCTGACCGGCCCAGGGCCAGCAGCGGGCCGGCGACTGCCACCAGCGGCCGCCAGATTCGCCAGGTGGCCACCACCACCCAGCCGCCGGCCAGCCGGGTGATGAGATTCGGAGCGATCACCAGCATTCCCCAGCAGAGGCAAATCCAGCCGGTTGCGGCGAGCCGACCGGTGGCGTCGGCAGGCAGCTGGCGGCCGACCAGCAGGGTGGCCAGCACTGCGGTGATCACGACCACGCTCGCCGCCACGAAGGCGATCGTGCCGCCGGCGGCGACGATTTCGTCGTAGGTCTCGGCTGCGGCTTGCCGCCGACAGAGTTCCTGCAAGTGATGCCTGCGGGTCCCCCGGATCGCCCGGGCCTGAATGGCTGCGAGCGTCGCAAGGACGAGAAGAATGAGGGCTGTCTGCATCAGCGTTTACGCGGGGGCGTTGCGGGGGGGGCGGCCCGACGGCCGCTTCGCCGCGGCGGAGCGGGCAGACCGAGAGCCAACATCAGCTGCCGCTCTCGGCGACGCATCGACCGCCGCGGCCCCGGTGCGAGGTCGTCAAAGCCGCAGAGATGGAGCAGTCCGTGCACGAGGTAATAGGCCAATTCGTGGTCGGCCTGCCAGCCATATCGGGCCGCCTGGCGGGCCGCCGTTTCACCGCTGGCGATAATTTCTCCGACCAGCTGCAGCTGGCGGGGATCCCCGCCCGGTCGACCACCGAGCCCGGCGTCGCCGGGGCCGCCGCTGAGATCAAAGCTGATGACGTCGGTGGGCTCGGGCACCCCCAGCCAGCGGTTGTGTACCGCGGCAATTTCAGCGTCGGCGACGATCGCCACGCTGAGGTCGGCGGCCGGGACTCCGAGTTGCCTGAGGGCGGCCTGCAGAAGCCGCCGGATCTCGGCCTGCCGTACCGGGAGATGCCGCTGCCGATTGCAGCAGGCAATGTCATAGCATGTCGGCCGCCGCCGACCGCTCGACTGGGGATGCTGCTGGGGCGAAGGCCGCCTCACCGCTGTCACGAGGCCGTCCTCTGGTCCGGATACTTCACCCGTCCGTGATAGACCGCTGTCAGACTCTTCACCAGGCTCTGTTCAATCAGCCGCAGTTCCTCCAGCGTCAGGCCGCAGTCTTCGAACTGGCCGTCGAGCAACCGCTTCATCGCGAGGTCGTGGACGAGGCTTGAGATGCGGGCCGGAGTCGGCTCGGTGAGCGATCGGCTCGCGCTTTCGACGGCGTCAGTCAGCATCAGCACCGCCGACTCCCGGGAGCTGGGCCGTGGGCCGGGATAGCGAAAAGTCTGCTCGTCGACGCCGCCGCCGTGCGGGTCGGCCTGGGATTTTTCGGCAGCCCGGCGATAGAAGAATTCAACCAGGGTCGTGCCGTGGTGCTCCAGCAGCAGGTCGATGATCGGCTGCGGCAGGTTGTATTGGCGGGCCAGTTCGGCGCCTTCCTTGACATGGGCGATGATGATCAGGCTGCTCATCGCCGGAACGAGGGCTTCGTGGCGATTTTCCTGAGGGCTCTGGTTCTCGACGTAGTAGGCCGGCTTGAGCATCTTGCCGACATCGTGGAAATAGCCACCGACCCGGACGAGCAGCCCCCGGGCCCCGATCGCCTCGGCGGCCGCCTCGCCGATGGTGGCGACGTTGATCGAGTGGTTGTAGGTTCCCGGCGCCCGCCGCACCAATTCCTGAAGCAGTGGGTGAGCGACATCGCCGATTTCGAGCAGACTCAGATCGGTCAGCACCCCGAAGGTTTTTTCGATGAATGGCAGCAGGCCGGTCATCAGGAAGCCGGCCAGCAGCGTCCAGACGCCGGTGCGGGCCGCCTCGAAGAGCAGGGTGAGATCGAGCGGGTGCTCCTCGAGCAGGTTCGCGCCGATCTGCGTGGTCAGCGCGACCCCGGCCGCCCAGAGCCCGACGTAGATCAGCTTGCTGCGGCTGCGAATCCTCCCCATCCAAAAAATCGTCGCCGCTGCCGCTGCAGTCAGGGTGATGTAGTCGGCCAGCCCGTGGCCCAGCCCGGTCACCAGCACGAGGGCCACCTCGGCGACCAGCAGCAGCGAAAGGTCTTCGTCGTAGGCGATTGCCACCGTCATGGCGAAGACGAGCAGCGGAAGAATCTCGGCTCGCCAGGCGTCGTTGGCGGCGAAGAAGCAGACGGCCGTGGTGCCGACCACGAGGGCCAGCAAGGTGGCGACATGACCGAGGTCGGTGAGCACCGAGCGATGGTGGAGATGCAGATAGAAGCCGGCCAGGGTGAACATTGCGATAAACAGCCCCAGCATCGAGATGGCCCGGCCGAGCCGTTGGCTCACCGGTTGCTGCTGCATCGCTTCATCGTGCTCCAGCCGCAGCAGCGTCAGTTCTTCAGACGTAATCTCCCGGCCCGCCGGAACCAGCAGGTCGCCCGCGGCGTAGCGGACGAATTGCCTCGGGGTTTTCTCAATCGCTTCGGCCTTCGCCTTGGCCGTCGCTTCGCGGTCGAGTTCCAGCGAACCGGTCAGCCGGGGATCGATCCAGGTGAAGACCCGGTCGGTGAGCGGCCCGTTGCCGAGTTCCTCGGCAAGCCGGGTTTTGAGGCGAATCTTCGCCTCGCCCAGCAGGACGTCAGCAACCTGGACGCGAAGCATTTCCGCCGGATTTCCGATCGGATGGACGTCGATTTCGGTCTGGCTGCCGTCGTCGAGGCCGTGCTGGATTTTTTCGAGGACGCCCAGCTGCTCCAGCGGCCCAAAGGCCCGGTCGATCGCCCGGCCAAATTCGAGCAGCTTCTCTTTCGTGCCAACCTGGCTGCGAAATGTCGTGAAGGTCTGTTCCGCCTCGAGCTTTTGCCGGGCGAACTCCGTCACGGTGGCCTGCGCCGGTTCCGTCGGGGACGCCTTCCCCGCCATCCGGCCCTGGTTTCGAGCGACGGCATCGGCCAGGCCGGCGTCGCCGGCCGTCGGTGGTTCGGCAGCGGGCGGTTGGTCGGTTGCGGGCTGCGCCGGTTTGGCGGCGGGCGACCCGCCAGGGGCGGCAGTTGCCTTTTCCGACGGCTGGCCACCGGGCAGCGGGAGGTCTGGCGGTTCCGGAGCGATCGGTGGCTCGGCCGGCATCACCTTGACGCCGGGGGGAGGCACGGGCAGCCGTTCAAGCACCGGCGCCGTTTCCGGGGCGAACTCCAGCCAGGCGTCGCGGGAAACCGCGGCGAGCGTTTCGGCGGCGGCGATTTCAGCCACCCGGTTCTTGAGGCCGTCGCGGATGCGGAGCAGCGGCGACCGATCCTGGGAATAGACGACCCGCACCTGGGATGTGGCCCGCTCTTGGGCGGCCCGGGTGCGATCGAGGTCGGGCTTCTCAAAGGCCACCCGGGCGGCGACACCCCGCGGGGCAACCGCCCCGAGCCGGAAGGCGAACGGCTCCGACCAGCCCTGCAGCAGGATCAGCAGGACGACGGCGGCGATGAGGCAGAGGCCGAGCCGGGCGAGAACCTCCGACCGGGAGATCGTCTCGAGTAGCCCGCCCCAGAAGCCCTGCGGCCCTTCGACTGACGAAGCCCTGCGGATCCGGCGGCGGACGGGGGAGGGGGATGTACTCATCGCGTCACTGTCGGCGGCCTGCCGAGTCCCTGCGCAGCAAAGGTCTATTCCTCGTAGGCGTCGACGATCCGCTGAACCAGCGGATGCCGCACGATATCACCGCCGCCGAGGCTGACCCGCCGACAGCCCGGCACGCCCTCGAGTCGGTGCATCGCATCGATCAGCCCGCTGCGGCGGTTGGCCGGAAGGTCGATCTGGGTCGTGTCGCCGGAAATCACCATTTTTGAGCCGACACCGAGCCGGGTCAGAAACATCTTCATCTGGGCGGCTGTCGTGTTCTGGGCCTCGTCGAGGATGATGAAGGCTCGGTTCAACGTCCGGCCGCGCATGTAGGCCAACGGAATCATCTCGATCACATCCTGCTCCGTCAGCCGTTTGAGCAGATCGAAGTCCATCATTTCCCGCAGCGCGTCGAGCAGCGGTCGCAGATAAGGGTTGATCTTGGCCTGCAGGTCGCCCGGCAGAAATCCGAGACTCTCTCCCGCCTCGACCGCCGGCCGCACCAGCACGATCTTTGAAACCTGCTCGCTCCGGAGGGCGGAAACGGCCATGGCGACGGCGAGGAAGGTTTTGCCGCAGCCGGCTGGCCCCGCGCAGAAGACGACGTCGTGCTCCCGGATGGCCCTGACATAGGCCGCCTGACCGGCAGATCGCGGCAAGACCTGTCCGCCGGGTCGCTGGACCTCGATCGGCTCGGGGGCCACCGCTGCCGTACCGGGCTCGTTCCCGGAAAGCAGTCGATCAACGTCAGCGTCGGTGACCGTGCCGGTCTTCCGGGCCGTCTGGTCGAGGGCCTCAAAGATCTCAGCGGCTCGCTGGACCGCCGCATCGTCACCCTCGATGTGAATGGCATCTCCGCGGGCTGCGACCCCGACGCCGAGAGCCGACCTGATCCTGCGCAGATGCTGGTCGCGAGGCCCGAACACCGCCAGCAGGCGTTTCGAATCGACCACCGCGATCGTCGTACGGGACATGAGAGCCCGTCAAAAGTCTTTTGGATGACGGTCTCGAGGATGAGGGACACCGGCCACATGGCGGATGTTCGCGAAGGAGCACAGCCGTACTCCCAGGCTCATATGCTATCCCCCGACGCGGTCGACTCCCAACGGCCTTCGAACAAAAAAGTTGGAATCGGGTGAAACCAGGCGACCCTGGACGGTCGAACTTCGCCGAAACGGGCGGTCGTGCCCGGGTGAAATCGCCATGAATCGCAGGACAGACAGCTGCCAGCCAGTTCGGCAGCGGGCAGCGGCGGGTCTCGCTGGGTCGGGCAATTCGCTGCCGACAGTGGCTGTTGAATTTCAAAAAATTCCCCGCTGCCGCGGTTTGGGCGGCCGTTTTTCGACGCCTCTCACGGCCCCGCGAGGCTGCTGCGGTACGCCAGTGCCGGTTTTCCGTGGCGGCGGCACTGTCCTGCCGGCTCGCTCAGGCCCCCGCGTTGACCCACATCAGCCAGGCAACCGGAGCGGCGAAGAGAAGCGAATCGATCAGATCGAGCACGCCGCCGAGACCACCGAGCAACTGCCCGGAATCCTTCGCACCGAGTTCCCGTTTGATCAGGGACTCGGCGAGATCCCCAGCCATGCCGGCGGTGCCGACAAGCAGGCCGTAGCCGACCCAACCGCCGAACGGCTGCAACGGCAGCCGCTGGCCGAAAAAGGGCTGCTCAAGTACGAGCCAGGCCGCGAGCAACGCCCCGGCGATCGATCCTACGGCTCCCTCCCAGGTCTTGCCGGGGCTCAGTTTGGGGGCCATCGGAATGCGGCCGATCGAGGCTCCAACGAGGTAGGCGACGATGTCCCCGAGTTTCACCACGGCGATCATGCTCAACAGCGGAACGATGCCCAGATGACCGGGACCGGTCTGTTCGGGACCGAGATTCTCCACGCAGACCAGCCGCAGGCCGACGAGAAACGCCATCGGAAGACCGAGGTACGTCAGCACGAGCACGCCGGCGGCAAGGCGATCAAGCGAGCGGCCGCTGGCACGGCCTCCAATGATCTCCCGGCCGAAAAGCAGGCCAGCCGCTGCGGTCGCTGCCAAAGCCGCCCAGCTCAGGGCGGCGACTGGAGCGGTCTCTCCGGTTGCCGCCACGAAGGCCTGAGTGCCGAGGGCGACTGCGACAAACGTGGCAACGACACCGACCCGGAGAATGCCGCCAGGCAGCCGCAGTCCGCGGGCAGCGTAGAGGGCGACGAGTTCGTCAACGCCGCCGATGGCAAGGATGATGAGGATCGGCAGCAGCCACCAGGCGGGCATTCCGCCGAGGAAGCCGGTGGCGTCGGCCCAGGCCAATCCGGCAAAGCCGGTGATCAATCCGACCGACACCACGGCCCGGGAGGCGAGTTTCGCGAGCGGTTTTTTTTCGGGTCCGCTGGTCATGGCGTTTTCAGTCCTCCGAAGCGACGCTCCCGGCCGCGGTAGGCCGTGATTGCCTCGTCGAGGTCGGCGGCAGTGAACTCGGGCCAGGTCCGCTCAGTCACCCAGAGTTCGGCATAGCTGACCTGCCAGAGCAGGAAATTGCTGATCCGCAGTTCGCCCGCGGTGCGAATCAGCAGGTCCGGGTCGGGCATGCCGGCAGTTTCCAGGGATGCCGCAAACAGTGATTCATCAATCGCCTCGGGGTCGACCTCGCCGGCGACAGCCTGTCGGGCGAGCCGTCGGGCAGCCGCCGTGATTTCGGCCCGGCCGCCGTAGTTCACCGCCAGACAGAGCCGCATTCCGGTGTTGACCGCACAGATTGCCACCGTTTCGTCAACCGCCGCGAGGGTCGCCTCGGGGAGCCCGGCACGGTCGCCGATCATAACCGGGCGAATTCCTTCCCGGATCATCAACTCGCGTTCCTCGATCATATACTGCTCGAGCAGCAGCATCAGAAAGTTCAGCTCGGCCGCGGGCCGCCGCCAATTCTCACTCGACAGGCAGAAGAGAGTCAGCTGATCGATTCCCAGCCGGGCGGCATGCTCGGTCACCCGGCGAACGCTGGTGACGCCGTGGCGGTGGCCTTCGATCCGGGGAAGGCCTCGCTGCCGAGCCCAGCGTCCATTGCCGTCCATGATGACAGCAATATGCCGCGGCAGCCCTGACTGCCCGGTTTCGAGGTCTGCGGTCGGCCGGCTGTCGGCGGTGGCGGCGGAGTCGGTCACACCGTCGCCCGTTCCTGCGTTGGGCTTGGGGGACATGCTGCAGCCGGGTCCAGGGACGTGCGGAGAATGGTCTGTTCCCGGTCGGGGCCGACCGAAATGATCGTCACCGGTCGTCCCAGAAGCTCACCGATGCGGTCAACGTACCGCCGGGCAGCCACCGGCAGGTCGGTCTCTGAACGAACCTCGCTCAGTTCCTCGCGCCAGCCGGGGAGGGTCTCATAGATCGGGACGGCCTGTCGGAGATCATCGATGTGGCTCGGGAAATGCTCGATCCGCTCACCGCCGATGTCGTAAGCGGTGCAGATCTGCAACTGCTCCAGGCCTCCGAGCACGTCGAGGAGCATCACCGCGAGTTCGTCGACGCCAGAGAGGCGGGCGGTATAGCGGGCGGCGACCGCGTCAAACCAGCCACACCGCCGTGGCCGCTGGGTGACCGTTCCATACTCGCGGCCCCGCTTCCGCAAATGTTCACCCGTGGCGTTGTCCTGCTCGGTCGGCAGCGGGCCGCCGCCGACGCGGGTCGAGTAGGCCTTCACCACTCCGATGACCCGATCGATCCAGCGGCCGGGCACTCCAGAGCCGCTGGCGACCCCGACGCCGGATGAGTTGCTGCTGGTCACGTAGGGGAAGGTACCGTGGTCGATGTCAAGCAACGCCCCCTGGGCTCCTTCGAACAGCACCGGTCGCCCCGATTCAACGGCATCGAGCAACAGCTGGGTTGTGTCGCCGACACAGGCCCGCAGCCGCTCGGCATATTCGCTGTAGCGGGCAAAGATGGCGTCGCCGTCGAGTTCGACTGCCGGCGCGGTCGCCGGTCGGGCAGCCTCGAGGAACCGCCGCTTCACTTCCAGCACATGGTCGAACTGTCGCCGGAATTCCGGACGATAGAGGTCGCCGAGCCGGAAGGCGAGCGAGCGGCCGACCTTGTCGCGATAGCAGGGGCCGATGCCGCGGCCGGTGGTGCCGATCGCCTCGCCGCCGGAGACGCTGCCGTTGAGGATGGCATCTTCGGCGACATGCCAGGGGAAGACGACATGGGCCCGGTCGCTGAGCCGCAGCTTTCCGGCCACCGCAACACCCCGGCCCTCGAGCATGTCGATTTCGGCAATCACACTCGCGGGATCGAGAACGACGCCGCCGGTGACCACGCAGGTGACATCCGGCCGCAGGATGCCGCTGGGAATCAGCGACAGTTTGTAGGTGTCTGCCCCCGAGACAACCGTGTGCCCGGCATTGGCACCCCCTTGGTAGCGAACGACCAGGTCGTGGTGTTCGGTGAGGATGTCGACGAGTTTGCCCTTGGCTTCGTCACCCCATTGCAAACCGATGACGCAGGTTCCGGGCACGCTCGCCCCTCTCGAATCGGGAATTGCTCGCAGCAGCGGTGACCGGCCCGCAGCACAAGTTTGAGTCTAAAACCGTGTTGGAGGGGGTCAAGCGCGACCCGGGAGGCAGCCGCTGAAGCAGCGTCTACCCCCCTGAGGGGCCGCGGTCGATCATTGGCGGCGGCAGCGACGCCGGCAGCCGCTGGTCGTTTGGAAACCCCCGCGGGTTCGCGGACCGAATGTCTGCCGGTCGCCCCGCCCGGAGGGTGAGCATTCTTTTTGTGCCAGCCTCGCGGTTGGCTACGATACCGGCTGTCGTTCGAGTGCACCGTCTCCCCGCAGCTGTTCCGAAACTCCCGGGGCTCAAGGCTGCCGAGGCATCGCGGGCGGCCGACGAGCACCGATCGGTGCCGCCCTCCTCCGCGGACTCCCGCTGCTCCCGTCGCGCCGGGGCCGAACTGAAACCTGAGCGATAACCCGATACCCAGCGATGGCCAAATCTGCCCGCGGACGAGTTTTTCACATCGATACCGACGCCAACGGAGTGACCGTGGCGGCCTATCTGCGTCGCCGGTTGGAGCTCAGCTGGGCGGCCGCCGAAAAGTTTGTTCGGTCCCGGCGAGTGACCATCCATGGAAATCTCTGCAGCGATGCCGCCCGCCGCCTGCGTACCGGCGATGTCGTCAAAGTGCTCGATCTGCCCGCCCCGGCGCCTCCGGGTCCAGAGGATGTGCGGATTGTTCACCTCGATGATGCGGTCGTCGTCGTTGACAAGCCGCCGGGCATGACCACCACCCGTCATCACGAGGAGGCCGACTGGCCGAAGCGCCGGCGGCAGCTTCAGCCGACGCTCGACGAACTGCTGCCGACGGTGATCGGCCGCCACCTCGCCGACCGGGCGGGTGGCCGTCGCAAGGTCGGAAAACGGGGCGTGGCGGGCCGACCGGCCAAGCCCCGCCGAGCTCCTCCGGTTCGGGCGGTGCATCGCATCGATCGCGAGACGAGCGGGCTGCTCGTGTTCGCCCGAACCGTGCCGGCGAGCCGGATTCTTGCCGAGCAGTTTCGGCTGCATGCAACCGAGCGAAGATATCTCGCCGTCGCCGTCGGCCGGGTGGGCGAGGGGACAATTCTCTCGCACCTCGTGCGAGATCGCGGCGACGGCCGCCGAGGTTCGGGAGATCAGGGGCAAGGCAAGCGGGCTGTGACCCATGTCCGACCGCTTGAGCACTACGGCGATGCCTACACCCTCGTGGAATGTCGGCTCGAGACTGGTCGGACCCATCAAATCCGCATCCATCTTGCCGAGAGCGGGCATCCAGTCTGCGGCGAGCGGGTCTATACGGCCCCGCCAGCCGCGGCGGCAGTCGATCGCTCCGCCGCTCCACGGGTCGCGCTGCATGCCGCCGAACTCGGCTTCGTGCATCCGGTTTCGGGCGCGCGGGTCTTCTACGCGGCCGCCCTGCCGCCGGATCTCAAGGGGCTGGTTGAGCGGTTGGCGGCAGCCCACGGCCGGGCTCCGCCGGCGACCGTCGTCGGGACTCGCGAATCTGCTAAAACCTCGTAGGATTCACCACCAAGTCGGTCGGCGGGGTTTGCGGCCCGGGGCGACATCTCCAGCCCTGCTGATCTCCGAAACTGCAGGGTCGGGCGGTCGAATTTCGGCCGGGCTTGGGGTGGTGTTTTCTGCGACAGCGACATGGTCTCGCGGCGGCTCGCTCCCGGGAGCGGCACTGGTCCGCACTGGTTCGATCAGGAGTGACGTCGATGGGTTTTATCCAAGGGCTTTTCGCCTGCCTCGGCCGGGTGCTGATCGCGACGATTTTTCTGGTCAGCGCTGCCGGCAACAAAATCTGGAAGTTCAATGAGGTGGCCGGCTACATGGCGGCCGAGGGGGTGCCCCAGACGCCGGTGCTCGGAATTCCCCTGCACAAAATCTTGCTCGTCGGGGCGATCGTCTTCCTGCTGCTCGGCGGACTGTCGGTCGCGGTTGGCTACAAGGCTCGCCTCGGCGGCTTCATGCTGCTGGTGTTTCTGGCCGGGGCCACCTACTACTTTCACGACTTCTGGACAATGGAGCCGGAAAACCGCTCGCTCGAGGTGATCCAGTTCCTCAAAAATCTGTCGCTGGCCGGCACGATGCTTTTCATCATCGCCAACGGAGCCGGGCCGGGCAGCCTCGATCGACGGCGGCAAACAGCCGCAGGCCGGACGACGCCCGAGCCTGAGGCGGCCGCCGCCGACCTCCCGATCGAGGTCGGCGATGTTGTTGCAGAACCGGCTGAATGACGCTGGCGGCCGGCGGCGACGACCAATCCCTTGCCGCCGCCGCGAAGCTACCCGGCTAGGATTCGAACCTAGACAAAGGGAACCAAAATCCCTTG
>Ga0180431_10003953_pt1 | contig 18687 bp, 15 predicted proteins | sample SS_ome_11_FD_132459 | JGI IMG/M metagenome (GOLD analysis project Ga0180431, IMG submission 132459) | Hypersaline lake sediment archaeal communities from the Salton Sea, California, USA - SS_1_MS_1 metaG | ecosystem: Environmental > Aquatic > Non-marine Saline and Alkaline > Hypersaline >... | reverse complement strand
CCAGCCGTACCACATATTTGGCTTCCTTGCCCATGACTGATCTCCTGGATGAAACGGGGAATCAGATAGGCAAATACAGAAATGTAGCCAACTTGTCAACCCAGATTTGAAGAGGCACTAGGCCGGCGCATCGGACATCAAGGCGACCCATATCCCCTATTTTGCCGAGTCAGCCCGAGAAAATTCGGTGGTTTTGCCTCCAGCCCCTTGTAAATCCGGGTATCCACTGCTATCTTCTGAGGTAGGTAGGGGGGCGCATTTGTGGCTGCGCTCCTCTCGACGCCGGCGATCCTTCACGACGTCGGATTTCTCCCCTCAGGAGAGCATGATGCTCGTTTTATCGCGAAAGGTCGGCGAGAAGATCCTTATTGGCGATGAGGTTGCCGTGACGGTCGTTCGCGTTGCCCAGGGGATCGTCCGCATCGGGGTGGAAGCTCCCAAGGAGATGGCCATCGTTCGCGAGGAGATCAAGGAGCAGGCCGAAGGAAACGGTCAGGGAAAGAAGCAGGAAAAGAAAACGACCGCTCGGTGATCGCCCGTCTTTCCTCGTCTTCGCGCCTTTGTGTCTTGGCGTGGTGTTTCCCGCTCGAGTTGGATCAATCCTCGGGTCGAGACGAAACTCGCAGCGGCCGCAGCTTGTAGACGTCCAATTCCTGCGGGGCGTCACGACCTTCCAGGGTGCCGTATTGCCTGATGTATTGTTGGAGGCGGGCGAGCTTGTCGGCGACGGTGAGTTCGCCGTGGACCTTGCTGCCGGGGGCCAGCCCCCACCGGATCCGCGTTCCGCCGCGTGTGAGAATGGTGTAGTTGGATTCATCTTCAATCCCCGACGCCGAGCCGACGATCTGCCACAGCCGCCACGGTTTCCAGACATCGCGAAGCGCATCGGCGATCTCGGCCCCGCCGACAACCCGGGCGTCACCCCAACTCTCCCCGGGCAGACCGACCGGCACGGTGTCGACGCCGAGGAGCCGGGGAAAACGGCTCGCTTCGACCGGCGAGAAGTCGGCGGCCGGCAGCAACACGCCGTCGGCATCGACCGGCAACAACCCGGTGGCGATGTCAACCATGCAAACCGGCCGGCGGTAGTCCAGATCGACTTTCACCCTTGCCGGATGGTGCTTGGTGACCTGCCGGACCTTGGCCACCCACGGGTGCAGCGAGAACGCATCCTTGATTCGTTCGGTCAGGTCGTCGTCCATGATCGACAGGGGGCGGTCGAGCCAGGCGCCGCGGAACACTTCCGCCCGAATGTCCGTGTGGATCCAGTCGGGCAACGACGTGATCTCCACTTTCTCCGGCGTGACCAGGTACTCGTCGGACGAGAGAACCTGGTGCTGAACCGTATTCCAAACGAGGTACCACGCGCCGAACAACGCACCGACCAGCACGGCGACGATGACAAGCGGCCGAGCGGGGCCCGACAGGACCTCTGCCAGCTTCGTCGACCTCGCAGGCGACCTGGAGGATTTCCGTCTCCTTTTCTTGGCACACATGAGCAAGGTTCCGTCCTAATGGTTTGAAGGTCCCATCCTAATCGCTTTGCGCTGAACCCCGGCACGCAGTGCCGGGGCTTTTGTCCTATCACCACTCACTACTCACCATATTTCCAACTCGCGTTCCAGCTCGATTCCCAGCCGGTCGTGGACCTGTCCGCGAACCAAGTCGATCAGCCGCAAGACATCCTGGCTGGTACACTCGGGCTCGGCGACGATGAAGTTGGCGTGTCGATCGCTTACGACGGCGCCGCCGATTCGGGTGCCTTTCAGCCCGGCCTCTTCGATCATCTCACCGGCACTGGCGCCGCGGGGGTTTTTGAACACGCACCCGGCGCACTGGTGTCCCATGGGTTGATTGGCCTTCTTGACGATCCAGTATTTCTGCATCCGCCGGGCGAGTTCGGCGGGGTCGTCCTCTTCGAGCTGGAAGGCGGCGTCCAGGATCACCAGCTCGTCGAGGTTGCTTTGCCGGTAGGCGAATTCGAGTTCGTCGTGCTCTCGGCCGTAGACTTCGCCGGTTTGGGAGATGACGGTAACGCGGCCGACCCATTGTCCGATATCGCCGGCATGGGACCCGGCGTTTCCGAACAGGGCCCCGCCTACGGTTCCCGGGATACCGATCAGGGCCTCCAACCCGGCCAGCCCCTGGTGGACGGCGGTGGTGATGGTGCGTCCCAGTGCCGCTCCGCCGCCGGCGGTGACCGCTTGGCCGTCGATTCCGATCTTGCTGAACTCGGGTGAGGAGAGCCGGACGACGACGCCGGGCACCCCTTCGTCGCGAACCAGCACATTCGACCCCCGGCCCAGCAACCGGACCGGGATTTCTTCCTCGTGGCAGCGCTTGATCAGTACAATCAGTTCGTCGGGATTGGCCGGTTCGGCGAAGTATTCGGCCGATCCGCCCAATTGGAACCAGGTGTGCATTGCCAGCGGCTCGTCCCGCCGTACGATCTTTTCAAAGCCGGTAGTCAAATCCATCGCAGTCTGAAATCCCTTCATTGAGGACGGTGGTCGCAAAAGCTCCTCGGCATTCATGCCGCCTTGAGTCCTCCGTGAATCGACCGGACAAGCCGGCCGCAAATCGCTCCCACGTTGCCGGCCCCCATCGTCAACAATACATCGTCCGGCATCAAGCGGTCTTTCAGCACGTTGATAATCTCTTGCATTACGTGAATCCCGGAGACACTTGCACCGCGGCGGCGTACGGCCGCAGCCAGGTCGGCGGCGGTCACCTCCCCTTCTTTGGGGGCCCCGTCGCGCGCCCGGAATATCTCCGCCACGAACACCTCCTCGGCATTTTGCAGGCTTTCGGCCAACTCGTCCAGTAATCTTTCGGTGCGGGAAACCTGGTGTGGTTGGAACACACACCAGAGCCGGCGGCCGGGATACATCCGGCGGACGGTACAAAGCGCGGCCGACACTTCGGTTGGGTGGTGGGCGTAGTCGTCGAGCAAGACGGTCCCGTGGGACATGCCACGATACTCCAATCGGCGGTGCAGACCGCGAAATTCGCTCAGTGCGTACTTGACAATCTCGGGTGCGACGCCATTTTCGCATGCCAAGGCGGCTGCCGCCAGGGCATTTAGCATGTTATGGCGGCCCGGCACCCGGAGCTTGATCTCGCACGGGCGGAATCGACGGTGGCGGATCTCAAAGGCATATCGACCTTGTTGAGACTTCATTGCCCGGACCGCCCAATCGCCCCCGCCGATGCCGAACGTCTCGACTCGACACGGAAGATCGTTGGCAACCCGCCGGGAAACAGGGCAGTCTGCCCGCACAAGAACCCGCCCATCGGGGGGCACTGATTGAGCGAATTGCCTAAATGCGTTCACCAATTGCCCGTCGGTCCGGTAGTAGTCGAAATGGTCGGGTTCGATGCCCAGCAGCACCACCTGGCGGGGGTGCAACTTCAGGAAATTCGCCCGGTATTCGCAGGCTTCCACCAGAACCAAGTCTCCGCTGCCGGCTCGACCGCCCGACGATCGGCCCAACGGCGACGCCCCGCACAATACTGTCGGATCACGGCCGGCCCGGATAAAGATGTGTGCCGCCATGGCGGTGGTAGTCGATTTGCCGTGTGTTCCGGCGACAGCCAGTGCCTCTTTGCGATGGGTGAGCCGCCCTGCCATCTCGAAATAGCTGATGGCAGGAATGCCGAGTTTTGCCGCCCGCCGAAGTTCGGGATTGTCGGCTTCGACCGCATCGGTGTAGATGACCAGGTCTGTTTGCCGGGGGAGATTCTCGGCCGCATGGCCGGAGGAGAGGTGAACACCAACCGCAGCTAGTTCCTCGGCCGAATCCAGATTCCGGTCCGAGCCGCTGATGCGCCAGTTCCAGCCCAGCAGCACGTCGGTCAAGGCCCTCATCCCACTGCCGCCGATGCCGACCAGGTGGGCTCGCATCATTATTTCCGCACCAGAAAAGTCCATTTTCTGCAAGGGGGGATGATACGCGGAACACGATCTCGCGTCAATGGAAGCCAGAGCAGGTTATGGGTTTAGCGGGCGGGCTTGCCCGCCGCTGACGTTGTGAGAAATCGGGATGTACAACGGCGGGCAAGCCCACCCGCTAAACGGCATTTGTGCCGCTAATGCAAGTCGCTGCCGAACAATAACTTACATTGCACTGCGGCAGCAACTTGGCGCTGTCGTGCTAATTTGTCAACCCCCCGAACCGGCGGTTTCTGGCCGCGAAACTCTGGATCGCGGCGTACAACTGGGCCTCGTCGAAGTCGGGCCAGCACAAATCCGTCACCCAGATCTCGGCGTAGCTGATTTGCCAGAGGAGGAAATTGCTGATTCGCATCTCGCCGGCCGTGCGGATCAGCAGGTCGGGATCGGCCATCCCCGCTGTGTAGAGGTGGGCGGCAACGGTTTCTTCCGTGACCTCCGACGGGTCGAGGCGGCCGGTACGCACTTCTTCGGCAATGCCTCGCACGGCGTCGGCCAGCTCGGCCCGGCCCCCGTAGTTGATGGCCAGGCAAAGCCGCAAGCCGGTGTTGCCGCGGCTCATCCCGATCGTTTTGTCGATCTCGGCGAGCGATTCTTCGGAGATCCCTCCGCGGCGCCCGATCACGGCTACCCGGATGTTCTGTTGCATGATCGTGGTGCGTTCCTCGATCATGTACTGCTGCAAGAGGTGCATGAGGAAATCGAGTTCCTCGGGCGGGCGTTTCCAGTTCTCGCTGGAGAGGCAGTAGAGGGTGAGCTGCTCGATCCCGAGCCGGGCGCATTCCTCGGTCGTGCGGCGGACGCTGGCCACGCCGTGACGATGCCCCTCGAACCGCGGCAACCCCTGCTGCTGGGCCCAGCGACCGTTCCCGTCCATGATGACGGCGATGTGACGGGGGAGTCGATCTGGCGGGATGTCGAGCAGGTCGGGCATGTTACCCTCGCTAAATGCGTCCACGCAGGAGAGGACGTCTCCCCGCTTCGCCGCGACCAGTGGTCGCGGCTTTGCAACACGAAATCACGCGTCCCAGGAAACTCTGACTTAGCGCTGTGGTATTATTCCGCAAAAATCGTTTGTTCCCGATCGGGCCCCACCGAGGCGATTTCCACCGGGCGGCCGACCAGCTCGCTGATGCGGCCGAGATATGCCTGAGCGTTCGCCGGCAGATCGTCCATGCGGCGAACCTCGCTGATCTCCTGCTGCCAGCCCGGCAAAGTCTCGTAGACGGGGACCACCTTGCGCAAATCGTCCACGTGGCCGGGGAAATCGGTCGTTCGCCGGCCGTCGATCTCGTAGGCCGTACAGATCTTCAGTTCCGGCAACAGGGCGGGAACGTCGAGGAGCATGACCGCCAGGGCGTCCACGCCACTGAGCCGTGCCGTGTATCTGGCGGCAACCGCGTCGAACCAGCCGCAACGCCGCGGTCGCCGGGTGACCGTGCCGTATTCGTTGCCGCGATCGCGGATGTGCTGGCCGGTGTCGTTGTCCTGTTCGGTGGGAAAGGGCCCGCCGCCGACGCGCGTCGTGTAGGCTTTCAGGATGCCGATGACTCTCTCGATATAACGGCCGGGGACACCGGAGCCGGGCGAGACGCCCACACCGGAACTGTTGCTGCTGGTCACAAACGGAAACGTCCCGTGATCGATGTCGAGCAAGGCACCTTGGGCGCCCTCGAAGAGGACCCTCTTGCCGGCTTCCAGTGCGTTTAGCAGATAAGCGGTCGTGTCGGCCACGTGCGGCTTGAGTCTTTCGGCATAACCGGAATAGGTTTCGAAAATCTCTTCCGCATCGAGCTTGACGTCTTCCTCGCTGCCGCCGAGGCCGGCGAGGATCTGTTTTTTGGTTTCGGTGATTTGCCCGATCCGCTCGCGGAAGTTGTCCCGGTACATATCGCCGAGCCGGATGGCGAAGGAGCGGCCGACCTTGTCGCAGTAGCAGGGCCCGATCCCGCGCATCGTGGTGCCGATGGCCTCGCCGCTGGTACACTTCTCGTCGATCAGCCGGTCCTCTTCAAAGTGCCACGGGAGGATGAGGTGGACACGGTCGCTGACCGTCAGGTTTTTGCCGATCTTGATTCCGCGGGCGGTAAGGTGGTCGATCTCTTCGAGGATACCGGCCGGGTTGAGGACCACCCCGCCGGCAATCACGCACTGGACGCCGGGGTGAAAGATCCCGCTGGGGATGAGCGAGAGCTTGTACGTCTCGCCCTTGGCGACGACGGTATGGCCCGCGTTGGCCCCGCCCTGGTAGCGGACGACGATGTCGTGCCGCTCGGTCAGCAAATCGACGATCTTCCCTTTGGCTTCGTCGCCCCACTGCAATCCGATCACACAAGTTCCTGGCACGGTACTACCCTCAATGAACGAGTTTCATCATCCCCAACCGGACATTTCCAAACGCCCTACTAAGGGGCGGCCGATAAATAACTTGCCGGATTCAGGAATAAAGGAGGGGGCACCTGCCCCCGGCCCATAACCGAACGAGCCAGGTGCCGGGGGCGGGTGCCCCCTACTTTCAATCCAAACCGGAAAGTTATTCTTCGGTCGCCCCTAAGCTATCAAACGGGGGCCGTAGCGGTCAAGGGTGGTCGAAACAGGCACGGAACCCCCGCAAATGGCGATTGGCGCAAAAGACGGGGCCAGGATTCTGCTCCCGGTCCTCGAAAACCGGGGCAGCCCTGGCCCCTTGTAGCGAAAAAACGCTACGGTACCTGAGTACACGCGATCACGCGCGTACTAGGATCTCGCCCGACGAATCGGGCAAAAATCTTTCCTTAAAAGGCTGAACTCAGGGTAAAAGACGAGCAATAGGACAATCTGGAGGTTCTATCTGGATCGAGGCGAAATGGACCACCGAAGAATACGGTCGTCAAGTTGTGAAATAGGACCTTTCGCCTCACCCTTCTAGAATTCTACCTTCTTGTTGGGGCTTTGAAAAGCGGGAAATCCTCCGAAGACTCCATTGCCAGCCTGTAATTTTTTCCGGAGCAACGCAGATTAACATGGATGCGCAGTTTGGGTATGATAGGTGTTCGTCCGTCCCGGGAAATTCGTCGAGATGAAAGCAGCCATTCCCTATCTCGTAGCCGCCGCCGCGATTGCGGCGATGATCTGGGCGATGTCGTTCGGCAGTCCGCCCCCGGCCGATTTCACGTTCTGCAACGGGGAAGAAATCAAGACGGTTGCCCCTGCCCGTGTTACCGGAGCGCCGGAAGGACGCATCATCCGGTCCTTGTTCGAAGGTCTGACACGCTGGAACGCCGAGACGCTCAAACCCGAGCCGGGCATGGCCGAGTCGTGGGACATCTCCGAGGACAAGCGGACCTATACATTTCATATCCGCCGCGGCGCCGTCTGGTCCGACGGCACGCCGGTGACTGCCCACGACTTCGTCTGGTCGTGGCGGCGTTTCCTTCATCCCGAAATCGGTGCCGAGTACGCCAACGAAATGTGGTATATCGTCGGCTCCAAGAAGTTCACATCGGGAAAGGTCGAGGTCGGCGATCCGGTCGAGGTCGAATTGAAGGAGAAGGCGGAAGGCGGCCCCGAGCACGCCGCCGGCATTATCGCCAGCGGCAAACTCGTGGCAATCGAAGACCATGAAGACGGGACTATCTACACGGTCGAGATTGACGGGCGAGCGCGCCGCTTCCAAGAGAACGCTGCCGTCGAGGGCACCGAGGCCTACAACTGGTTGATCTATGATTTCCGCCAAGTGGGAATCCATGCGCTGGACGAGCGAACGCTCGAGGTGACGCTGAAACACCCGGTCCCGTATTTCTTGAACCTTGTCGGGTTCTACCCGATGTCGCCGGTCAACCGCGCGTGCGTCGAGCGGCACGGCTATCCGGCGTGGACGAAGCCGGAGAACATCGTCTGCAACGGGGCGTTTCAACTCGAGTTCCGGCGGATTCGCGACCGGATCCGGCTGCGGAAAAACCCGCTCTACTGGGATGCCCGGAACGTCAAGCTCGAAACGGTCGACGCCTTGGCCATCAAATCCGACACGACGATGTTGAACCTCTACATGACCGGCGAGGCCGATTGGATCACGACGGTTCCCAACACGGTCATATCGAAGCTGGCGAAGCGGCCGCAAGGCGATTTCGCGCCGGCCCCGTATCTGGCAACCTACCACTACATCATCAACGTCACGCGACCGCCCCTGGACGATGCCCGGGTTCGCCGGGCGCTGACGCTGGCACTCGACCGTGAACAGATCGTCCGCGACGTGACCCAGGCGGGGCAAATCCCCGGCCGCAGCATGACCCCGCTGGAGATCCGCAAATACATCGACTACGATCCCCCACAGTGCGGCAAGCGAAACGTCAAAGAAGCCAAGCGGTTGTTGGCCGAAGCGGGCTATCCCGAAGGCCGGGGGCTGGGGAAAGTCGAAATTCTCTACAACACCAGCGAAGGTCACCAAACGATTGCCGAGGTGATCCAGGCCCAGTGGAAGGATGCCCTGGGCATCAACGTCGGGCTGCGGAACCAGGAATGGACGGCCTATCTCGACAGCCGCCAGAAGAAGCAATACCAGGTCTGCCGGGCCGGGTGGATCGGCGATTACGTCGACCCCAACACCTTCCTGAATCTCTTCGTCAGCGACGGCCCGCAAAACCACACCGGCTGGAGCAACCAAGAGTACGACGAACTGGTGAAGAAGGCCCGGGGGGAACCGGACGACAAAAAGCGGCTCGATTATTTCCGGCGTGCCGAGCGAATTCTCATGGACGAGTTGCCGGTCATCCCGATATACTTCTACGTTTCCACCTCGATGGTCCGGCCGTACGTCAAAGGATGGTATCCGAACATTCAGGACGTACACCCGCTTCGGGCGATCTGGATCGACCGGCAGCAGAAGGCCCGCGTCTTCAAGGAGGAGGGCCTGCGATGACCGGCTTCATCTTAAAACGGCTTCTGTGGATGGTGCTCACGCTGTGGGTGGTGTTCACCCTCAGTTTCGTCCTGATGAAGATCGTGCCGGGCGGCCCGTTCGACCGTGAACGGTCGCTGGCCCCGGAGATCAAGCGGAACATCGAGCGGCGCTACTATCTCGACGAACCGCTCTGGAAGCAGTACGTCCGCGAGCTGGGTAACGTTGCCCGGCTGGACCTCGGCGTCAGCTTCCGACTGGGCGACTTCCGTGTCAGCGAGGTGTTGGCCCAGGGATTTCCCATTTCTGCTTCTCTGGGGATCGTGGCGATGGCCTTCGCGCTGTCGCTGGGGTTGACGGCCGGAATTGTCTCGGCCGTGCGGCGGCAGACACTGACCGATTTCTCGCTGATGCTGGTCGCCACGATCGGTATTGCGCTGCCGAACTTTGTCATAGCCGGGATCATGATTATGTTGTTCGTCTTCCTTCTGCCGATTTTTCCCGCGGCGGGCTGGGGGACGCTCGGGCACTTGATCCTGCCGGCCTTCTGTCTCGGGGCCCCGTACGCGGCATACATCGCCCGGCTGGCGCGGACCGGGATGCTCGACGTCCTTTCCCGGGACTACATCCGCACGGCCTACGCCAAGGGGCTTTCGTCGCGCGCGGTGATCCTGCGGCACGCGCTGAAGGGGGCCATGCTCCCAGTCGTGTCGTTTCTCGGACCCGCTATCGCCGGCATACTGACCGGCTCGCTGGTAATCGAAAAGATTTTCGGCATCCCCGGCTTGGGGATCCACTTCATCGAAGCCGCCATGCAGCACGACTACACGCTCGCCATGGGGCTCGTGCTGGTCTACACGACGCTGCTGTACACGATGAACCTGATTGTCGATATTTCGTACGCTTATCTCGATCCCCGGGTGAAACTGGAGTAACACCGAGCAAGTGAACACCGCCGCGAAGAACCGGTCCGAACTCGAGCGCTACGCCGCGCTCTTGGAAGAAGCCCGTGCGATCAAGGGGATTTCGCTCGGCAGGGACGCGTGGCGGCGGCTGCGCCGTATTCCGTCGGCGATGTTCTCGCTTGGTTTTTTGATTGCGCTGGGGTTGCTGGCCGTGTTGACACCCCTTCTGCCGCTTCAGGCACCGCGCCAGATGGGGACCCGGGAGCGAGAAACGGGGACGGGCATTCGGATAAACAAGTTTGCTCAGCCCACCTTCTGGCCGCTTTTCATCGAGGTTCCCAACCTGACCCAAAACGAGAAAGAGCAGCCGGACGGTGCCGCAGAAACGGGCGAGACCGCCACGAGAGATCCCTTCGATCGGCACTTCGGCAAACTCGACCCGTTTAGCCGCATGTTGCTCGCGCTGCGGTTGAAGATTTTCGGCACCTGGTCGCTCAACTCGATCTGCGGCACCGACCTGCTGGGACGCGACATCCTCTCACGGCTCTTCTGGGGCGCACGGGTGTCGCTGGCGGTCGGGCTGGTGGCCACGTTCGTCTCGCTGGTGATCGGCGTTTCCTACGGGGCCGTCTCGGGATACCTGGGCGGCCGCGCCGACAACATCATGATGCGGCTGGTCGACATCATGTACTCGATACCCTTCATCGTCGTCGTTATCTTCCTGATCACCGTCCTCAGCGCGGAAACGGAAAAGGAAATCAAGCGATTTGTTCTGGCGCCAACCACAGAGATGTCCGAGAAGAAAGGTTTGGTGCCGGAAGATTTGCGCACGGAGTTCAAGGAACACAAGGTCGAGCTTTCCGACAAGGCGGCCGTCAAGTGGGACAAACCGGAGGATCGCTGGGAGATTACCGACGGCAATCGGACATACGTGATTCGAAATCTCCGAAAGGGCCTTACCGTCTTCGCGGTCCGAACCGGGAGATTCCTCGAGGCAAGCCGCATCGTGATATTCTTCGTGCTGGTCGGGGCCATCTACTGGCTCACCATGGCCCGGGTGGTCCGCGGCCAGGTGATTTCGCTCAAAAACGACCAGTTTGTCGAGGCCGCCCGCACCATCGGCGCCGGCCGCTCGCGGATCATCTTCCTGCACCTGGTGCCCAACTTGTTGAGCGTCGTGATCGTTTACCTGACGCTGACGATTCCCCGCGTGATGCTCTTTGAGGCATTTTTGTCGTTCTTGGGCCTCGGCGTCGAGCCCCCCGACGTCTCGTGGGGACTGTTGGCCAACCAAGGCGTTCAGGCGATCACCGCCGTGCGGATCTACTGGTGGCTGGTCGTCTTTCCGGGCCTGGCGCTGGGGCTGACCCTTTGGGCGCTGAACTTCCTCGGCGACGGGTTGCGCGACGCGTTGGATCCCAGATTGAAGAACCGGTAGACACGAGCCGAGAGCCAGGATCGAGAGTCGAGGATCGAGAGTCGAGCATCGAGAATCGAGAGCAAAAGCCCTGGCACTGCGTGCCGGGGTTGGTACGTTATTCCCCGACGTAGGGCATCAGGGCCATGAATCGGGCACGCTTGATGGCCTTGGTCACGGCGTGTTGACTGACGGCGGAGCATCCGGTCTTGCGTCGCCCGATGATTTTGCCCTGACGATTGGTGAGTCTCTTCAGGAGTTCCAAGTCCTTGTAATCGACATACATGGGGCGAGGTCGCCGCCCTTCGATGTAGAGGGGGTCTTTCTTCTTGCCCCGGACCTTCGCCTTGGCCCGCCGCTTGCTGGGGCGGTTGAATTGCATTCGCCGTGCCATCGAGTGATTTCCCGCTTTCGAGTTTCGTACCGTTTGGCCGCCCACCCTGGCGGGCGGGAAACTGCCTGAACCCTAAATGTACCAGAAACCGCGCCTGAGGCAACCGGGGCGTAGACGACTAGCGTGGATCGAACCGCGAAAGTCCCTCCTGCTCCGCGATTTCCACGGCTTCCAGGTATTCCGAGGTGGCAAGTCCCCTGTTGATTTGGGGGTGTGCCGCTGCGTAATGCTCCGGGTGATACTGGGCCATGATGTTGACGAACGTGTCGGGTGAGACCTCCCGGGCAAGAAACCGCATGACTTGTTGGGTCCCGGCTTGATCGTTGGGCATCACCAGGTGGCGGATCAACAGTCCGCGCCGGGCGATGCCCCGCTCGTCCATGACCAAATCGCCCACTTGGCGGTGCATCTCCTTCAGCGCCCGGCACGCCACCTCGCAGTAGTCCTCGGCCGCGGTCAGCTCTTTTGAGACCTCCGGTTCCCAGAACTTGAAGTCGGGCATGTAGATGTCGACCACGCCATCGAGCAGTTGCAGGGTCTCCAGCCGATCGTAGCCGCCCGTGTTGTAGACAATCGGCAGCGAAAGGCCGTCTTCGACGGCCGGCACCAGGGCTTCGAGAATCTGCGGAACCACGTGCGACGGGGTGACGAAGTTGATGTTGTGGCATCCATGGCGCTGAAGTGCGATCATCATTCGGGCGAGTTCCTCGGGCCCGACCGTCCGGCCCTGCCCCAGCCAACTGATCTCGTAGTTCTGGCAAAAGACACATCGCAGATTGCAGAAGCTGAAGAAGATTGTGCCCGAGCCGTTGCGGCCCCGCAGACAGGGCTCTTCGCCGTGGTGCGGAAACGCGCTGCTGACCCGGGCGTGGCGTCCGGTGCGGCAGAACGATTTTTCCGGCGTTTCCCGCGACCGGTCGGCATGGCACTCCCGGGCGCACATGACACAATCGGCGAGCGACTCGACCGCCCGTTCCGCCCGGCGGGCCAATTCGCCGCTTTCATGCAGTGACAGGTAACTGGGGTAGTCGGATGGCATGGCAAGCGGTTCCTTTCGCGGACAAGTCCAGTGTGGTACGGCACTCCGTGCCGTGCTTCACGATACGGAGTATCGTGCCACTCTGCGTCTGTCGGCACCGTATTGCAGCAACCATTTCAATTCTACCATTGGCCGGAGATCTCCGCACCGGTGTCCCGCTCTCTTGGGGGTGCTCCTTGTCCTCCACAGTCGTCAACGTATACTTTCGGAGAGTTTTTGGCTCAGTAGCAGGAAATCGCTTGTCTCGTTGGGAACCGAACATGATCGACACGGAAACGGCACTCGCCCAGTTGGAATCCGCGGTCGCCGAGGAGAGGTTGTCTGCCTCGGCTGCCGAACACATTCGCACCTGGCTCACCGAGCCCTACCTGGCAGAATATGCCCCGCAGGTGGCCGAGCATCTCGCCCAGGGGAAATTCAAGGAGCTGGACGACGCCTTCTGGACGATCATTCCATTCGGCACCGGGGGCCGCCGCGGCCGGCTCTACCCGATCGGGTGCAACGCGATCAACGACCGCACGATCGGCGAGAGCGCCCAGGGATTGGCCGACTATATTCGGGAACTCCATCCAGACAAACTGCTACGTTGTGCCGTCGCATACGACCCCCGGCACCGGTCGCGAGAGTTTGCCGAGTTGTGCAGCGAGATCATGGCGGCGGCCGGGTTCACCGTCTATTTCCTCGACGGCTACCGCAGCACGCCGGAGCTGTCGTTCGCGGTCCGCTACAAGCAGTGCGATTGCGGGATCATCATCACCGCCAGCCACAACCCGCCGACCGACAACGCGGTGAAGGTCTACGGCCCCTCCGGCGGACAGTTCGTTCCGCCGCACGACAAGCGGTCGATCGAGCGGATGCAGAGCGTGACCGAGATCAAGCGGATGCCGTTTCAAAAGGCCATGGACGAGGGCCGGGTGGTCTACTGCCAGGAAGAGGTGGACCCGGCGTTCATCGCGGCGGTCACCTCGCAAAGCCTGGCTGGCCCGCGAGCGTTGAAGATCATCTATTCGCCGCTGCACGGCGTCGGCGGCTCGGCCGTCCCGCCGGTGCTCGCGGCGGTCGGGTTCGACGACGTCGAAGTGTTCGGCCCCCACGCCACGCCCGATCCCGATTTCACCAACGTGCCCCACCACATTTCCAACCCGGAAAACGCCGAAGTCTTCGACGCCATGATCGAACGGGCGAAGGAAACCGGGGCCGAATTGATCCTGGCCACCGATCCCGACGCCGACCGCCTGGGGGCCGCGGCGCCCGTGTCCCGCGAACCGGGCGCCGAGTGGAAGACCCTGACCGGCAATCAGATCGGCTCACTGTTGACCGACTACCTGCTGAGCGTCCGCAAGTCGCAGGGCACGCTGACGCCGGAACACTACGTCTGCAAGACGCTGGTCACGACCGAATTGATTCGCCGCATCGCCGACCATTACGGCGTGCAGACTTCCGGGAATCTGTTGGTCGGTTTCAAGTGGATCGGCGACGACATGGACCGCCGCGGGCCGGAGCGGTTCGTCTTCGGGGCCGAGGAATCGTACGGCTTTTTGGCCGGCGACCATGTCCGCGACAAGGACGGCGCGGTCGCCGCCGTGCTCTTGGCCGAGTACGCCGCCCGCCTGAAGGCCGACGGCCTGACGCTCCATGAAAAGCTCGACGACCTCTTCCGGCAGCACGGCGGCTTCGCCGAAAGCCAGTTCTCCGTCTACATGCGCGGCGAGCAGGGCATGGAGGAGATGAAGGCCCTGATGACCCGGCTTCACGCGACCCCGCCGGAGCAGATCGCCGGCATGAAGGTTCGTGCCGCCCGCGACTATCTCTCCGGCACCGTCACCGAACCGGGCGGCGAGCCGCGGCCGCTAGACGGCCCGACCGGCGACATGGTCATCTTCGATCTCGAGCGGCCGGGCAACTACGTGGCCGTCCGCCCCTCCGGCACGGAGCCCAAGGTGAAATTCTACATGTTCGCCCACGAACCGCCCGAAAAGACCACCGATCTGGCCGCGACGAAGCAAGCCCTGGCCGATCGCATGGAGGCGATGCAGAAGGACCTGGAAGCGATGAAAGGGTGAGCTTTTCGGGCTACAAAGCCGCGGCCGTTGGTCGCGCCCGGCTGCACAAAATAACCCCCCGGGCGCAAAGCGCCTCCTCCGGCCGGCAGATCACGCGAAAATCGAGTACGCAGTTACCGTTCTCGCGCCCGATTGCCCCGTTTCAGCTCGAACAACCCGGGCTCGCTGCGCCATGGGTGTTGGGAGTCTTTGCCGGCGACGCCCTCGACGGTGAACCGCCAGGGGCCTTCGGCCATCTTTGCGGAAGGGATGTCCGCGGAGATCATACCCGAGTAGGCGTGCCAGCCTTTTGTCCAGATGTCTTTGGGGTAATCGACCGGTAGGGGCATTGTCTTTCGCTCGGCGATTTTGCCGTCCGCTGCGAGCCGTTCGAGAATCAGGGTCGGCTGGCGTTGGATGGTGTTGATCGATCCACCCACGCCGGGCATGAGCATCGAGAAATGGATCTTCTCGCGGCCGTAGTTGTTGTTCAGGGAGAAGCTGTAGAGGATGACCAGCATCCCGCCGGGATTGCCGGAGACGTCTTTCCACCGCTTCTCGCCGCCGAGATCGCGAATGGCTTCGGCCAGCTTGTTGCGAGTGTTGCCGGGCGGTTCTTTGCCGTAGGCGGCGATCAACGCCGGCAGCGCGGCCTGCGTGGTGCGATCGCTCAAGGCGCCGTCGCGGGGGTCGCTCACGTTATCCAACGCCCGGGTGGCAAGACCGCGCATTTCGGCGTCCTTGTCTTTGAGTAAGGGGCTCACGCGGTTGATCATCTCGGTCTGTTCCTCCGGCGAGACGTTGGCCAAGCCGGGGTATTTCGGGTAGTGGTGCCTCGGCCAAAACGAACTCATCAGGTGGTACAGCGCCATCCTGCGATCTTCGATCGGCTGCTTCGGGTCGGTGGCAACCGCAAGGAGCAACCGGCGGCCGCCGGGGAATTCAAACGTCGGCTCGTTGCCGCCGGGTCCGTAGCCGGGATATTGGGCGATCTGCCGGTAGAGCTTCAGCGCCTTCCATCCGTCTTCCGCCCGGCAGGTTTCGAGAATCCAACAGAAGACTCTCCGCTCTAACGATCCCCAGCCGGGGTTGGCTCGATCCCACGGCGAGTTGGTGAATTCGCCGTGGTGCTCGTCAATCCACTTGAAGATGGCCTGGTTCCGCTTTGCGGGGTCTTTGATCTTGCGGAGGGAAAGGACCTTGTCGATGATTGGAATGTCCTTGGTGACCTGAGCGATCAATTGGTCCCACTTGACGTTCGTCTCCGGTTTCTCCGGGGACAGGTAGTAATTGCCCGGGTTCATCCACTGGCGCGGGCATAGGACTTTTCCGTCGGCGGTCCGGCAACGAATGCCGGAGATTTCCAGGGCGAAGGTGTCGTTGTTTCCGTTCGACTGGTTCGTGCGGGCGAGAAACAACAGTGCTTCGACAACCTGCGGTGGCTTGGCCGGCTTGTCCTTGCCCCACTGCGGCTCGCCGACATGGTAGAGGTCCATCCGGCGGACGGTGATCGTCTCGCCCGGCTTGGTGCGGCTGCCCTTGAGGACCCGGTCGACCTGAAACCGCCACGACTTTCCTTGGCACTCGCCGACAGGTTTGGCGACAACGATGTCGGGGCAACGAATGACGAGTTCCCGTATTGGGAAGGTGGGTAGATCTTCGGCCTGGGCGAACTGCGGCAGCAGACAGGCCGCCGCGAGGGCAAACGAGATCGTCAACGGCATCCGTCTACGAAACAATTCTGTTGGGATCATTGCCTCGGTTTCCTTTCCTGCGCGTTGGCGTTGGCTACAGCGGCTCGCGGCGTTTGTAGCTGTTCAGCTCGGGGCCGACCTTGCGGCGCTTGTAGGTTACCGAGTAGGTGACGAACCGCTTCTGGCCGGGCTCCAGGTCGAGGAAGTACTTGACGTGGTTTTGGTCGACCCGTTCGACGCGGCCGTCGATGTTGTGCAGGTCGACGTACGCCCCCGCCTCGTCGCTGTTCCAGTCCTTCGGCTGGCCCTCGCTTCCCCAGAGGACCACGTTGTTGGCGTCGAAGCGGCGTTCCAACTCGGTCTTGGCGACGACCGGTTTGCCCGAGACGATCTCTTCCTCGTAGAAGAACGTCTCGTCGTAGTCGATCAGATCGTAGTAGAGAACGAACGTGTTATCGAGCCGCCGCTTGTACTGCCGGGCGACGACATTCCTGACGTGCTGGTCTTTGAGCCGTCGCTTGATGGTGATATCCGGGTCGCGGCCGACGTTCACCTCGACGCGGTCGCTGATCGGGACGTACTTGGTCTGCGTACCGCCGACGTACGCAAGGTCCTTGGTTTTGTACTCGAAGAAGAGCCGGACGTTTCCATCGGGCAGCGGCGACTCACCGAGGTTCTCCATCGCTGGCAGATCCTTTTCCTTGCCGGCATCGTCCAACAGCTTCTTGTTTTTGAAGCGGTAGTATTTCGTGAATTGCGTGCCGCCGTCGCGGTCGGTCAGCTTGTAGAAGCACTCCAACGGCACCTCAGCCACGTCCATCGACACCAACCGCTTGGGCTCTTTGTCCTTGATGTCCTCGCGGCCCTCGATCGTGAAAAGGAAGTACTCCGAAAGGCCCTGCTTCTTGACGTCCTTTCGCTGTTCCTTCAGCAGTCCGGATACGTCGAGCCGGCCGTCGCGGGCATGAAGCTTGTAGTCGGCGACGACCTTGTCCAATTCCTTGCCGAGCGCCAGTCTTGACACTTCTCCGGTAGGTTTGGGCCCGGATGTCGGCGCCGGGCGGGTGGCCAGGTCGGCGATCCGCTCGACCAGGTTGATCGTGCCGACGACCAGCCGGACCTGGGCGTTGTCGTACAACTCGCCCGAGTTGTTGAACACGCGGACGTAGCCGGTAAGCCCCAGCTTTGTTTCGTCCTCGTCGGCGATGCCCACGTAGTCGGCCTTCCAGGTGATGCCGCTGGTGAAGTAGCGGATTTCGACCGGGATTTTCCCGGCCATTTGACTCTGGATGTTCCACTGCAACGCGTCGTTGCGGCCGCTTGGGAACGTCGTGTCGATCAGGTCGACCTTGTCCGCGTGGTCGAGAATCCGAAAATCGATGCTCGTCGGGTCGATCAGCGTGTTGGCCCAGGTGAATTGGATGCGGTTGACGCCCTGCTTGACGGTCAGCAGCCGGTTCTCGCGGACCATTGTGATGTCTTCGGAGTTGTAGATCGTAAGCTGGACGCCCTCGCGCCGGGGAGTCGTGACGAGGTTGACGTCGGCGAATATGTTGCCGACAAGGGGGCCGAAGAGCAAGAAAAGTAGCAGGCACACTCCGTGTGCCGTCCGCCGCGGAATAGTCGATCTTCCCATCGTTTTTTCCCTTCCCCAACCCCGGGTGCCTCATGAATACAATCCTACACTCAATCAGACGCCCAAGGGGGCGAAAAAGTTTCGGTACCGGCGAGAATTCGCGGTTGACCGCCCAGCCATAAGAGGGGGCCGGTCCCTCGATTTCCGCTGCCGTGAGCGGACGGCACACGGAGTGTGCATGCTACTTTTCTTGAGGTGCCGCCGCCAAGAAATTCAACCGCTCCGGCCGTCTTGCGATCGGTCGGAGCATTTCGTGTTTCGGTGGCCGAGTCTCATCCAATCTGTACGAGTTCCAGAATGCAGACCCATCCCCCGCAAAGCGGCTCAACTGTCTGGCCTACGATTTCGTAGGGGCCAAACTGGGCCGCCTTCTCGTAGGCATCGGCAATCGCCTGCTGGGCCGTTGCCCCGTTGCCGGTTACGACGATCACGAAGTCTTCCTGGGCATCGGCCGGCGTCGCCGCACAGGAGAAGATTGCCATCGCCATCAGAATCGCAGTCAGTGGAAGAATGAAGTTTCGCATGGTTTTGTTCCTTTCTACTGAGTTCATGGTAAAGCGCGGGAGAATGCGACATTTTTTCTGGAAAATGCGGAATGAGAGTAAAAATAAGGTTCTTCTCCCTTTTCCGGGGTGAATTGAGCCAACGGTAGCCCTATTGTAACTTGTTTGTTTGTGAGTTCGAAATTACAGACAAGCTACATAAGGAGACTACCGTTGACCAAGGATCAGT
>Ga0180431_10003952_pt1 | contig 18695 bp, 17 predicted proteins | sample SS_ome_11_FD_132459 | JGI IMG/M metagenome (GOLD analysis project Ga0180431, IMG submission 132459) | Hypersaline lake sediment archaeal communities from the Salton Sea, California, USA - SS_1_MS_1 metaG | ecosystem: Environmental > Aquatic > Non-marine Saline and Alkaline > Hypersaline >... | reverse complement strand
TCGCCGGCGATGTCGTTGATGCGTTCGCGCAGCATGGCGTTCTGGACGCGCTCGGCCTCCCATTCGTCGCCGGCGATACGCTGCAGTTCGGCATTCTCCGCCTGCAGCCGCGCCATCTGCTCCTCCGCTACGCCGAGGTCGGCGGCGAGGCGATCGCGCTCGGTCTCGAGATTGCGCATGGCGCCTGCGATCTCCTCCGAAGGCGGGCGGCGGCCGATCTCGTCGAGCTCGAGCGTCAGCTGCGAGATCCGCGCCATCGCATCGGTGTTGGCCGCCTCGGCTTCGGTGAGCCGACGATCGAGCTCGGCGTTGGCGCCTTCCTTGGTCGCGATCTCCGCGCGAAGCTTGTCGATCTCTCGGGCCTTGCCATCGACCGCGGTGGCATGACCGCGGCGTTCCTCGTCGAAGCCCTCGATGCGCTTGGCAAGCGCCGTGGCTTTCTCGTCGGCCAGCATGCGGGCCGACTCTGCCTCGCCGAGGGCGGCTTCGAGACGCGTGCGCTCGACCTGCAGCGCGGTCTGCCTCGACTTTGCCGTGGCGAGCTGGTCGCGAAGGTTTTCGAGCTCGGTGCCGCGGGCGACGAGTTCGACGGTTTGCTCTTCCTTCGCCGCATCGGCCTCGCGCAGCGTCTGCTCGAGCTGTTCGAGCGCGCGTGTGCGTTCGGCGAGATTGTTGCGAAGGGACTTCATCTCGGCCGTCGTCTCCGCGACCCGGTCCTCGCGCCGGCGGAGAAGGGCGTGGAGCTCCCTCTCGCGCTCCTCGAGCTGATCCAGCGCCTCGACCCGCTTGGCCTGCTCCTCGGAGAGGCGGCGGATGAGATCGCGCTTGGAGTTGATATCGGCGAGCTGCTGGCTTGCCTTCTGCCGAAGCGAGGCGATCGTCGTTTCGAGCCGGCGCGCCGACATCGCGAACTCGGCGCGCAGCTGATCCTTGTCGGCCTGGATCTCGGTAAGGCTCGCCGGAACGGCGTGCTCGATCTTCGCACGGGTCTGACGGACCGCGCGCCGCCAGAGGATCGGGGCGATCATGACGGCAAGCAGGCCGGCGGTTGCCAGCCCAAGCACAAAGAACATGCCCGATTCGATCACGTCAGGTCTCCGATCGCGGCTTTCCAGGGCAAGCCGCCGCAGCTCCGACGAAAAACGCTTACGCCCCTACAGGATACCGTCGTGACGATGATGTCCAGACAACGGTGACGATTTGGCTAAAACGGGATCCAGGTCGGATCGGCGGTGAAGCGCAGATAGCCGAGATTGACGCCGAGCCGGGCACCCAGACCCGAGGAGATCGGCACGATTGTGGTGCCGCTGCCGGTGAGCACCGTCATGCCGATGCCGCCGACGACGAAGGCATTGGCGCCGCCGCCGACAAAGCGCTGATAGAGCGAATCCAGCGAATCAAGGCCGTAGACAAGCATCATCACCCGGGAGGCGTCGGCGCCGGCGTCGAAGCCGATCGACGGGCCCTGCCAGTAGACCGGGTAGGAGCCGATATTCTGGGTGTAGAGCGTGCCTTCGCCGTAGCGGATGCCGAAGAAGAAGGCGCCGCCGACGGTCTGGCCGAGAATATAGCCATTGGGGAGGCCGAAGCGGCTCACGGCCTCTTCCACCACCGCCGCCAGATTGCCGGAGACCTGACCGAAGAAATCGTTCCCGGCGGCGACGAGCTGGTTCGCGGTGTACTGGTTGCCGGCCTGAGCGGACGCCGGAGCGGCGGCGAAGCCGGTGAGCGCGGCCATGGCGATGGCGGCGGTGAAACGGCGGAAGGCGGTTGCGATCATCGATGCCTCGAAGTTCCGGTTGGGGACGTCGCGGCGGCGTTTATCGACACGCGCTGCGAATCAGACGCGAAGAATGGGTGAAAGATAGGACAATCCCGTGGCGTCGTCGAACGCCCCGCGGCGTTGGTTGGCAGCACACAAGCTTCGCGGTATCGGACGGGATCGGCTGGCGGAACGATTCGGCAACACCTCGGAAGGGGCGGCATGGACGCGACGGAACTCGAAGCTCACGACTTGGCAGCGCTCCTTTGCAGCCGCGTCTGCCACGATCTCATCTCGCCGGTCGGCGCCATCAACAATGGCCTCGAAGTCCTTGAAGAGGAAGAAGAAGGCGAGATGCGCGACGTCGCTGTCGAGTTGGTGCGCAAGAGCGCCAGCCAGGCGTCTGCCAAGCTTCAGTTCGCCAGGATCGCCTTCGGCGCCGCCGGATCGGCCGGGGCGGAAATCGACCTTGCCGACGCCGAGAAAGTCGCCCGTGGCCTGATGGACCACGAGAAGGCCGATCTCAGCTGGGAGGCGCCGCGCGCGCTCATGGGGAAGAACCGGGTGAAGCTTCTCCTCAACGCGTTGCTGATCGCGATCTCGTCGATCCCGCGCGGCGGCACGATCAAGGTGACTGTGTCCGAACCTGTGGATCAACCGACATTCCGATTCGAGTGCGAGGGTCCGAGCGCCCGCCTGCCGTCGACGCTCGAGCGGCTGGTCCCGGGCGATATCGCCGGCGAGATGGTCGATGCGCACGCAGTTCAGCCCTACTACGCCGGCCTTCTGGCGCGCCTCACCAAGATGCGTATCGCCGGTACGGCCGAAGGCGACAAGGTTGTGATCATCGTTCGATCTGTCGCCTGACGTGCGCCGGCCAAACGCCGGTTTCAGCCTCTTTTAACCAATAACGCCGATCCTGATCGTGACGCAGCGCTGGCCCGTTGCGAACACAATTGCACCTTACGGAAGAGATCTCGGCGAGCAGCAGTTCATGAGAATCGAGCTTGGCAATCTCACCGGGGCTGGGGTGCCGGCTGCCGACAGATTGTGGTCTCTGTCGGCCGCGTTGGCGCATCTTCGCGGCTTCGTCTCCGACAAGGCCGGCGAACTCGGCAAGAGCGCGGCTCTGTCTATCGCCTGTCCGAATCTCCTCGTTGCCCCGATCCTCGTCGACTCGCTGACGCCTGCGCTTGTCCAGCTCCTGCGGAATGCGATCGAGCATGGCGTCGAGCGCCCGGTCGATCGTCTGGTCGCCGGCAAGCCGCTCACCGCGCGCATAGCTGTCGCGGTCACGGCGAAGCCGGATCATCTCCTTCTCGAAGTCAGCGATGACGGCGCCGGCATCGACCCCGCCGCTGTCGTCACCGCCGCCTTCGCCGCCGGTGCCATCTCCCAAGAGGCGGGTACCACCGCCGATCCGATGACGCTGCTCCACCATCGTGGCGTGACGCTCGCCGGGGGGGACACCGCGCGCCGCGGCAATGGCCTCAAGCGCGCCGGCCAGCGCCTCCGCGCGGTCGGTGGAACGATCGCGATCCACTCGGAGAAGGGTCTCGGCGCTAGCGCGACGATCACCATCCCGCTCTCACGCATCGGCACCGTGATCGCGCCGGGACAGGCCCTCCTCGACGAGGGCGTCCCGGTTCAGGCCAGGAGGTGAACGTGGCGCCGCATTTTCTCGTGGCCGATGATTCAAGCGTGATCCGACGTGTGGCGCGGCGTATCTGCGAAGACCTCGAAATCCGCGTCTCGGAGGCCGAGGATGCCGACCAGGCGCTTGAGCTCTGCCGCCGCGACATGCCGGACGCCGTGATGGTCGATTGGCACATGCCGGGCATGGATGCCTTCGACTTCATTCGCGAGGTCCGTGGCATGGATCACGGCAGCGATCCGAAGATCCTGTTCTGCCTCACCGAATACAACCTCGCCCAGGTCGCGCGCGCCAAGCGGGCCGGGGCCGACGACCACCTCCTCAAGCCGTTCGACAAGGAGGTGATCGAAGCCAAATTGAAGGATATCGGCCTCCTATGAGCACAGGTCTGGGTGCCACCGATCCCGTCGCCAAACGCCGGCCCGCGCCGGTCACCGATCCGGTGCGGATTGCCGTCGTCGACCCGGCGCCGGCCAATGCGGCAGCGCTTGCACGCGAAATCGACCTCGACCGCGAGCTCGCGGTCGTCGCCTGCTGCACGAACCTGAAGCGTGCCGCGGGTGACATCGATCGCTGCAAGGCCGATCTTGTCGCCGTGCGGCTCGGGCTCGACGACCCGCAATGCGTTGCGCTTCTGACCGCGCTTGCGGGCCGCAAGGACGCGCCCTGCGTGGTGGTGCTGGGGGCGCCGAACGAGGATGGAGGCGACGCGCCGGCCGGTGTCGGTCGTCTCAAGGCGCGCATCCGCGAAGTGGCCGAGGCGAGCTTCGGCATCGCGCCGATGCCCGCGCGTGGCGCGCTGCGGTTGCACTAGCCATCATCCGTCAGGATCGAAGCGGAAGACGTCGTCGAACCTCACTCCGAAGGCTAGCGTGATGCGGAACGCCAGCTCCAGCGACGGAGCGTAGTGTCCCGCCTCGATCGCGATGATGGTCTGACGGGTGGCACCGACCCGCTCGGCGAGTTCCGCCTGGGTCCACCCTGCCGCCTTTCGAAGATCGCGGATCGAATTGTCGACCCGGCCCTTATTCGGCACGGATTGGCCGCGCCCGATAGGCCACGATCATTGCCCCGCGCTGCGCGATGAAGGCGCCGAGGAAGACGATGAGTAGGACGAAGAACAGGGTCGTGGTGTCGGTGAGATCGATGAGCGAGAGCGCGTCGGGGTCGGCCTGATGACCGGCGACGGTCTGGTGCACGAGGAAGAGCGTCGCCAACACAACGAACCACAATGCGGCGTTGCCCGCCCGGCGCTCAATCATCTCGTCGCGCTCGTCGACCGCGATGTCACTGGGCCGTCGGAGCACCATGCGGCGGGAGAGGTAGTCGGACGCCGCAAACAGCAGGTAGCAGAACGTCGCGGTGAGGAAGAGGTCGGCGGAATCGAGTTCGCGCGGATCGCCGAGTGCGAACAGACGGACGGCCAAGGCAGCCGCAATCGCGGTGAAGGCGGCCAGGGTGATCCAAGCGTGACGCTCCATATGTGACATCATGTGTCCCTCGAAATGTCCAATGACTTTGACATCGCCGAGCCAATATCCAATGTCAAGCATGCTTTACATTTCGATGTGCAGGGACACGCGTGTTCTGCCGCGTGCCCAGGCATTGTTCGGTGAGAATGGTGGTGAGCCCGGTTTGCAGCCGATCAATCGCCAGGCTTGACGCTGCTCCGCGGAGTCTGAACACACTGTACGAGTCGCGCACGCGACAGCGCTGAAAACTGCCACGGGGCGTGTTCGAGAGATGCCGGCCAGACTCCTCCTGTTCGTGATGGTGGCGGTTGGCGTCTTGTCAGGCGCCACGCCGGGGCAGGCGGAGATCCAGGAACTGGAGCCGGCGGTCGCAGCGGGGGCCACCTCGCGCGAGGCGCTCGTCATCGGCAATGCGGCGTATGACAATATCGGCAATCTCGCCAACGCGCGGCGGGATGCGGGCGCGATCGCGCTCCGGCTGCAGAGCCTCGGCTTCCGCGTCATTCTCGGGCTCGATAGCGACCATGAAGAAACCGCGGCGGCCATCGAAACGTTCATCGGTCGGCTGACGGAGGACACCGAGGCGGTCGTCTATTTTTCCGGGCACGGCGTACGGCTCGCCGATGACAGCTATCTGCTGCCCTCGGACATGCCATCGCTCACAGTCAGCCAGGTGGAGCGGCTTGACCAGGAAGCGTTCGGCCTGGCCAGCCTGCTTGGCCCGATCGCGGCGGCCGATCCGCGAGCGATCTTCGTCATCTTCGATGCCTGCGGCAACAACCCGCTTGGCGACGAGTCGGAGGATGGCCTCGACGCAGGCGGCGGCACGGGCCTCCTGACGGAGTACCCCCAGAATCTCGCCATCCTATACGCGGCCAGCCCCGGTCAGGTTGCCTATGACGGCGCGGCCGGCGGCTACGGAATCTTCACGGGCCGACTGCTTGAGGCGATGGACGAGCCGATGCCTATCGCAACGCTGGCGACGCGCGTCACGGGGGCCGTCACAGCCTATGTCGAGAGCTATGGCGAGGAGCAGACGCCGCTCTTCCACTCGACGATGCGGGAGGATTACTGGCTTGTGCCACCGCCCTCGAGGCTCCTTGCGACCGACGGTCCAGTGACGCAATCCACCGAGAAGGATTTCTGGCAGCGCGCTACGGCCGAGGCCGACGATCTGATGCTGATCGAGGCCTATCTTGCGCTGTGGCCGGAGGGCCTCTTCGCCGATCAGGCGGCCGAGTTGCTGCTGGCCGCGAACGGCGTGGCGGAGGTCGAAGCAACTCCCGCCGCCCCCGATCCGGAAACGGTGCCGCGGCTCGTTGTCGGCGAGGCGGTGTCGGGCGTGTTGACGCCGAACGACCCGCTGATGCCCGATGGCACGCTCTACCATTGCTATCTTCTTGCCGGCGAAGCCGGGGAGACGGTCTTTCTCGCGTACAGCTCCGATAATCTCGATCCCTGGATCGCCGCCGGCCCGCGTTCGGAGTTCGGCTGCGGCGAGCAGTCCTATCCGTTCCATGACGACGACAGCGGCGTCGGCCGCAACGCCCTGCTCGAACTGACCTTCGATCGGTCCGAGGACTACGTCGTCATCGCCAACACTTTCGCCGAGAGCGAGGCTGGCCCCTATCTCCTCCAGGCCTTTGCGGGAGCAGCGATCGGTCCTGGCGAGACAGTTCAGGGGGAACTCGATTCCGCCGACACGATTACCTCCAGCACCGAGCGGCGCTTCGATTGCTACGTCTATTGGGGGACCGCGGGAGAGGTTGTGCAGATCGACCTTCAGTCGCAGGCAATCGACACCTACCTTCTCGTCGGCAGCGTTCCGCGCGGCGGCTGCGTCGACGAGGAAATCGAACTCCTCTACCTCAATGACGACTACGGCGGCGGAACCAACTCGCGGCTGAATTACGGCATCGCCGCCGATGGCCCGCTGTTGATCGCGGCGAGCAGCTTCGGCGCTGGCGAGCTAGGCCCCTATACCCTGAGCGTCACCGCGGCGCCCCCTGGACTCATCCGACCGGAGCGGATCTCGATCGGCGCGACCGTCAATGGTGCGCTGGACGAAGACGACCCGGTCGACGGGTTGCAGGCATTCGACTGCTACATCGTCAGCGGCCGGGCCGGACAGACGCTGACGATCGCTCTCGACGCCACAGGGTTCGACGCCTTCCTCGACTTCGGACCCGGCGAGACCTGTCTCACCAATCTGCCGGAGTTCGACGATGACAGCGGCGGAGACTTCGATGCACGTCTCGAAACGACGCTCTCCGCCGACGGCACCTACGCCATTCGGGTCTCCGATTTCCTCGGAACGCGCTCCGGTACGTACACCCTGACGGTGACGGAGTAGTCGGCGCCAGGGGAGGAGAAGGGACCGAGGTGACTGCCGCCGGCGGTTTCACGCGACGGCTTTGTCGAGGGTCGTCCCGAGCGATGGTTTGGCGAGCCGGCGACGGCGTCGTCAGCTTGTGCGCTCGCGACCTGCCGGGCACTGACTTCAACCGCACAAAGTGATGAGCTCCTTGGAGTGCCAATCTGGTCGTGCGCCGCCGTTTTGGGGCTGAGCAAGCAGCCGGGTTCCGTTTGCGTGGCGATCGCCGACACACAAAAAAGCCCCGCCGGAGCGGGGCCTTCGGTCATCCCGAGGGAAGGGCGATCAGGCGGTTGCCTTCAGCTCGTTCTCGTCGGGCTCGCGCAGCACATAGCCGCGGCCCCAGACGGTCTCGATGTAGTTCTCGCCATTGGTGGCGGCGGCAAGCTTCTTCCTGAGCTTGCAGATGAAGACGTCGATGATCTTCAGCTCCGGCTCGTCCATGCCGCCATAGAGATGATTGAGGAACATCTCCTTGGTCAGCGTGGTGCCTTTGCGGAGGCTAAGGAGTTCCAGCATCTGGTACTCCTTGCCGGTGAGGTGAACGCGCTGGCCGCCGACCTCGACGGTCTTGGTGTCGAGGTTCACCGACAGCGCGCCGGTGTTGATGACCGACTGGGCGTGGCCCTTGGAGCGGCGGACGATGGCGTGGATGCGGGCGACGAGTTCGTCCTTGTGGAACGGCTTCGTCATGTAGTCGTCGGCGCCGAAGCCGAGGCCCCTGACCTTATCCTCGATGCCGGCAAGGCCGGAGAGGATCAGGATCGGCGTCTTGACCTTGGACACGCGCAAAGTGCGCAGAACCTCATAGCCCGACATGTCGGGGAGGTTCAGCTCCAGCATGATGATGTCGTAGTCGTAGAGCTTGCCGAGGTCGACGCCTTCTTCGCCAAGGTCGGTCGTGTAGACGTTGAAGTCCTCAGACTTCAGCATCAGCTCGATGCTCTGCGCCGTTGCGCTGTCGTCCTCGATCAGCAGAACTCGCATCCCAGTCCCCTCGGTTACCGCTTGCGGGCGCCCGCCGGGAGACCGTTGCGGTCTGCCCCAGGAAAGCGCGTCACCCCGATTCGCAACGCTAACGTCTTATGGTTAACAGATACTGATTCGGGGACAAACATTGCTCATTCGCCCTGTTGAAAAACCCGGTCATCATCCTGAAAAATCGTGATGAATCTCGAGTCATGCGGCTTCGATTTCACTTTAACCAATCGGCGTAAGCGATTCACTCGACTCATCGATTGCCGATCGATTTCGAGCGCGTCGGTTTACCCGCCCTTAAGTCATGCCCGTCATGATTAACGCGAGACGTAAACGAAGGGTTACCAGACCGTCCGGCCACGCGCCGGGGTCTCTTGCCCGCATGGGTCTCTCCGGTGCCAGCCGGTAAGGGAGCGACAACCTATCTCGCTTAGGATTGGCGGGATCACAATGAGTAGCCGCCGGCCAGACGACCGGGCGCGGGGAGTTGGTGAAGATGAAATCGCGTGAGAGTGTCGCACGGCTGAAGCGCTTCCAGGTCGAGGAAAAGCGTCGCCACGTCCAGCAGATCGAAGGCATGATCGCCGAATTCGAACGCATGTCGGCCGATCTCGCCGCGCAGATCAAGGCCGAGCAGGAACGGACCGGCATCCACGACACCAAGCACTACGCGTATTCGACCTTCGCCAAGGCCGCCGCACAGCGCCGCGACAATCTCGAAGCCTCCATCGGCGAATTGCGGATTCAGCTCGATGTTGCCGCCGTCGCTCTCGACGGCGCGGAGGAGGAACTTGCCAAGCTCGAGGCCCTCGCCGAGCGCGATCACGGCCGCGACCAGGCTGCCGCCCAGCACAAGGGCGACCGCGTCGCCTGACGATGTGGCGCCCGCACGGGCGGTAATCCGAAATACCCCCTTGATTCTGCGATCGGGTTAGCACTCGCGAAAGGGTTCGGTTGCAAAACCGTTCCCACGGTCGAGAGTGTTAAGCCGTGAATCGTTTCGCCTGACGCGGGAAGAGCCGTCATGCCGAAGAAGGTGCTGGTCGTCGAGGACAATGAGCTCAACATGAAGCTCTTCAATGATCTCCTCGAGGCCACCGGATACGACACCATCCAGACCAGGTCCGGCCTGCAGGCAATCGACCTTGCGCGCGAGCATCACCCCGATCTGATCCTGATGGACATCCAGCTGCCGGAAGTGTCGGGCCTCGAGGTGACCAAGTGGATCAAGGAAGATGACGACCTTCGCTCGATCCCGATCATCGCCGTCACCGCCTTTGCCATGAAGGGCGACGAAGAGCGGATCCGCCAAGGCGGATGCGAGGCCTACCTCTCCAAGCCGATTTCGGTGGGCAAGTTCATCGAGACGGTGAAGGCGTATCTGGGCGAGGCGTGAAATGAGCGCACGCGTTCTCGTCGTCGATGACGTGCCGGCCAATGTGAAACTGCTGGAGGCGCGCCTTAACGCCGAGTATTTCGATGTGGTCGTTGCCTTCGACGGGCGACAGGCGCTGGAGGTCTGCCGAAAGCGGCTGTGCGACGTCGTGCTTCTCGACGTCATGATGCCGGGCATGGACGGCTTCGAGGTCTGCCGCCAACTCAAGGCCGACCCGGCGACGATGCATCTGCCGGTCATCATGATCACGGCGCTCAATTCCACGGAAGATCGGGTTGCGGGCCTGGAAGCCGGTGCCGACGATTTCCTCACCAAGCCGGTGAACGACCTTGCGCTCACGGCGCGCGTGCGAAGCCTTGCCCGCCTCAAGCTGTTGACCGATGAACTCGGTGCGCGCGCCGCCGGCGCGGGTCAGCTCGGCAGCACCGACTGGGCGATCGAGGACGACCCGTCCGGGCGCATCCTCGTGGTCGAGGATCGGCCCGAGGTGCGCGAGCGGATCGAGGCAAGCCTCGGCCGGCAGCATGAGCTCCGCTTCGAGGAGAACCCGCAGGAGGCGCTGTTCCTGGCGGCGGAGTCCGACCTCGATCTGATCCTCGTCAGCCTCCGCCTGACCGGTCATGACGGGCTTCGGCTTTGCGCACAGCTGCGCTCGCTGGAGCGGACGCGCACCTTGCCGATCCTGGCGATCGACGATCCGGGTGTCGAGGATCGGCTCACTCGGGCGCTCGATCTCGGCGTCAATGACTACATTCTGCGTCCGATCGACCGGAACGAGCTCAAGGCACGCGTGAGGACCCAGATCCGGCGCAAGCGCTACTCGGACAAGCTGCGCGACGATGTCCAGCTGACGCTGGAAATGGCGATCAGCGACAGTCTCACCGGGCTCGCCAACAGGCGCTATTTCGAGCGCCAGCTCCGCTCGATGGTGAGTCAGGCGACCGGCCGCGGTCGGCCGCTGTCGCTGCTCCTCATCGATATCGACCACTTCAAGTCGATCAACGACCGCTTCGGCCATCTCGCCGGCGACGACGTCCTCTCCGAGTTCGCCTCGAGGCTCAAGCGCGCGGTGCGCGGCATCGATCTCGCAGGCCGCTTCGGCGGCGAGGAATTCGTCGTCGCAATGCCCGACACCGACGCTTCGACGGCGTATGTCGTTGCCGAGAGACTGCGCAGCCGTATTTCAGACGAACCGTTCCGGGTGGCTGGGCAGCTCGAACCGATCACTGTGACGATCAGCGTCGGCGTCGGATCGGTGTCGTCCGAATGCGGCGAGGTGAACGAGCTTATCGCCGCTGCCGACATGGCGCTCTATGAGGCCAAGCGGACCGGCCGCAACCGGGTAAGTTCCGCGGCATGAGCCTCTGCAACTTCCGATGGTGAAGCGCCTCTGCTGCGCGGTTTAAGGTTAATGCTTTACGAAACTGTCGCTTTCGAGGCTAGGCGACCCTTGCGGGCAGTTGATTTCCGTAAACGGCAGGTTAAGGTCGCGCCCAGGATTTGAACGACGCAAGCCCATTGCGGGCGGGATCGTCAAGCGGCACACAGCACTTCAGAAATACCAACGCCCTACGGAACGCTCAGGTCCGCCGCATCTCCTGGGTCCGTGGGGTTGGCCCGGCCCAGAACGGATTGAGTGGCCTCCTCGTATAAACCCGTTCTGGGCCGGCCACTTTCCCCGGCATTCCCAACAAAAAAGCACCGCCGAAGCGGTGCTCGTTCTCGCCCGGCGATCAGATGGACGCCGGCTATTTGATCTTGGCTTCCTTGAACTCGACGTGCTTGCGCGCGACCGGATCGTACTTCTTGACCGTCATCTTGTCGGTCATGGTCCGGGAGTTCTTCTTGGTGACATAGAAGTAGCCGGTATCGGCGGTGCTCACCAACTTGATCTTGATGGTCGTGGCCTTGGCCATTTCAAACGTCTCCTGGGGCCCATTGCGGGCGCGCGTCTCGGCGAGGCGCGATACCTAGCGCCCGTGCCGGCAAAGTCAAGGACGGCGGCTGTCGACGCCGGTAGCGGGGCTCACGCCGGCGGATATGGGATTGTCCGACTCCAGCACGAATTCCGGTCCGCCGGGCTCGGCGCCGCGGCCGTCGAAGCCGTGCATGCGAAGCGCCCATTGCAGGCCGACGACCGCCCCCTTCATCACCGGCAGGAGCAGGAGCGAAAGGATTGCCGTCAACGGCAGCCAGATCGACAGATGGGCGAAGGTCGACAGCGACCATCGGGTCTCGACCGCGAGGATCAGCGGCACGATGATGTGGCCGACGATTACGATGGTCAGATAGGGCGGCGCGTCGTCGGCGCGCTGATGGCTGAGATCCTCGCCGCAATGGTCGCAGCGCGGCACGACCTTCAGATAGTTCCTCAGAAGTCGGCCTTCGCCGCAATTAGGGCAGCGCCGTCGCAGCCCCTTGCCGATCGCCGGACACAGCGGGCGGCGTGGCAGATCGTCATCGTCGGCCCCGAAATGGGCCATCGGAGTGAATTCTGTCGGAGCGGGCTCGATGGTCATAGGGGCGCCTCGGGGTCGGGCGGGCCGGCAAGAAGGGTCCGGATCGAACCGCCACAAGGTAATGCTTTCCTGGCGCGCACGCCAATGCGGCGGATCGGCGCTGGCGTCGAGATCTGGAACTAGCGGCCGGCGCGACGCTTGCGGGCCGGTTTGGCGCCGTTCGGCCCCTTGGCGGTCTTCTTCTTCCCGGCGGCCTTCTTCTTTGCCGCCGTCTGACGGGCCACCGACTTGCCGCGCCGAGTGGGTCGCCCGGCACGCCGCCGCGGGGCGGGGCGGCCTTCCGACAGCAGCTCGAAACGAAGCGCCCCGGCGACGGGCGCGACCTCGACGAGCCGAACCTCCACAACATCGCCGAGCCGATGCATCGTGCCGGTGTCGCGGCCGATGAGGGCGTGATGGGCTTCGTCGTGCATGAAGTACTCGTTGCCGATGGTGGAGATCGGCACGAAGCCGTCGGCGCCGGTCTCGTCGAGCTTCACGAATAGCCCCGCGCGCGTGACGCCGGCGATGCGGCCGGAGAAGGCGGCGCCGATGCGGTCGGCAAGCCAATGGGCGACGAGCCGGTCGATCGTGTCGCGCTCGGCCGCCATCGCCCGCCGCTCGGCCGCCGAGATCTCCGCCGCTATCTCCGGCAGTTCCTTCTCGATGCCGTCGGGAAGGCCGCCGGGCCCGAGCTTCAGCGCGCCGACGAGGCCGCGATGGACGATGAGATCGGCGTAGCGCCGGATCGGCGACGTGAAGTGCGCATATCGCATGAGGTTGAGGCCGAAATGGCCGATATTGGCGGGATTGTATTCTGCCTGGCTCTGGGTGCGGAGGACGACCTCGTGGATGAGGCGGCCATGTTCTGTCTCCTTGAGCTGCGTCAGGATGCGGTTGAAGTGGCTCGGCCGGAGGTTGCCCGACTTCGGAAACGAGATGTCGATGGACTCGAGAAACTCGCGGAGCGACTCAAGCTTGGCGAGCGAGGGCGCGTCGTGGATGCGGTAGACGAGCGGCGAATCCTTCTCCTCCAACGTCTCGGCGGCGGCGACGTTGGCCTGGATCATGAACTCCTCGATCAGCCGATGCGCCTCCAGCGTTTCGCGGGTGTCGATCCGTTCGATCTTGCCGCCCTTGCCGATGATCACCTTGCGTTCGGGGATCGTCAGTTCGAGCGGCTCCCGCGCTGCCCGGCCCCTCGCGACGGTCTGGTACGCCGACCAAAGCGGCTTCAGCACCGGCGTGCCGATATCGTCGCCGATGGGGTCCTCGCCGCGGTCGATCGCCTCCTGCGTCTCGGTGTAGGAGAGGTTTGCCGCCGAGCGCATCAGCACGCGGTGGAACGAGTGCGAACGCTTGCGGCCATCGGCGCCGAACACCATGCGGACGGCAAGGGCAGGGCGGTTCTTGCCTGGCATCAGCGAGCAGAGATCGCCAGACAGCCGGTCCGGCAGCATCGGCACGACGCGGTCGGGGAAGTAGATCGAGTTGCCGCGCTTGCGTGCCTCGCGGTCGAGGGCGCTGTCAGGCCGAACGAACCAGCCGACGTCGGCGATCGCGACGGTGACGATATGGCCGCCCTTGTTTTTCGGGTCGGCGTCGGGTTCGGCATGAACGGCGTCGTCGTGGTCCTTGGCGTCGGCCGGGTCGATCGTGATCAGCGGCAGCTCGCGCCAGTCCTCGCGATCCTTGCCGGCGGCACGAACGGCCTTGGCGGCCTTGGCCTCGGCCAGCACGTCGTCGGGAAACTCGAACGGGATATCGTGGGCGAGGAGCGCGATCATCGAGACCGCCTTCTCGTCCTTCATCGCGCCGATCACTTCCGCCACTCTGGCCTCGGCGAGCGAATGCCTGCCGCCGCGGCCGAGCTTCGCCTTGACCAGATCGCCTTCCTTGGCGCCGCCGAGAGCGTTCTTGGCGATCACGGCCTCGCGCTGCTTGCGGTCGACCGGCTCTAGCCGCCAGCCTTCACCTGCGCGCTTGATAACGCCGAGCACGGTCTCGGGGCGCTTGTCGAGGACGCGAATGATCTTGGCCGAATAGCCGCCATCCTCCGCGCTGAGTCGGGCGAGGATACGGTCGCCGCCGCCGGGTGCGCGCTGGCGCGACTTGCCGCGGCCGCTGTCGGGCAACACAACGATGCGCGGCGGATCGCCGGCCGTCTCATCCCACTCGAGCGGGATCGCGAGAAGATCGCCGTCGGAGGTGCGATCGCTCACCTCCAGCACCGTCACCGGCGGAAGCGAGCCCGGCTCATCGATACGCTTGCCGCGCTTGGCGATGGCGCCTTCCTCGGCCAGTTCCTTCAGCATCCGCTTCAACGGAATGCGGTCGGCGCCGGTGATGCCGAACGCCCGCGCGATCTCGCGCTTGCCGGTCTGGCCAGGATTGTCGGCGATGAAGGCAAGGATCTCCTGGCGTGACGGCAGGTTGCCGTCGCCGCTTCGTTTCGGCTTGCCGGCCATCAGCTCGCCGACGGCGCGTCGGTGTCACCGGACTTGCCGGCGCTCCTGGAGCGCTTGGACTTCGCGGCCGACTTGCCCGCGGGCTTGTTCCTCGCCCTGCCTGTCGAACGGCCGCCTTTGGACGGCCCGGCCTCGGCCTTCTTGGCGATGAGTTGAAGCGCTGTCTCCATCGTCACGTCGTTCGGGTCGGAGCCACGCGGCAGGGTCGCGTTGATCTTGCCATGATTGATGTAAGGCCCGTAACGGCCGTTGCGGACGGTCACCGGCCCGCCATCGGGGTGGTCGCCGAGCGTCTTGAGCACCTGCGCCGACGGACCGCGGCGTCCGCCGCCGGCCTTCTTCTCGGCGATCAGCGAGACGGCACGGTTGAGCCCGACGGAGAACACCTCCTCGACGGAATCGAGATTGGCGTAGGTGCCGTCATGAAGGACGAAGGGCCCGTAGCGGCCGATGCCGGCGCTGATCGGCTGTCCGGTCTCGGGGTGAAGCCCGACCTCGCGCGGCAGCGACAGCAGCGCCAGGGCGGCGTCGAGATCGATTGTCGCCGGGTCATAGCTCCTCGGAATGTTGGCGCGTTTCGGCTTCTCCTCGCCCTCGGCCTCGCCGAGCTGGAGGTAGGGGCCGAAACGGCCGACGCGGACCGAGACCTCATATCCCGATTCAGGATCGAGACCGAGCACCCTTGTTCCGTCACCGTTTTCTTTCGCCGCATCGTCGCCGTCGGGTGCCGCGAGCTGGCGGGTGAAACGGCACTCCGGGTAGTTCGAGCAGCCGATGAAGGCGCCGTATTTTCCGACCTTCAGCGACAGGCGGCCGTCGCCGCATGACGGGCATTTGCGCGGATCGCTGCCGTCGCCCTTGTCGGGGAAGATGTGCGGACCGAGGAGTTCGTTGAGCGCCTCGAGAACCTCCGAGACGCGGAGGTCCTTGATCTCGTCGACCTGGCTGGAGAAGTCGCGCCAGAAGTCGCGGAGCACCTCGCGCCAGGAAAGATCGCCGGCGGAGATCCTGTCGAGCTTCTCCTCGAGCGCGGCGGTGAAATCGTACTCGACATAGCGGCCAAAGAAGCTTTCGAGGAACGCCGTCACCAGCCGGCCCTTGTCCTCTGGCACCAGCCGCTTCTTGTCGAGCCGGACATAATCGCGGTCGCGCAGTACGGAGAGCGTCGCCGTATAGGTCGACGGCCGGCCGATGCCGAGCTCCTCCATCTTCTTGATCAGCGTCGCCTCGGTGTAGCGCGGCGGCGGTTCGGTGAAGTGCTGCTCGGTGTCGATGCCGCGCTCGTCGAGACGGTCACCGGACGCCATCTCGGGAAGGCGGGCGGAGTCCTCGTCCTCCTCGTCGTCGCGGCCTTCCTGATAGAGCGCGAAGAAGCCGTCGAACTTGATCACCTGCCCGGTGGCGCGGAGGTCGACCTCGCGGCCATTGTTCTTGGCAACGATCTCGGCGGTGGTGCGCTCGATATCGGCAGACGCCATCTGGCTCGCGACCGTCCGCTTCCAGATCAGGTCGTAGAGCCGGGCTTCGTCGCGGTCGAGAACGCCGGAAACATCGGCGGGCCGGCGGGCGGCATCGGTCGGGCGGATTGCCTCGTGCGCTTCCTGGGCGTTCTTGGCCTTCACCTTGTAGACGCGCGGCTTCTCCGGAACGTAACGGGCGCCGTGGTCGCGGCCGATCTGGCTGCGGATCGAGGAGATGGCCTCGGGTGCCAGATCGACGCCGTCGGTCCGCATATAGGTGATGAGCCCGATGGTCTCGCCGCCGAACTCGACGCCCTCGTACAGTCGCTGCGCGATCTGCATTGTCCGCGCCGCGGCGAAGCCGAGCTTGCGTGACGCCTCCTGTTGCAGCGTTGACGTGGTGAAAGGCGGCGGCGGATTGCGCTTCTGCGCCTTCGCCTCGACACTGGCGACCGAGTAGTCGGCGCCTTTCAGCACGCCCTCGATGTCGCGCGCCGAGGTTTCGTTGGCGATGTCCAGCCGGCCGAGCTTCTTGCCGTCGGCGCCGACAACCCGTGCGGTGAACTCCGCGGCACCGGGCGTCGCGAGCCTGGCGACGATCGACCAGTATTCCTGCGGCTTGAAGGCCTCGATCTCGGTCTCACGGTCGCAGACCAGGCGAAGCGCGACCGACTGCACGCGGCCGGCGGAGCGCGCGCCGGGCAGCTTCCGCCACAGCACGGGCGACAACGTGAAGCCGACGAGATAGTCGAGCGCGCGCCGCGCCAGATAGGCCTCCACGAGGGAGTCGTCGATGCCGCGCGGCGCCGCGATGGCTTCGGTTACCGCCTGCTTGGTGATGGCGTTGAAGACGACGCGCTCGACCGGCGTGTCCTTCAGCGCCTTCCGCGCGCGCAACACTTCCAGCACATGCCAAGAGATCGCCTCGCCCTCGCGGTCGGGGTCGGTGGCGAGGATAAGCCGGTCGGCATCCTTCACGGCGCGGGCAATGTCGGAGAGCCGTTTCTGCGCCTTGGCATCGACCTGCCACGACATCGCGAAGTCCTCGTCCGGACGGACCGAGCCGTCCTTGGGCGGCAGGTCGCGGACGTGGCCATAAGAGGCGAGGACCTCATATTCCTTGCCGAGATATTTGTTGATCGTCTTGGCCTTGGCCGGCGATTCAACGATGACGACGTGCTTCAAGGCAAAGTCCTGGCGATGGATTGAGGCGCGCTTGGCCCCTCGCGCCCCCGAGATCGGAGGGAGAGGACAATCACCATCGGGCGCGGACTGTCAATTAAGGTCACCCCGGGCGCACTTCCAGCCCGGCATCCTCCGATTGCGATTTTCCTTGCACCGGGATGGAACGATCACGCCGTCTCCCACGTTCTGGCTGCACAACGGTCCCAATGCGGCGGACCCGCGAATGCGTAACAGACAGGACGACGAGCAATGACCAATCTCGAAGAACTCTTCCGGCATTTCCTCCGCGACATCTACTATGCGGAGAAGAAGGTGCTGAAAGCGCTGCCGAAAATGGCCCGCAAGGCCGATTCGGCCGACCTCCGCGAGGCGTTCGAATCTCATCTTGAGGAGACCGAGCAGCAGATTGCCAACCTCGAGCAGGTGTTCGACCAGCTTGGGCTCAAGGCGCGCGGCATCACTTGCGAGGCGATCAACGGCATCCTTGAAGAAGGCGAAGAGATCATGAGCGAGGCGGAGAACGCCGACACCCGCGACGCCGGGATGATCGCCGCCGCCCAGGCCGTGGAGCACTACGAGATCACACGCTACGGCACGATGATCGCCTGGGCCAAGACGCTCGGCCATGACGCCGCGATCCCGCTGCTTCAGGCCAATCTCGATCAGGAGTATGGCGCGGACCGGACCCTTTCGGGCCTTGCCGAGACCACCCTCAACCGCGAAGCCGCCTGAGCGGTCGCGGCTCTCGGGTCGTACGCCCTCCCAGTACGACCAAATCCCCGAAGACTTGAGCCGCCGAACCCCCCTTCGGCGGCTCCTTTTTGTCTAGATGAGCGATACGCGGCTGCCGGCATGGCGCTCGATGCGGCCGGCGAGATCGAGCTCGATCAGCACCATCTGCACCTCCGCGGGTCTGAGGCCGGTGAAGCGGATCACTTCGTCGATCTCGATCGGCGAGGGCCCGAGCGCTTCGATCACCTTGCCGCGGGCCGTCTCGGGGTGATCCAACTCGATTGGCGGGGTGGCGCTGCGTTCGCGGAACATCCGCGCCGGCGGGTCGAGCGGCTCCTCGAGCATCGGCTCGACCACCGACACGATGTCGTCCGTTCCGGTCGTGACGACCGCGCCGTCCTTGAGCAGGCGGTTGGTGCCGGCCGAGCGCGGGTCGGGCGGCGAGCCTGGAATTGCGAAGACCGTACGGCCCTGCTCGCCGGCATAGCGGGCGGTGATCAGCGTGCCGGACCGCTCAGCCGCCTCGATGACGACCACGCCGAGCGACAGGCCGGAGATGATGCGGTTGCGCCGCGGGAAGTCTCGGGCGCGGGGCTCCAGCCCCATCGGCATCTCGGAGATATGCCCGCCGGCGGCGCCGACGATCCGATCTGCAAGCGGGATGTTTTCCGGCGGATAGATGCGGTCGAGCCCGCCGGCGAGGACAGCGACCGTGC
>Ga0180431_10003948_pt1 | contig 18716 bp, 14 predicted proteins | sample SS_ome_11_FD_132459 | JGI IMG/M metagenome (GOLD analysis project Ga0180431, IMG submission 132459) | Hypersaline lake sediment archaeal communities from the Salton Sea, California, USA - SS_1_MS_1 metaG | ecosystem: Environmental > Aquatic > Non-marine Saline and Alkaline > Hypersaline >... | reverse complement strand
GGTGAACGAGGCGACGAGCTTCCGCTTCGATGGATCGGACCTGATGCCGGGAGAGGTCGGTGGTGGCTCCTTCTGGAAGGGCATGACCGACTGGGTCTCCGGCGCGGCGGATCTGGACACCGTGCTCGCAGAGATCGACGAATCCTGGCCGGAGCAATAGCGGCCAACTGACGTCTGATAGTCGGGCTGCCGGTTGTCGGTGGCCCTGGCCGGACGAACCCGTTTCGGGCCAGCCTGTTTCGGGCCAGCCCGTGTAGGGCCAGCCGGCAGCCCGGCTTTCACACAGACCCGTTCTTATTCGGGTAGTAAAGGAGTGAAGCGATGGGCTTTCTAAGCGAACTCGACGACCGGGACCTGGGCTTGGGGGGCAGGATCGGCGTCACGATACTCCGTATTGCCTTGGCTATCCTGATTCCTCTGGTTGCGTTTGCTGTGCTCTACTACGGTTTCATCTTCCTGCGGGCAGGCAACGCGGCCAAGTGGCTTGTCTCCCTGGTAGCTATCGTCTGGGGCGTGGGCGGTGTGGCCGTCCTCTACTGGGTTTTCAACTGGCTTGTGGGAATGCTTCCGGAGCGATGGAGTGCGGCCCTGCAACCCTTCATCTTCGTCGGCCCGGCTCTCGCCATCCTGGCGTGGTATCTGGCCTGGCCCACCGTGCGCACATTCTACATCAGCCTCTACGGTCGTGACGGTCCAGCCGCCGGCAACTTTGTTGGCTTTGCTAACTACGCGGCCGTCTTCACCCAGCGCCTTATGCGCGAGGCGTTCCGCAACAATATTGTGTTCTGGATTGGTATCGCCACACCTCTCACTGTCATGTTTGGCCTCCTTGTCGCTGTGCTGGCGGATCGCAGCCGATATGAGCGCGTTGCCAAGTCTTTCATCTTCATGCCGATGGCTATCTCGTTCGTTGGCGCCAGCGTCATCTGGAACTTCATCTACGAGGTGAAACCGGCCGGTGCTCCTCAGATTGGCCTACTCAATGCGATTGTTGTGGCGTTGGGTGGCCAACCGCAGGCGTGGACGGCCTACACAGATATCAGACCCTGGAACAACCTCTTCCTGGTGATCATCGTGGTCTGGTTGCAGGGTGGCTATTCCATGACGCTCTTCTCGGCTGCGCTCAAGGGAATCCCGCAAGAGCTCCTGGAGGCCGCGCGTGTCGACGGCGCCAGTGAAATCCAGATCTTCTTCCGCATTATGATTCCGTACATCATGGGGACGATCATCACCGTGACCACGACTGTTCTGATCTTCACACTGAAGGTCTTCGATGTTGTTTGGGTGATGACAGGAGGGCAGTTCGGCACAGGCGTAATCGCTACCCAGTTCTATCGCCAGTCGTTTACCAACCGGAACGCCGGCTACGGAGCGGCGATCGCCATTGTCCTGTTCGTCGCGGTAATTCCAGTGATGGTCTACAACCTCCGGCAGTTCGGAGAACAGGAGGCTTTCTAACATGAAGAGGCTGCAAAGACTCCGAGGTCCCATTCTGGTCAATGGCATCCTTGCTCTTCTGGTGATCGTCTGGATGGTACCCATCGTTGGTATCCTCGTCTCCTCCTTCCGCGACCGGTCCGCGGTTCAGCAGACGGGTTGGTGGACCGTCTTTCCTCACCGCACATGGGTCTTGGCCGAGAGGATAGAACCCCGAGAGACCGGGGCCATCGTCGACGAGGAGAACCGCGTCGTCGAGGCGGCCGGCGTGCGGGCCACCTTCGACGAGCTACGTGAGGGCATCGAGACGCCCGATGGCAAACGCGTTCAGTGGGTGGGCAACTGGCGTATCGGGCGCATAGAGGTGCAGGAGAAGAAGTGGAAGCTCAACTGGGATTTCTCCCTCAAGAACTATCAGCAGGTACTCGGAGGCAAGGACTTTGAGTATCAGAATCCGGATGGCAGTGTCGAGATCATACCGGGAGACAACTTCTGGGGAGCCCTCTTCAACAGCCTGGCTGTCACTATCCCTGCCACCGTCATTCCTATTCTGATCGCGGCCTTCGCGGCCTACGGCTTCGCCTGGATGAAGTTCCCTGGCCGTCGGCCGGCATTCGTCGTTGTGGTCGCTCTCTTGGTCGTGCCGCTCCAGGTGGCTCTGGTACCGCTACTCCAATTCTACAACCGCATCGATCTCAACGGCACTTTCTTGGCGATCTGGCTGGCTCACACCGGCTTTGGCCTGCCGCTGGCGACCTATCTGCTCTTCAACTACATTAGTACCCTGCCACGCGAGACCTTGGAGTCGGCCTTCATCGATGGGGCCTCTCACTTCACCGTCTTCACGCGGCTCATCCTTCCGCTCTCGGTTCCCGCATTGGCTTCGTTTGCCATTTTCCAGTTCCTCTGGGTCTGGAACGACTATCTCGTCGCTCTTGTCTTCCTCGGAGGCAATCCGGACTTTCAGGTGGTCACGATGCGCCTGGCCAATATCGCCGGCAGTCGCGGACAGGACTGGCATCTCTTGACCGCCGGGGCGTTCGTCACCATGTTCCTACCTCTGGTGGTCTTCTTCTCGCTGCAGCGCTACTTCGTTCGCGGCCTGCTGGCGGGCTCCGTCAAGGGTTAGGAGACTCGTTTTCGACGGCGCACTACTCTGCTGTTCAAGGATCTGCTGTTCGAAGGGAAGGGGCGGAGCGACGAGGCACGCGGGGCGACAGGCAGCGATGTGCGTGGCGATAGGCCGGCGCGTCGCTGCTCTCTGGGTCCGTCATAGGGTAAGGTGTGAGCGAGCAGGTCGACGTTCTCTTTGACTGGGGTTTCTGGCTCCAGTGGATTATGGTGACCACGGTGGGCTGGATTCTCGGTATGCTCTTCATCCATCCCTTTGGCCTGGGTGCGTCCGGCATAGCTATTGGCGTTCTCCAGTGGATGGTCCTTCAGCAGCAGATGCGCGACGTCCGGCGGTGGATCCTGGCCTCCATCGCGGGATGGGTCGGCGCCTGGATGATCACTCTTCTCGTCGTGCCTGAAGATGCCCGCTTACTCGCTGGGTTCATTTTGGGCCTGGGAGTCGGGGCGGCCCAGTGGATGGTATTGCGGCGAGAGGTGCGCTGGGCCGGATGGTGGATCATTATCAGCGCGCTAGCGTGGGCGACTGGCCTGGGCCTGGTGCCCGGCGTCATCGTCTCCGGGACGATCCCCGGATCAATGACGGGGATCGGACTGGAGGTGCTGCTCCGCCATGCCAGGCGCGGTCGTGGCCAGGGCGAAAAGCATACGGTCGCAACGTGATATCGGCATTTGTTGGGATAGAGATGGTGACCGAGGAGGTCCTATGAAGTTCGAGGTGATTGGTTCAGCGATGCAGACCCTGCTGGTCGATCTGGATGCAGGAGAGGCCATGTACACGGAGCGAGGCGGCATGGCCTGGCTCAAGAACGTCGACATGGACACCGGTGCGAAGGGTGGGCTGATGAAAGGGCTGGGCCGGATGGTGTCGGGGGAGTCGCTGTTCATGAGCACCTACAAGGCCCGGCAGGGGGGTGGGAACATCGCCTTCGCTCCGGAAGCCCCGGGTAGTGTGATTCCTATGTCGCTCAACCCCGGGCAGGCGATGCTCTGCCAGCGAGACGCCTTCATGTGCGCCGAGGAGAGCGTCGATCTCTCGATGCATTTCCACCAGCGCCTTGGCGCTGGTCTCTTTGGCGGCGAGGGATTCTTCCTCCAGAAGGTCCAGGGACCTGGGTACGTCTTCTTTGAGATCGCCGGCGAGGCCTATGAGACCAGCCTGGAGTCCGGTGAGGTGCTTTCTGTCGACCCGGGTCACGTTGCCCTCTTCGATCCCAGCGTGGACTTTGACATCACCCGCGTCAAGGGCGTGCGGAATATGCTGCTGGGCGGCGAGGGCCTCTTCCTGGCTAAACTGACGGGTCCGGGCAAGGTCTGGCTCCAGTCCCTTCCTCTGCCCAATCTGGCGGCGAAGCTTAACCGGTACATCGCCAAGTCGTAGGCCGGAGGGCGACAGAGATCGAGCTGCGAAGCGGCAGCTGAAGGGACGTAAAAGTCTGGCTGGGCTATGCGAGCCGGCTGATGGCTCTTCGCACCCGGAAGCCGTTGTCTGAGCGCCGTCATGGCGTGCCACACGGCGGCTCGGCGGGAGGCGGTGTGCGTGGGGTCACCGTTGCACCGCATAGTCCGGGGGGCTCTTCCTTCCCCCCATCGCAATCCGCGCGGTGGGCTGGGCCCGGCGGGATGGGCTCCTGGATCGTCAGTGTGACTGGCGATGTCAGACCACTGCATGAGCATCAGTAGGAGGCAAGGCGTGATTGAGAGGGAGTTTCCTGAGGGGTTTGTGTGGGGGGCGGCAACGTCCGCCTATCAGATAGAGGGCGCCTGGGAAGAGGACGACAAGGGTGAGAGTATCTGGGACCGCTTCACGCACACACCTTACCACGTCGACGGTGGTGACACGGGCGATGTCGCCTGCGACCACTATCACCGCATGCAGGAGGACGTGGCCTTGATTGCGTCCCTGGGCCTTAAGACCTACCGCTTCTCCATCTCCTGGCCTCGGGTCGTGCCGCAGGGGCGCGGTGCCGTGAATGAGGAAGGCCTCGACTTCTACGATCGGCTGGTGGACGAGCTATTGGCAGCCGATGTCGTACCGACAGTGAACCTTTTTCACTGGGAGCTGCCGCAAGCCCTCCAGGATGTGGGTGGCTGGCCGAACCGTGAGTGTGCAGATTGGTTTGCCGAGTATGCGCGCGTCGTGTTCGATCGCCTGGGTGACCGTGTCCGTCGCTGGATCACGGGCAACGAGGCCCGTGTAGCGGCGTTTCTCGGGTACGGCAGCGGGCTCCACGCCCCGGGCATCTGTGACTACACCCAGGCCTATCAGGCCCTCCACCACCTCCTGCTGGCTCACGGCAGGGCGGTGCAGGTCTTCCGCGAAGGGGCCTATCCTGGGGAGATCGGTGCTGTCCACGACCTGGCTCACTTCGTCCCGGCCAGCGACCGCGCTGAGGACGTGGCTGCGTGCCACCGCGCCTATGAACAGGATGTCGCCCAGCTCCTGGGACCGATCTTCAAGAAGTGCTACCCCGAGGGGCTCCACGCGTGGATCGGTCCCATGAAGCCGCAGATCCGCGAGGGAGACTTCGACATCATCGGGCAGGCCATCGACTTCCTCGGAGTCAACTACTACAAGACACACAAGGTCTCCTTCGATATCGGTCAGGCGCCCCTCAAGGCCCGCTCAGAACCGGTCTCAGCGCCGGGCTGGGGACGCACGGAGATGGGCTGGGGGGTCAATCCAGCTGGACTCAAGGCTGTCTTGCTTGACGTGAAGGAAACCTACGGAAATCCCCCCGTCTACGTGACGGAGAACGGCTGTGCCTTCCCGGACAAACCAGACGAGAGGGGCTTCGTTGAGGACTGGGCGCGGATCAACTATCTGCGCGGTCATCTGCGGGCTGTCCACGACGCCATTCAGGCCGGCGCTGATGTGAGGGGCTACCTGGTCTGGAGCCTGATGGATAACTTCGAGTGGGCGATGGGGTACGGACCGCGTTTTGGCATTGTGCGGGTGGACTATGAGACTCTGGTCCGGATCCCCAAGCAATCGGCCCTCTGGTACCGCGAAGTCATCGCCAACAATGGAATTACCGTCTAGTCCCAGTACATACCCATGAAACGCTCTTCCTTTCTCTGGTGGCAGACCGGCGTAGTCTATCAGATCTACCCGCGCAGCTTCAAGGACACCACCGGCAACGGTGTCGGTGATCTTGAGGGTGTCATTCAGAAGCTCGACTACCTGAGCGAGACGCTGGGCGTCGACGCTATCTGGCTTTCGCCCTTCTATCCGTCTCCCATGGCCGACTTCGGCTACGACGTCGCTGACTACACGGATGTCGATCCCCTCTTTGGTGACCTGGCAACCTTCGACAGACTCATCGAGACCGCCCACCGGCGCGATGTACGTGTGATCATCGACCTGGTGCCCAATCATTCGTCAGACAGGCATCCCTGGTTCATCGAGTCTCGCAGCAGCCAGGACAACCCCAAGCGTGACTGGTACGTCTGGGCCGATCCCAAGCCGGATGGATCTCCCCCGAATAACTGGCTCAGCGTCTTTGGGGGTTCAGCGTGGGAGTGGGATGAGGCGACAGGACAGTACTATCTCCATTCCTTCCTCAAGGAACAGCCAGATCTGAACTGGCGCAACCCTGAGGTTCGGGACGCGATGTTCGATGGGGTCCGCTTCTGGCTGGAGCGGGGTGTGGATGGCTTCCGCGTGGACGTCGCGCATTACGTCATGAAGGACCCTCACCTGCGAGACAATCCCCCCGACCCCGCGCGCGCCCGTTCCATTCACCGTCCGATGGGCGAGTATGACTCCCTGTTCCATGTCTATGACAGTGGTCATCCGGACGTCCATGGAGTCTATCGTCTGTTTCGCCAGATTCTCGACGGGTACAGCGATCAACGCCCCAGGTTCTCCGTGGGCGAAGTCCATATCTTCGATTGGGATGAGTGGGCCGCATACTACGGTGAGAACCTGGACGAGTTACACATGCCGTTCAACTTCAATCTGCTGAACGTACCGTGGGACGCTCAGGCCGTCCGGGATGCGGTGGAGGGGCTGGAATCGGCTCTGCCTGAGGGGGCCTGGCCGAACTACGTCCTCGGCAATCACGACGAGCCGCGCCTGGCGACGCGATATGGCCTTCGGGCTGCCAGGACAGCCGCCATGTTGTTGCTCACCCTCCGCGGCACGCCCACCCTCTACTACGGCGACGAGATCGGCATGGTCGATGTCGAGATCCCGCCTCATCAGCAGCGAGACCCATGGGTACTGGAGACCGCGAAGACCGGCCGCGATCCGTGCCGGACGCCGATGCAGTGGAGCGCAGGTCCCAACGCGGGCTTCGCGCCCCCTCACGTGGATGAGCTCTGGCTCCCTCTGGCGGATGACTATGAGTCGGTGAACGTCGAGGCGCAGTTGGACGACCCATCCTCCTTGCTCCAGCTCTACCGCCGTCTCCTGAGCTATCGACGGAGCAAGCCTTCGATCCACCGGGGTTCCTATCGGCCCGTTGATGGGGTGCCGTCCTCGTGCTTTGTCTACCTGCGGAGCGATGTCGTTGAGCCTCCCGCTCAACGTGACCCGATCTTGGTGGCCCTAAACTTCTCAGATCAGGACCAACGCATCCGCCTTCCATCCATGGCAAGCGGTAGGATCGCTGTTTCCACGCAGCTGGATCGCGAGGGGCTCGTCGACCTGAGGGATCTCAAACTTCGCCCGCACGAGGGCCTCATTGTCGAGCTTATCGATGACTGAACAAGGCGTCTGAACCCGCCACGCGGTCGTGCGCCTGCGTCGCTGCTACGCGACACTCGATGACGGAACACATGGAGGAATGTATGTTGGAGTCAGTTGAGCTGCATGAGAAGCGCCTGGATGACTATCGCTCAGTGGTCGGGGATGAGACCCTCGCGGGGATTCGTGAGTGGGCGGAGCCTCTCCAAGGGGCCCGCGTCGTTCACATCAATGCCACGGCCTTTGGCGGGGGCGTTGCCGAGATGCTCCAGACGCTGGTGCCGTTGATGGTCGACGTCGGGCTTGACGCCGAATGGCAGGTCATTGAGGGCGCTGACGATTTCTTCAACGTCACCAAGGCAGCGCACAATGGTCTTCAAGGCATGGATTTGGCTTTCACTGACGAGATGAAGGCCATTTGGCAGCGGTATAATCAGATGAACGCCGAGGCCTTTGAGGGGGACTACGACTTCGTCGTGGCGCATGATCCGCAGCCCGCTGGGCTGCTCCATTATCGGGGAGCTGCCCAGGACGAGCACTGGATCTGGCGCTGCCACATTGACACATCGCATCCCAACCCCGCCTACTGGGATTTCTTTGCACCGTATCTCGATCAACACGACGGCGCCATCTTCACCATGGAGCAGTATGTAGGGCCCGGCGTGGATTTTGAGCATCTGGCCTTCATCACCCCCACCATCGATCCGTTGGTTCCGAAGAACGCCCCGATGGATTCGGACGAGGCAAGGGCTGTCGTGGCTGGGTTCGGCCTTGATCTCGAACGGCCTATCATGACCCAGGTCAGCCGATTCGATCCATGGAAAGATCCGCTGGGCGTCATCGACGCCTACCGCATCGTCAAGGAGGAGCTTGCCGACGTGCAGCTTGCTCTAGTGGGCTCGATGGCTTCCGATGATCCCGAGGGGTGGTCCTATCTGGATAAGACGATCCGACACGCGGGCGAGGATTTCGACATCCACATCCTTCACAACTACCACGGGGTCGGGGGATACGAGGTCGGTGCTTTCCAGACCGCCAGTGATGTGGTGATCCAGAAATCGACCCGCGAGGGGTTTGGTCTGGTGGTCACTGAGGCGCTCTGGAAGGGTAAACCGGTCGTTGGCGGCAACGCCGGGGGGATCCCACTCCAGATCATCGATGGCGAGACAGGGTACCTGGTCGACTCTGCTGAGGGATGCGCGGAGAAGACGTTGATTCTCCTGAAGAACCCAGACAGGGCGGAGAGGATGGGGGCAGCGGCCCGGGAGCACGTCCGAGATAACTTCCTCACCACACGCCATCTCGCGGACTATCTCAAGCTCTTCCGCGCTATGCAGGCGTAGCCTTTGTTCGGGCCTCCGAGGGGCGGCGCCACTCGCACCGCGTGGCCTCGCTCGGAATGCGCCGCCGTTGTGGACCACTGGGCCCCGCTGCCGTGTTGCTGACGAGAAGTAGGCGTCGGAAAAGGGCTTCGGACGTTCGATCTGTACCAGAGATGATCAGTACGGGCCAGACCCTGGTGATCGGGTGGGCCTGATCCGAGCCTAGGGGCAGACTGGCGGATGATCCAGAGACGCAAAAAGGAGACATGCCTAAACAGGCATGTCTCCTCTCAACCTTAACTCGCTCTCAGACGGGGCCGCTTGTCTGCGGTCCTTCCTTCTATGCTTGCAGCGCTCTCGTGTCTCAGGAGCGCCCCAGGCCTATTCCAACGCCTCCGTTCGGCGTGCCGCGGGCACGTAGAACCTCTCTGTGTACTCCTTCACCATCCGTCTTGTACAGAACGTGGGGGCCGCTGTCCGGATCGCCTCCTTCATCACGTGCACCCAATCCCGCGGGATGTCGTCGGCGTCCCGTTCATAGTAGAGCGGCGCTACCTCTTCTTCGAGAAGCTGATAGAGGGCGTTGGCGTCTGCCGCGTCCTGAGCCACCGGATCCTCGTGGCGCTCGGCTGAGGCAATGGCCCACCCGTTCGCGCCGTTGTAACCCTCCGCCCACCAGCCGTCCAGAACGCTCAGGTTTGGGATGCCGTTTAACGCTACCTTCTGCCCGCTCGTGCCGCTGGCCTCGTAGGGGCGCCGCGGCGTGTTCAGCCACACGTCCACCCCCTGGACGAGGTACCGAGCTACCTGCATATCGTAGTCGTCGATGAAGGCGATCCGCCCCCCCGTCGAGGGATCTTTGGCCAGGTTGTAGACCTGCTGGAGCAGCCGCTTGCCGGCGTCATCGGCAGGATGTGCCTTCCCCGAGAAGATGAACTGGACGGGACGGTACCGGTCATGGAGCAGCCGCTTAAGCCGTTCCAGGTCGCGAAAAAGGAGCGTAGCGCGTTTGTACGTTGCGAACCGCCGCGCGAAACCGATGGTGAGCGCATCTGGATCGAGAAACGTTCCGGAGCAGAGCACCTGCTCCGGCGTGAGCCCACCGGCGATACGGCGCATCCGGGAGCGCTCGCGCATGAAGGTCATTAATTTGCTCTTCAGGTGGCTGTGTGCGTCCCAAAGCTCATGGTCCGGGATCTCCAGCACCCGTTCCCATAGGGCGCGGATGTCGTGTTTTTCTACCCAATCAGGGCCCAGATGTCTCCTGTACAGACGATGCATCGCTCCACCGATCCACGAAGGCACGTGGATGCCGTTGGTCACGTAGTCGATAGGCACCTCGTGTGGGGCCCTCTCCGGCCAGAGCGGCTGCCACATCCGGCGCGAGACGTGTCCGTGCAGTTCGCTCACGCCGTTCCGCATGCCGCACATGCGCAGGGCAAGCGCCGTCATATTGAACCCCTGGCGCCCGTTTTCTTGGTGGCCCAGCGCCATGAACTGCTCCCGGCTCAGTCCCAGACGGGGCCAGAATCCGTGGAAGTACTTGTCCACGAGGTGAAAATGGAAGACGTCGTGACCTGCCGCGACCGGCGTATGGGTCGTGAACAGCGTTGTCGCCTGGATCTGTTTCCGCGCTTCCTCGAAGGAGCTTCCCTTCTCAACCAACTGTCGCGCGCGCTCCAGGACCAGAAATGCGGAATGGCCCTCGTTCAGATGGAAGGCCATTGGCTCGATACCCAGGGCTCGAATCACGCTCATCCCGCCGACGCCCAGCACAATCTCCTGTTGGATGCGCATTTCCTGATCACCGCCGTAGAGCCGTCGTGTCAGCTCCCGCTCCCAGGGCGCGTTGCGCTCATTGTCGGCGTCCATGAGATAGAGGTTTGCTCGTCCGACCTCCACGTGCCAAATCTTAAGGTGCACGGTCTCATTATTCAGGTTGACGGGTACGAAGAGGCTCGTTCCGTCGTCGCAAAGGGCCTCCCGGATCGCCACCTCGTGAGGTTCGAAGTGGGGATAGGTAGCCTCCTGCCAGCCGTCCGGCGTGATGCGCTGCTGGAAGTAGCCCATTTCGTAAAGGAAACCAACGGCGACGAAGGGGAGCCCGATGTCACTCGCTTCCTTCGTGTGATCCCCGGCCAGGACGCCCAGGCCGCCCGAGTAGATAGGGAGCGACCGATGAAGGCCGAACTCCGCTGAGAAGTAGGCGATGGGGCGCTCCGTAAGATCTGGATAGGTGCCCGGAAACCATAGGTGACCGTTCTCTACGTCGGCGTCGAGCGCCATCAACACGGCGTCCAGCTGACGCATGAACAGGGGATCTGACGCCATTTTTGCCAGCCGCTCGGGCGCGATCTCGATGAGCATCTGCACGGGATTGTGACTGGTCGTACGCCATAGCGTGTAGTCGAGCGTCTTGAAGAGATCGCGCGCTTCACGGTGCCAGCTCCACCAGAAATTGTAGGCCAGCTCCTCCAGTCGTGCGATGCGTGGAGGCAGCTTGGCTCCTATGCTTGATTGATCTTGATTCACGGTTTCTCCTCTCATATCGGCGCCCTCGTTGGCAGCTTCTGTCGCGCCGCTCGATCTGTGGATGCTAGAGCCCCCTGATCAGGACCACGACCAGGACGGCCACCGCGACGGCTGCGAACTCGACTAGGGTGGGCAAGCTCAAGCGATCCAAAAGGTGTTGATGGGCCACGTTGATGGAGACGTAGAAGATGAGCAGCAGCAGTAGCCCGCCCACCCAGGCGCTGACCGGCCAGTAGTTCAGAGCCCACGTGCTCTCGCCGATGATCAATCCCACGATAGCGGCGAACGGGAGGAGCCGCTTGACGCTGACGCCTGCAACACTTAGCAGATCGATACCCAGGATCGACGCCGTCAGCAGCATCATGGTTCCGGTGACTAGGCTCCGCGTGCGAGTTCGGTAGATGATCACAAAAAGGGCGAAAGCCATCAAGTAGGCGAGAACGTTCAGGGCCAGCCGCGCCGTTGCGTAGCTTGGTGCGTCTGGATGAACGGCTGCGTGCTCCGCTGCGACGGTCAGCCCCAGGGCAATGGCCGATACGACAAGCCCGACCAGCCAGATAGGCCCGGTGGGGGCGGTCGACAGAAGGTACGAGGTAAGACCTGCCAGCATCCCGGGTAGGATCCAGCTAAGAGTGATAGGGCGCTCAGGATGCTCAAGCAGGAGCGGATGGTCGTGGAGGACCACGCTGGTGCCCGTGCTCGCCAGGCCGACCATAAGCGAGATCAGCAGCAGCGTGCCAGAGGCTTGTAGCTGAAGGGGAGAGCCCAGCACGTTCAACCGGTAGACGTGACCTGGCAACTCGACGAACTGGAATAGCACGTTCCCAAGCACAATCACGGCCAACAGCATGCTCAGGCGATCACGGTCCACAGGCCTACTCCTGGGTTCTCGCATGACGTGACATTCTACCGGTTGGGGGTTTGATTGTCAACCACCCCTCAGGATGGTATAATGCCGGATCGACGCAAAGGCGTATCTGCCGCTCGCGCGATTGACGCGTCGCAAGGAGTCTCTGCCAGACGGGAGGGCAGGAGGGCTCTCCCTGCTATCGTCATCCTGATCGAGACCAACGGAAAGGCAATCTGGTGAAGCGCTATCTAACCCTGCTGGTAGGCGTGTCCCTTCTCGTCGTCCTCCTGAGTACGGCCTGCAGCTCCTCCCCCCGTTCCTCCGGCGGTAGTATCGTCTACGGGCTTACGCTGACGCCCTCGGGCATCGATCCTCACATCGATGCATCCTCGGAGCTGGGGATCCCGCTAACCAGCGTCTATGACCCTCTCGTATGGCTCACCCCCGAGGGGACCTTTGTGCCGGGCTTGGCGGAGAGCTGGGAGGTCTCTGACAATGGGCTGACGTATACATTCCATTTGCGGGACGACGTCACCTTCCACGACGGGACGCCCTTCAACGCTGAGGCCGTCCAGTTCAGCTTGGATCGGATTGCTGACCCTCAGACACAGTCGCGCAAAGCGGCGGGAATGCTTGGGCCCTATGACCGCACCGAAATCGTGGATGACACGGCGGTTCGTGTTCACTTCGAGGAGCCCTATGCACCGTTCCTGGCCTCTCTGAGCACCGTCTACCTGGCCATGGTGTCGCCGGAGGCGGTCGAGGAGTGGGGCGATGAGTATCAGTTCCACCAGGTTGGCACCGGCCCCTTCATCTTTGAGGAGTACGTTCCCAAGGATCATCTGACGTTGGTGCGCAATCCTGACTACGACTGGGCGCCATCCTTCTTCGACCGCCAGGGGCCCGCTGAGCTGGAGGAGGTCGTCTTCCGCTTCTACACCGATCCGGCGACGCGTGTGCTGGCCCTGGAGTCGGGGGAGGCCGACGTCATGGGTGAGATTCCGCCGCGGGATGCGGTTCGGCTGGATCAGAGCCAGGACTATCAACTTCTGACTGTCCCGATCCCGGGCCAACCACTCCAGTTCTTCCTTAACACCCGGCGCCACCCGACGGACGATCCGCGGGTGCGCCAGGCCTTGCTCTATGCCATCGACCGACCGGCGATCGTGGACACCGTTTTTGAGTCGTATTCCCCTCCAGCCTATGGGCCGCTTTGTCGCTCAACCTTCGCCTACGATTCCGATGTGGAGGTCAAGTATGCCCACGATCCGGATCGCGCGGTCGAGCTGTTGGAGGAGGCAGGGTGGACTGACACAGACGGAGATGGAACTCGGGACCGGGATGGGGTGCCACTCGAACTGGAGACCATCCTCATGGGTTGGGGCTACATTCCCGAGGTTGGGCAGATGCTGCAGAATCAGTTCAGCCATATTGGCGTAGGCTTCCAATCTCGCCAGACAACGTTCTCGAATGCCATGGGCGACGTGGCTGCGGGAGACTACCATCTGGTGCCCTTCCTTTTCTCCAGCAGCGACCCAGACATTCTCCGTACCACGTTTCACTCCAGCAACCTGGACGGCGGGTTCAACTGGTCAAAGGTCTCTGACCCGCAGCTGGACGCTTGGCTGGAGGAGGGCAAGGGGGCCATCGACGAGGTGCATCGCCAGGGTGTCTACGCGAGCATTCAGCAGCGTATCATGGACGAGGCCATGATCCTTCCTGTTCGAGACTACGTCAACCTGAACGCCGCCGCAGCCCGCGTCGAGGGCCTGGGCTACGATCGTCAAGGCTGGTTCCCACTGCTCTACGACGTGAGCGTGACTGCTCCCTAGCGCGCCGCAATAGAACTATTCGTCACGTTAGTCGGTCAGTCAACCGAGAAGAACTTCACCGCCGGGTGGGCCTCTGCGGGACGTGGCAGGCACGCCCGGCCTTTCTTTGTATGCAGCTAGATTGAAAAGATGGTCGCCTTCACACTCCGGCGCCTGTTGTCGACGATCCTCGTTCTCTGGGCAGTCGTCACGCTAACGTTCTTCGCCATTCGTCTCCTCCCGGGCGATCCGGTCACCGTCCTGATATCGCAGGGTGGTGGGTCCGCTGAGGATATCGCCGATCTGCGGCAGAAGCTTGGCCTCGACGATCCGCTTCCAATTCAGTATCTGCGCTTTCTGGCCAATCTTGTCCGCGGGGATCTGGGCACGTCCCTGGTGGGCCGGCGTCCGGTCTCCGTGGCCATCGCCGAGCAGCTTCCGCACACCCTTGCCCTGGCCACATCGGCCACCTTGATCTCTGTGGTCGTTGGGATACTCCTGGGGGTGCTAGCCGCGACTCACGAGGGTTCGTGGGTCGATCAGCTATGCATCACCCTGGCGGTTCTCGGTGTCTCGATTCCTATCCTCCTGTCCGGCCTGCTCTTCATCCTCCTCTTCAGCCTGGTCTTGGGTTGGCTCCCGGCCACCGGGCAGGGTACGTGGCGCCACCTCGTCATGCCCTCCATGGTCCTCAGCCTGGCGTCCACCGGGACTATCGCGCGGCTCGTTCGGACGCAAATGCTGGAAGTCCTGCCTCAGGAGTATGTCACGGTCGCCCGCGCCAAGGGACTTCAGGAGCGTGTCATCTTCTGGCGCCACGCGCTGCGGAACGCGTTGATCCCCATCGTGACCGTCGTCGGCCTCCAGTTCGGTGCCCTGCTTGGGGGCACTGTGGTGACCGAGTCCCTCTTCTCGCGCCGCGGTCTTGGCCGTCTCGTGGTGGATGCCATCTCCTGGAAGGACTATCCGTTGGTGCAGGGCGTGGTCATCCTGGGAGCGGCGATCTACGTGATCGTCAATCTGGTGGTGGACTTGAGCTACGGGCTGCTGGATCCCCGGATCCGGCGGCGGTAGGGCTTCCGAGATGATCCTTGAGCGCTCGTCGGCCGTCGGCCTCGTCAGCATACTGGCGCTGGGGGCGATCGCTTTCAGTATGCTGCTGGCGCCGTGGCTCACCCCATACGATCCCCTGGCGATGGATCCTCGGAGTCAGCTCCTGCCGCCGTCTCGAGCACACCCGCTGGGAACGGACCTCTTTGGGCGGGACGTGTTGACCCGGGTGTTATACGGTGGGCGGATATCGCTCTCGGTGGGGTTCCTGGCTGCGCTGCTGGCGGCCGTGCCGGGGCTCCTGCTGGGCCTGATGAGCGGGTTCTACGGCGGGTTCTTCGACCAGGTAGTGATGCGGCTGACCGACATTGCTCTGGCCTTCCCCAGCCTCATTCTATCTCTGGGGATCGTGGCCATCCTTGAGCCGGGGCTGGTTAACGTGACCATTGCAGTGGGGGCGGCGGGTATCCCCGGCTATGTGCGCCTCGTGCGCGGCAGCGTGCTCAAGGTCAAGGAGACGCTCTACGTCGAAGCGGCCCAGGCCATCGGCTGCTCCAACCGCCGAATTCTTCTGAGACACATTTTGCCCAACGTCGCGGCTTCTGTGTTGGTGCTGGTCACGATGGACGTCGCCTGGGCCATCCTGCGGGCGACCTCCCTCAGCTTCCTGGGCCTGGGCGCTCAGCCCCCCACGCCGGAGTGGGGTACGATGATCGATGCGGGGCGCGAGCTTCTTCGAGTGGCTCCGTGGGTCAGTCTGGCGCCAAGCAGTGCGATGATGCTCGCTGTTCTCTCCATCAACCTTCTCGGCGACACGCTCCGCGACGCACTGGATCCGCGCTCGCAGTCTCACTGACAGCCATCCTAGGTCCTGAAGTCTCGGAGCGCCCCTTCTCATTCAAGAGGCCTTGTTGCCTTGCGCGTCCCGTCGGCGCTCTCTGCCGTCCCTTGTGATCTGGACGACGACGGCCTCAGAGCCGGAGACTACGGTTCCGCGCGCTCCTGTAGCTCATAGAGCTTGTTGATCGCCTCCAGAGGTGTCATCTCTGAGACGTCCAAGCTCTGCAACTCCTCCACGATCGGATGGTCATCGGCGAAGAGCACCGGCTGGAAAGGCTCGGGCTTTTCCGTCCCCGGGCGGAACTTTCCGCTCTCGAGTTGAGTGAGCAGCTCTTCGGCCCGATGGATCACGGGTTTGGGCACGCCCGCCAACTGCGCGACGTGAATGCCGTACGAGCGGTCGGCCCCGCCTGGCTCGACCTTGTGCAGGAAGATCACGCGCTTCCCTTCCTCCACCACGACCAGGTTGTAGTTCCGAACCGCCGGCAGCCGCTCCTCCATCTCGGTTAGCTCGTGATAGTGTGTGGCGAACAGTGTCCGTGCACGTCGGTCGGGGTGATTGTGGAGGTGCTCGACTACGGCCCACGCAATGGAAAGCCCGTCGTACGTACTCGTACCTCGTCCGACCTCGTCGAGAATCAGCAGGCTGCGCGGCGTCGCATGGTTCAGGATATTGGCCGTCTCGATCATCTCGACCATGAACGTCGACTGGCCGAAGGCTACCTCGTCCTGCGCGCCGATCCGGGTGAAGATTCTGTCGACCACTCCGATCGTCGCCTCGTCCGCCGGGACGAAGCTCCCCATCTGGGCCATCAGGGCGATCAGCGCCGCCTGGCGGAGATAGACGGACTTCCCCGCCATGTTTGGACCGGTGATGACAAGGATGCGTTCGTCGTGATTGAGCCGGAGGTCGTTAGGTGTGAACGGCTCATCCTTCTGCACCTGTTCCACCACTGGGTGACGTCCGGCCTCGATCTCCAGGACGTTCTCGTCCGTCAGGACTGGGCGGACGTAACGGTTGCTCACTGCGACCTCGGCCAAAGCGGCCGCCACATCGATACGGGCCATTGTGCGCGCTGTGTCCAGGAGAGAGACAGCACGCGCACCCACTTGCTGGCACACCCCGCTGAACAGCCGGGCCTCGACTTCGGATTGGCGCTCCTCGGCGCTCAGGATCTTCGTCTCCACTTCCTTCAGCTCCGGTATGATATACCGTTCCGAGTTGGTCAGGGTCTGCTTGCGGGTGTAGTCGTCGGGCACCGCATCTATGTTGGCCTTGGTCACCTCGATGTAGTAACCGTAGACCTTGTTGTGTCCCACCTTGAGGCTCTTGATGCCCGTCTGCTTTTTCTCCCGCTTCTCCAGACTGGCCAGCCACTCCCGTGCATCACGGACCGACGCCAGTAGACCGTCGAGCTCGTCCGAGAACCCACGGCGGATCACGCCGCCGCCGGAGACCTTGCCCGGCGGATCGTCGACGATGGCAGCCCCGATCAGGCTGGCTACCTCTTCGCATGGATCGAGTTCAGCCGCCAACGACCAGAGCGGGGATGCCGCTCGGTCCTGCTCATCCACTCCCTTATCTAGGAGTTCCTGAAGCTCCGGCACCGTCTCCAGCGCCTTTCGAACGCCTACCAGATCCCGCGGCGTGGCCGTGCCACCCACGATGCGGTTTGTGAGACGCTCCAGGTCCGGTACATCCTCCAACAGCTCCCGCTCCCGACCGCGGAGGATCGTCTCTCGGTAGAAGGCCTCCACCCGGTCGAGCCGATCAACCAGGTCCTGTCGATCAAGAAGGGGTTGTACGAGACGGGAGCGGAGCAGGCGGCCACCCATGGGTGTCAGGGTCTCGTCCAGGACGCCGAGCAAGGATCCGTGCGTGGTACGATCGCGAATGGTCTCGGTGAGTTCCAGGTTTCGCCGTGTGTTGGCGTCCAAGCGCATATAGCGGGTCGTCGAATACGTCCTCAGGCTTACGATCTGTTTCAGCGCGTTTCGCTGCGTCTCTTGCAGGTAGTGGAGGATCGCCCCCGCGGCTCGAATGGCCATAGGCTGACCCGAGCAGCCGAAGCCATCCAGGGTCACCACATCGAAGTGGTCCTTGAGCCCCTGACGCGCCGCTCCCATCTCAAATCGGTAGGCCTGCAGGGGGGTGACGTGTGTCCCCCCGCCAAGCCGTTCGGGGCGGAACGGCAGGTAAGTCTTCTCCTTGCCATCCGACTGATCTCCGCCCTCTTTCCAGCGGCCGCGCTCAGGAACCAGGCATTCCCGCGGCTGGATGCGGGCGAGCTCCTGCTCCACCTCATCGCGCTCCAACTGGGTGGTCACGAACTCCCCCGTGGTGATGTCTACGTAGGCCAGTCCCGCCCTGGTTTCATCGGCAACCACTGCTGCCAGGTAGTTGGACCGCTTCTCCTCTAGCAGTGCCGGTTCCACCACTGTGCCGGGGGTGACCACTCGGCTCACCTGTCGCACCACGAGGCCGCTGCTCGTCGTGTCGTCAACCTGGTCGGCGATGGCTACCCGGTATCCTCTCTCAATCAGGCGCGCGACATACCCCTCGACGGCGTGGCACGGTACACCGGCCATAGGGATGCGCTGTTTCTTGGCCACCGGGCGCGACGTCAGGACCACGTCCAGCTCGTCGGCCACGGTCTTCGCGTCATCGTCGAAGGCCTCGTAGAAATCGCCCAGCTGGAAGAGGACAATGGCGTCGGGGTGTTTCGATTTAATCTCCAGGTATTGTTTTCTTAGGGGTGTTACTTTGGCCATAGTTCACGGTTCGTCAGTCGGTGAAGGAGACACGTGGAGTGGGCTGGGCCTCACGCGCGTGCTCTTTTCTCAGCGAAGACCAGCACCTCGGAGGCAATCTCCTCGATCGGTTTGTCGGTCACCTCGATGGTGTGCCATCCCGGATGGGCTCGGAAGAGGTCTTCGGCGTAGGCCGTCTCGCGGCGCGCGAACGCTGGGTCGGCGTAGGGGCCCAGAGCTGTTCCCCAGCGCTCCTTTCGGGCTTGGCGGAGTTCAGCCAGGCGCGAAGGGTTGATCCGCAG
>Ga0180431_10003946_pt1 | contig 18721 bp, 23 predicted proteins | sample SS_ome_11_FD_132459 | JGI IMG/M metagenome (GOLD analysis project Ga0180431, IMG submission 132459) | Hypersaline lake sediment archaeal communities from the Salton Sea, California, USA - SS_1_MS_1 metaG | ecosystem: Environmental > Aquatic > Non-marine Saline and Alkaline > Hypersaline >... | reverse complement strand
TCCGTTTGTAGCTCGGCGCCGATGTTCCTGCCTACATCCACATCCGCGATGTCGATCGAGAGGATCTCATACGCCGTGCCGGAATCCAATCCCTTACCGAGTACCACTCCGGTAATCTCATTGGGGTTCTCGAGCACGGTCTTGTGGGTTTCAGATGAGCCAATGGTGGAAACGATCCCCTCACCCACGCGCGCGAGGATTGTCTCTTCCCCCGCTCCGCCAACGAGACGGTGAATGTTGGCTCGTAGCGTCACCCGCGCGACTGCAATGAGCTGAATCCCGTCTTTGGCCATCGCGGCAACTCGCGGCGTCTCAATTACCTTGGGGTTGACCGATACCTGCACCGCTTCATCCACATCACGTCCTGCAAGGTCGATAGCCGCCGCCGTTGGAAACGAAAGCTCGATTCCAGCCTTGTCGGCAGAGATGAGGGCATGCGTGACACGTTGGACGCTCCCGCCTGCAAGGTGGTGCGCTTCCAGGTCGTTGACATTCAAATGGAGCCCTGCCTTGGTCGCGGCAATCAACGGGCGCACTATGGCCGGTGGACTCACCTTCCGAAGCCGCATGCCGATCAGGCTTCCGATTCCGAGTGGCACACCGGAGAAACGCGCCTCGATCCAGAGGCGTACCGGTATGAAAGACAACACCGCCGCAACGACGATCAGCCCTACGAGAGCCAACGCCGGCAAGAGCCAGTTTAGTGCAGAAAGTCCTTCCATGGTGTCTCCAGTTCCATTCTCACTGCCAGATCGTCACTAATACCGAAGGTTCCTACGCTCGGCCCTGCGTTGGCTGTTAGCGGGTACAACGTGCAACTCCCTGGTATCGTAGAAGGTCGGCGGCTCGTAGGTCCATCCCTTCCGCAGCCGACGTGCCTCTTTCCGCAATCTGTGCAGCAAGACCCTGCCACCAACCGACGCCGCCAACCGCGCGCCCAATCCAAACTCGTTGCGGAAGTCCTTGAACAGCATCGAGATCTTTTTCCGGAGCACGGGGTCCTTTCGGAACCACCGCCTCGAAGCCCACAACGCGCTCGTCCAGCCGAGTCTCAGGTCGCGTGTCTCCCACCGGAACCGCTCGCGGATGCGGCGATCGGCGTGGTCTTTGTACCGTTGCCAACCCTGGAGCATCGTGCGTGCGATTCTGAGAACGCTCGGGCCGTTGACCCTGAAATCGCGGGTGAATGCTCTGAGTAACGCCGCTGTTTCCTGCCCCTTCTCGAGGTAGGGGTGAATGTGGCGGAACCTGAGCTGCCCGTGTGCGTCGGCCTCCGGTACCTCGTCGGAACCGAGCAATGTGCCTTTTGCCTCATGTTCCGCGTATAGGGGGGTGCCCGGCACAGGCGTATAAAGCATGAACTGGTGGAAGTCGGCGTCGTGTTCCACAGCATATTCGATCGCGTCATCGATATTGTCGGGAGTGTGATCCTCGAGCCCGATGATGGTAGAGCCCAGTACCCGAATTCCGTGGGACTGCAATTCCCTAACGAGCTTTCGCGTGTCGGTACCTCTCAACTTCGTGTAGTTGGCGTGGTCTCCCTCCAGGCCCATCCACACCCACGAAACTCCTAGCGCAACCAACTGGTCGATGGTGTACTTCCGAAGTGCGTTCGCGGAGCTGAAGATATAGAACGCCCAAGACTTCCCGTTCTCTTCCATCAACTCCAGCAACCGCAAAACTCGAGCGCGATAGAGCAGAAAATTCTCATCCATCACGAAAAAAGCCCGCACTTTCATCGCGGCTTCGAGCTCGCACATAACTTCGAACAGCTCGTCACCCGTCTCGAAGAAGTGGACACAATGGCCTTTACCGCCGAACATCGCAGACGTCGCGCAGAAGTTGCAGCCCATTGGGCACCCAACCGACGGAATCAGCGTCGCAGCCACATCACCCGGTTTCTTTGAGAGAGCAATACCCATGGTTCGGGCGCCGAAACCTGAAAGGATGCACGGATGCCGGATGGGCCGGTCAACATCGTCGCCCAAATACTGCCGCATCCAGCGCACGCCTTCGCCTTTGACTATGTGATCGGCATCAATACGGCTGTCGAGATCCGGGATGTTGGCGACGTGACCGCCGACGACGATGGAGGCTTCGGGGAGAAACTGACGCACCAACTCGCACATCTTCTGCACCTTCAGCACGTTTGGTTGAATGGCGCCAATCCCGACAACATCGTATTGATTGGATCGGATCTCTTCGACGAAGCGGTCCAACGTGGGGAAATCGAGAAGTGTGCAAGGTGCGTCGATGTTCTCCCGAATCAACATCAACCCCCACGAACGATGGAACATCCGTACCGAGAATGCTCCTTGAACTCTCGTGACCTGGTTGTGATACAACTCCATGGGGTTGATAGCCCTGCTACCATATTCGTCGTCTTGCGCAAAAGGGCCGAACACGCTGCTCAGTAGCACGCGCGCACCCGAGCCGCTGGGATGTAACGGTTGCAGACTCGAAGGAGCGGCAAGTGTTGATGTGGTCATTTGCTTGTTTCCATCACTCTCATCGGTGGGATTGGCTCACGAATTGCCGCGGACAACGGCATTGCGTCGACACATGATGCAGGACACCAACCAGGTCTCGTGCTCGGTTGATCCGGGAACGCGAGCCCTCGTGAGCGGCCCACCACACCGGGGGCAAACGACTGTGTCCTGAGAGGAAATCACGGCCTCGCGGATCACCACGACCTCATGGTCGTCGAACGGAGGGCTAGTGGATTCAATAACAGGTGATGTAACGGCCTGTGAATCAGTCACAACGTTCCAGTCCTCTTTTGTGATCTCAATTTGGCGTCCGGCAGAACTGTTGAACACGCCTCGGGTAACAACGACAGATTCCCCACTCACTACTCGAGCCTCAAGGATTACCTCACTCGACCTGGTGTCGACGAGACTGACACCTCCTGCGTCGGCGGTGAAGACGAAACGGTCGCGGTCGTTGAAGGTCCACTGATTCCGCCGCAACCGGGCTATGTGAGAACCACTGATGTTGTAGAGATCCATGGTGAGCAAGAGCTTGGGTTCGAACGGCCCCCACTCGAAGAGAATCTGTTGGTTTCCCCGCACGCTTATGACGCCATCGGTATTACTCAGGCGACTCGAACCTATGGTTAGCTGCATTTGACCTCCTTGTTTCCGGCTTCGGTTCAGCTAGGGCATTGGGCCTAGATCGACGAGCAGCACCTCGGTGTTCTCCAAAGCCGTGAGGGAGACCGAAGGCTCGACCGTGACGCCCGCTCCGTCGCCTTGGCTCAAAACGATGTCGTGCAAAGTCGCCGCGCCGTAGATGAGATGGAGCCACACGCTTCGCCCAGGCAACAGCTCGTGCACGAGGTGGTGCCCGGGGTCGAGGATGCTAGAGTAGACGAGTGCGTCCTGTTGGGTGCGCAGCGAGCCCTTCCGCCCGTCCGGGGACACAACGACACACAACAGGTTGTGGCGTTGCGCAGCCGGAAAGCGCTTCTGTTGGTGAACGCAGTCGAGCCCGACTTGCGATGGACGCAGGGATATCCGAAAGACATGCGCACTGTCTGTCACTGACGGGTTCGTTTCCTTGTGACGGATTCCACGACCCGTACTCATGTGCTGGAACTCGCCCGCGTGAACGACGCCCGAGTTCCCAGTCGAATCCTCCTGCGCAAGTGCCCCCTTGTAAGTATAGGTGACCACCTCTGCTTCCCCACGAGGGATAGGCACAGAAACGGCGCCAGGCGCGAGCAGAAACTCGCTGAATGCGGTAACCTGTCCAAAGTTCTCTGCGGGTCGGCCAGGTGGCTCGTGATCGTGGAATGTGTGCCAGCTATCGTGCGTTCCGCTCTCGATGTGGCGACGCTCTGTGTTCTTCCGCAGCGTAATCATCAGTCGGTTTCACTCGATGGCGCGGGCCGTGCTCACGCCTCTTGCTGCTACGCCGGTGTGAGGTGAGCGAGTGCCAGCTCTACCTGAGCAGCCAATAGGTCCTTTGTTGGAACAACACTTTTCACGATGTTTTGCATCTGCGTTCTCGAGTATTCAGCCTCCTGCGTGTCCGGATGTTCGGCCAAAACGCCGTTGTAGAGTTCGAGAGCTTGATGCAAGTCCTTTATCGCGTAGTGCGCATCGTGAGCCTTGTCGTACGCTCGGCTGGCCATCGTAGTTCTTTTGAAGTCAGGCATGTCATCTTCTCCACCTGCGCGTGAAAGTGACTCGTCACGACCATTGGGCGCGATCGATTTACAGGCCACCATCTCAGAGGGTCACATCGGCAAGTCGCGGGCCGGAGATGAGGGTGTGGACTTGTCGCCTTGTTCGTGTCCGTGACGTGAGCGATCACCAGGCTTCACCAAGACGGCGGCGCGCCCGGCCCGTGGCCGAAAGAAGGCATCGCCGGTGCCAGTGCTGGAGCCGAAAAACACTCGAGTGAAGTCGCTACGAGAGGTCAAGGCGGGCTGTCCGGACAGATCAAAATGAAGTATGGTTACTTCAATATGATGGAGTAGCCAATGCGCGTCGACGATCTGCATCACGAGGAAATCCTAGAGTTAGATCCGGAAGGCGGAGTGATCCGTTTCGCAGGGCAGCGGGCGCTCCTGCTCGACGCCGTGGCCATGGGAATATTGCGCCAGTATCTCGTTGATAATTTTGGCCTGACCGCGGCCCGAGCAGTGCTGACCCAGTTCGGATTCGCTCACGGCTGGCGCATGGCCGAGGCCATGCAGAAGGAATTCAACTGGACCAACAACGACGAGTGGCGGCGTGCCGGCCCCCGCATCCACACACTCGCGGGCCTTTTCCGCACCCAGCCGGGAAGTGAAGACCCGCTGAGCAAGGAGGGGGTCACGCTGCTCGCTTCTTACGAGGCAGAACAGCATCTCCTGCATTTCGGTCGCTCCGATTCGCCTGTGTGCTGGACCATATGCGGGCTCACCAGCGGCTACGTCAGCCATACAACCGGCAAAGAGATCTACGTCCTCGAAGATCGCTGTCTAGGTGGTGGTCACGCGGCATGCCACCTTCTAGGGCGTACACGTGAAGAATGGGGGGACGAACGCGCTGAGGAGCTGACGTTCTTCGACCAGGGGCGCCTCGAAGAGTGCCTCGACGTCTCGCTCAGCCGGGTCACCGCAACCTTGAAGGCTACCGAGGTGAAGCTTCAGGAGCGTCGGAAAGTGCTGGTGCGGGTAGTACGCGATGTGGAGGAGCCGCTGGGTATCGTAGCCAAGAGTTCCAGGATGCAGCATGTGGTTGAGCTAGCGAGACGCGTGGCGAAAGTCGACGCCACAGTACTCATTACCGGTGAGAGCGGGGTTGGCAAGGAACGGATCGCACGCCTCGTGCACGACGAGTCCACACGCGCCGCTGGGCCGTTCATCGCCGTCAACTGCGGCGCCATCACCGAGACGCTCCTCGAGAGTGAGCTGTTCGGGCACAAGCGTGGTGCGTTCACCGGCGCGGCCTCGGACCGTCACGGACTGTTTGAAACGGCTAATCACGGTACTCTGCTGCTGGACGAGATCGGCGAGGTGTCCGCGGGCATGCAAGTCAAGCTGCTGAGGGTGCTTCAGGAGCGGGAGATCCGCAGGGTCGGGGAAAGTAAGAGCCGGGCGGTAGACGTGCGCGTTCTGGCGGCCACCAACCGCGACCTGGCGCATGGGGTCGCGGATGGGGCATTTCGACAGGACCTTTACTACCGGCTCAAGGTCGTAGAACTGCACGTGCCGCCGCTTCGCGACCGCAGGGACGATATCCTCCCACTCGCGCGCGTGTTGCTCGCGGATGCCGCCGCTCGGATGGGGCGTAAGATCTCGGGGCTCGTCCCAGGTGCTGTCGATCAGCTCCTGCGATACGAGTGGCCGGGTAATGTGCGCGAGCTGGAGAACGCGATGGAGCGTGCGGTCGCACTCGCGCGTGGTACCCGCGTGGAACTCGAAGATCTGCCTGAGGAGATCCGCCAGGCGTTCCCCAGGCCGGTGGTTGACCGGGGAACCGTGCAACCGCTCAGCGAAGTCGAAAAAGAGTACATTATCGCCGTGCTGGAACTCAACGGCGGGAACCAAACGCGCTCGGCCGAACAGCTCGGAATCGGCTCGGCAACGTTGTACCGAAAGCTCAAGAAATATGGACTCGTCGGGAAAACTCCGGCCCGAGGGAACAAGTCGAACAATGCAGCAGAACGGTAGTCTGAGTCCTCAGCGCGGGTTGGTTTCATGCTGTTGGGAATAAGTGTTGCGGTGTTGCTCGTTGCGACGATCGGATACGTCGTGTGGTTATATCGTCAGGGCTCTTTTCCAATGTCCCGGTTGCGGAAAGATGCAAAACGGGCAGCCCGCCGTACGAGGGAGTTGGATCGTGAAGATGTCAAGTACGACCAGCATACCGAATAAAGGCTTTCGCCTGCCAGCCAATTACAATCCGCATCGCGACGCGCGTTGAGGCCAGGAATCGCGTTGCCCAGCGCCATCATCCGGGGGACCTCCCTGCAGGAAAGGCAGCATCTATTTGCCGGCATAGCTCTGTGTATGGCATGTGTCTGAAATTGACCATGCCTCTTGCGTACCGCACCTCTCCGTGTTCCGATCTAAACCTGGTCTGAACTCCGCCTACTGGCCGCCCGCCCCTCCCGACCCGCGTCCGGAATCCCACGTACCACTTCTCGTTCCCGTGCACGACAACACGCTCCGCGGAGCAAAAGAGGTCCTTGAGCCACGTCGTGCCGGCATCCGATTGTTCCACCGTGGTTTCCTGAACAGCTATCAGGTGAAGCTCGTTGCACGTAAACGAAGCGCGTGTCGGTTCACCACGACTCGATTCCATCTCTACAGACCACTCATTGCCAAACCGGTCCTTGTACGTCTGCTCGTTCCGGCTCATCTAGGCCTCCGTCACGCGGTTGGGTTCGGGAAATCTGCACCACAGGCCGAATACTCACCTCGACCATTGAGCGAGTGCGGACAAGAGAAAAGGGGCCCGCGCGTATGCCAGGTCCCTTTCATATACTCACTGGTGTTTCGTCACACAGAAATGCCGCATTCTATGACGGAGTTGGAAGGTAACCGTTTGGCTTCCCCATTGGATAGTGTTGAACTGCCCCTAACTCATCGATTGCCGGTCCGGAGTTGACGGTGCGCCCAGAGCCGGCTATGGTTCACGAGAGTAATCAGAGGCTCCGGGGTTGAGGGGCCGCAGAGAGTTCGAACGTCGACGGGGGACCTGACAACGATCGGGTGCCTCGTTTTGTTTGTGAAGTCTTACGCCGCGCTGGGTAGCGCGGCAGCCCAACGCGGGGGCACCATTCCGCGGAAATGTAGTCGGTTGGTACGGCATTACCGCACCCCCGGCCACAGCAACAAAGGGAGTACGTAATGCGTACCAGAGGAACAGTTAAGTGGTTCAACGACAGCAAGGGTTTTGGTTTTGTAACGCCCGAGGACGGCAGCAAGGATTGCTTCGTCCACCACAGTGCAATTCAGGGAGAAGGCTTCAAGTCACTTCGCGAAGGTGAGCAAGTGGAGTTTGACGTCGTCGAGGGTCAGAAAGGCCCGGCGGCAGAGAACGTGACCGCTATCGGCTAACAGCCGGCTGGAGTGATTCAACTGATGGGTCGCCCCGGTCTGCATAGGGCGGCCCTTCTCATGTGCATCCATCGAAGGGTAACAGGTGACAGAGATAGTACTGAAGGAAAACGACCGTGTGGAATGGGCCATCAAGGCATTCCGGCGCAAGGTCCAGCGCAGCGGCTTGCTTAAGGATTTGCGGCAAAGCCGCTACTACCTCAAACCGAGCGTCGCCCGACGCTTGAAAGCAGAGGCCGCCAAGCGACGCCGCCGACGCAGGAACAGGTCGCGGTGAGTGAAACGCCGGATTGTATGGTCGAGAGGGGTTTCTCGACCTAGACAGTATACTGATACTCGACAGAGGCCATCGGTTTGCCATACCAGTGGGTGCAGTGACTACGCTCCACAAGTACAGAGGAACGTATTGAACGACGACACCGCCGAGGACCCCTCCGGCCACAACACCGCCAACGAAACCGACCAGGATAGCTCAGCCCCTGCCGATATCAACAAACTAAAGGCAGAGTTGTCCCAGATCACACTCTGCTTCTTGATACAGGATTGCGGCCAGCACCCTGACGCCAAGTCCCACGGTGAATCTCCCAACGGTCGCACCACGCACGCACAACTGGAGAGTCTCCTAGCCCAGACACCGAATCCGACCCCTTGCCGCCTGGCATCCTATCCTAGGCGGTGACATGTTATGGGACCGAACAGTTGACGAGGCAAACGCGAGTTACGGCAACTTCACCGTCTGAGTGAGGAGTAACGGATGATTAGCCGCACGACACTATTGAGCGCCGTGCTTGTCGGCTCATTCGCAAACCCGTATCGGATCCTATCCGCGCAGGACGAGGCCAGGACGCTGGTACGTGGGCGGGCGGTTGAGCGTGAGATCGCGGCAGGAGAAGCACACCGCTACCAAGTCGCTCTCGAGACGGATCAGTTTCTGTTCGTTGCCGTCGAACAACAGGGTGTCGACCTCGTAGTGCGAATTCTCGGACCGTCCGGTGAGGAGCTTGACGAGGTTGACAGCCCCAACGGCAGCTGGGGACTCGAGGCTGTGACATTCTTCCCGTCAGGATCGGGTATCCATCTGATAGAGGTGGCACCGTTGGAAGAGGAAAAAGACGAGTCGGGTGGTTACGAGATTACTCTGGAGCGACTCGAGCCAGCGGCGACCACGAAATCCGCCAGGGTCGACCAGATCTTCGCCCAATGGGACCGAGCCGGATCACCCGGTGCCTCGGTGGCTGTGGCTCGGGGCGACTCGGTTCTCTTCGAGAAGGGATATGGATACGCACAATTGGAATACGAGATACCGATTACGCCGGCCACGATCTTTCATGTTGCTTCCGTGTCCAAACAGTTCACGGCGTTCGCAATAGCGATGCTGGCAGATCAGGGGAAGCTCTCGTTGGATGATGATATCCGCGAACACTTGCCCTATGTGCCCGATTTCAGTGTCACCATCACGCCACGACATTTGATCCACCACATGAGTGGTATGCGCGACCAGTGGAACCTCTTGGCGCTTGCTGGTTGGCGGTTGGACGACGTGATCACCAAGGAGCAGGTGGTTCGGCTAGTCGAGCGTCAGCACGAGCTGAACTTCGAGCCGGGAGCCGAGTACCTCTACTGCAACACAGGTTACACGCTACTAGCCGATATCGTGGAGCATGTAACCGGACAGCCTTTTCCGGAGTGGATGGATTTGAACGTGTTCCAGCCGCTGGCGATGAACAGCACGCATTTCCACGACGATCATGAGTTCATCGTGCCAAACCGAGCCTACTCCTACGCCGATGGGGGTCGGCGCGGCTTACGTAAGTCTGTGTTGAGCTACGCGAATGTGGGTGCGACGAGCCTGTTCACCACGGCGGAGGATCTGACCAAATGGATGGACAATCTGCAGGGCGGTCAGGTCGGCGGGGCTGCGGTCCGAGACAAAATGCACACGCGCGGAATCTTGAACGACGGTGACACACTCGACTATGCGTTTGGCCTGACGATCGGTGAGTTTCGAGGATCGCAAGCCGTAGGTCACGGTGGGGCGGACGCCGGCTTCAGGAGCAACGTGATACGGTTTCCCGAGCATGGTTACTCCATTGCGGTCTTGAGTAACCTGGCGAGCTTCAACGCAGGCCGCACTGCTCAGCAGGTAGCCGGGATCTACCTGGAGGAGTTGTTGGACCCAGTGGCACAGGAGAGCGCAGTCGAGGAGTCAGGCGCTGCAGCGGAAGAGGTTACGGTCGATCCAACCATTCTAGCGGAATATGTGGGTGACTACGAGCTGGAAATCGGTTTGAACTTGTCGGTTACGAGGGACGGCGACCAACTCCTCGCACAAGCCACGGGGCAGTCACAGGTTGCCTTGCAGCCATTGTCCGACACGACCTTCATAGTCATAGAGGCCGACGCTCAGCTGACTTTCCACCGTGATGATTCAGGGGCAGTAGCAGAGATCACGTTGGAGCAGGGTGACCAGTCGTTTGGCGGCAGGAGGGTGGACGCGGTGGTGTTGACTGCAGAGTCGTTGGCCGAGTACGAAGGCGAATATTACAGCGAGGAGCTGGGCACCAGCTATACCATCGTCGCACGCGACTCCGGGCTCGTTGCCGAACACATGCGGCACGATTCAATTACTCTCTCGCCCGCGGCGCGGGACAACTTCGCAGGTAGTGTCTGGTTCTTTGGTCAGGCCAAATTCGAACGCAACGAGGCTGGCGCGATCACGGGTATGAGGGTATCGAGCGGCCGCGTGAGAAACCTCCTGTTCGCGAAGATCGAGCGGGAATCAGGCACGTAGGTCTCAAAGCCCACGAAAGACCCAGTGTGCCCCAGAGTCTTGAGGCCATTATGTCGTTGTTTCGAGGGATTCCGGGCGTCGATGCCGTACTTTGCAGACCCAACAAAAGACCCCGGCGTGTCCATACAACATGACTGTTGGGTGCTCGCAGTAACCTCTTGACATAGAGGCAGACAGATCTATAATAGACACTATTGAGGTCTATTATGGACACACCAATAAGCCTTGAAGCTCCGCTCCGCGCCATCGGAGAGCTGCTGGAACGCCATTGCCAAGATGCTGCGATCGTGGTAGTCGGCGGCACTGCCTTGAACCTGCTTGGCATCGTATCACGAACCACGCGCGATGTCGATGTCATCGCGGTTGGCAACCCGACGGAGGGATTCCCACCGTCAACGCTTCTGCCACCTGACCCGTTGCCGCAACACCTGCTCGACTTGATAACACGAGTTGCACGCGACTTCGCCATACCGGATGACTGGATGAACTCGGCGGTTGGTGGCCAATGGGAAACCGGACTCCCACCTGGTTTCGAGCAAAGAGTATCATGGCAGCGGATGGGGGGTCTCTGGATCGGGTTGCCTGGCCGCATCGACCTTATCCTACTGAAACTATATGCGGCCGCAGACGACGTTGGGCCTGCCAGCCGACATTTCAAGGATCTCATTGCACTCAATCCGACGTCGGACGAACTCCAAGCTGCTACCGACTGGATTAGAACACAGGACCCATCGCCCGAATTCAACGATATCGTAGCGAAGGTAGTGCACCATGTCCTTGAAGCCTCTCGTTAAGGCCACGAAGGAGCTGCGGGAAGCAGCGGTACGAGCAGCCTGGCGACAATGGAGTGCCATCTTCACACTCGCTGCGGATGAACAACGGGCACGTGCCATCGTCGATCCAGAAGCGCTGGTGATCGTATCGATCGGATTGCGCACGCGCGAGCCTCGGCTATGGCGCGCTTGCAGCGTTTGGGCACGGGTTGGAGCGAGACTGCTCAGCGTTCAACGCATCAAGAACCTTGCGAGCGGCTTCGCCGGCGATATCGATTCCGGCCTCGCCGAGTTCGCATGGATCGCAAAGGCTGAAGGAAATGACGGGCGGTGGAAAGCGCTCGCAGCGATGGTAGAGCCATCTCGGCCCAAGCGCAAGGAAAGGCAGGCCACCACAACACTAACTTCCCCACCAGCGTTGATGTTGCGGTTGCGCCTTGGTTTGGGTGTTGGAATCAAGCCGGACGTGCTCACGTACCTGATGGGCCTAGCAGGGGGGCGGGCGACGATTCAACAGATTACAGCCGCCACCCACTACTATGGGCGGGCAGTGCGGCGCGCGGTGGAAGAACTGGTTGCCGCCGGTTTCGTCCAGCATTGGTCGACCGCACCCGCTTCGTACGGTGCCGACCTAAACAGCTGGCACGAATTGCTGGACATCGATCCAAACGATCCACCGGCGTGGCGTCCGTGGGCATCGAATTATGCGTTTGTCCTAGCTGTTTCGGAATGGGTCGATATCGATCCACCAACATCGGCGACCGTGGCCGCGTCAGAGGCGCGCGACATCGCCTCTCAACACAGCGATGCGCTCGGTGCAGCCGGGATACCGCCAATGCCCACGGGCAAATACCCGGGGGCAGATTTTCTGGAGCCTTTCGGGCAATCGCTTCTGTCGTTTGGGGAGTATTTGGATTCCGTTGTCTAAGTATGGAGAAGTGAGGAATGGCAGTGGGGGGTAACAGTAGTTGCACCACTTTTTGACCCACTTGGGTGGCGACGAAATAGCCTGATCCCATAAGTCATTGCAGGATCGGTCTTTACTAATCGGGACGGTGGGATTTGTTGCGAAGCACACCGAGGCTGCGAAGCAGCCGCAGTTCCACCCACGCCCCCCTGAACCCCATGCTGGACGAGAACTAGGTCGGATACGACATCCAGTAGCATTCACGCGGTGTTTTGGGCATCGGCGTCGTATCTGAAGAAACACGACAAACGAAACGTTGCACGAAACTCACAACAGCACCCACAACACACGTACTGTGCCGTCGAATTCCCACGCTGTCAGCGCACTACAGGTTGGAGCATTCGGTTGCAGCTGAGGAGAGACTGTCCACACCCAGGTGCGCCGATGGGCCTAACAAGAGCGGAGCCAATCCCGGGCCAGTGTCTCAAGTTCGCCCACCGCCTTCACCAACTCAGCAGCCTCTGATTCGGACAGGCCAGAGAGTGCCTCATACGTCACTTCATGCCGTTTTGTGCGGCAGCTGTCGAGGAAACGTGCGATTTCTCGAGCTTCGGCGCCGATCACGAGTGGTAGAGCAGCGATGGTTCTGTAATGTTTCTGGTCGCGGGAAGCGCGGTAACCGGCGGTCTGGAGGACGGCCGTACAGAGCCGGAGTGCAGCGTTGTAGGCGATCGCGAAACGCCAAGAGGGCGACAGGTCCTTTCTCGCGTCAGCGAGGTCGCTGGCTGCAGCTTCGAGGAGGTCGCTAGTCTCCTGAGCCGAAGCCGTGTGGCGCACGAGCCAGCCGTTCGCGAGCCAAGTCTCAAGACTCATCGTTCAGACCGGGCACGGCACCAATTACAGGAATCGTTGGCGTTGCCAGTATGCGGTTCAAAAACGAGTCGTTCTCCTTACGGCGGCGGTCAAACTCGCGTCTCGTCCAAACGTTGGGGTTGATCTCACGCGCGAGCACATCGTGGGCGGGGCCGAGTCGGCGCACGGTCTCTCGCAATCCTAGCGAACCGACGACCAAGAGATCCACGTCGCTTCCGGCCGTGGCCGCCGACGCCGCGATAGATCCATACACGAAAGCAAACTGGATACCCTCTGTGCCGAGCGCCTCGCGGAGCACGTCTGCCAGACCTTCTGTCTTGAGGACGATCTCGCGCAAAGGGCGGTAAAGGGGGTGCCGTTTGTTCGCCCGCACGTATCGGCGGTTGCCATCGCGGCGTTCGACGAGGAGGTCTGCGTCAACGAGCTTCTCGAGTTCCTGATGGACAGTGCGCGGCGCTAAGCCGGTCAGTCGAACGAGTTCGCGGAGGTGGTACTCGGCAGATGGATCCAGCATAGTGCGGGAGAGTATTGCGCGGCGGGCAGGGGGGCCCAAAACCTGGAGTGACGCCATGACGGTTGTATTGTAGAGGCATACATTCGTATGTCAAGGACATACAACCACTTCCAGAATGCGTCATCACCTAAGTCGTATGCTGGCATTGACTTACTAATCGGGACGGTGGGATTTGTTGCGAAGCACACCGAGGCTGCGAAGCAGCCGCAGGTCCACCCACGACCCCCTGAACCCCATTGCCAGTCAGGGGGGTGCGAAAAACGACATTTTGTCGGTTTTTCGGGGGATTCCGGGCGTCGGTGCCGTACTTTTACGACATTCATGTCGTACTTTGCCGTACTTTACAGACCCCAAAACAGACCCCCGCCTTCCCTACGACATGAATGCGCCCAGTTATGCGTTCGTCCGCAGCCTACCGTTCCACCTCCACATCCATCACCCGGATGTCACTCTCGTTACCGTTCACGGTGACGTTGAGGTGGTCAGGGCCAACGGAGAATAAGCCGCAGCATCTATTCGTATTCGTTTTCATCCGCGAAACCTGGCTGGCACTGGTTCACGTAGACAACACCGTTTCGATGATCGAGTAGCCAGCCCAGACTCTAGGAGAAGGTTGCTTCAATTCCACGAACGTGAATACCGCCCGGCCAATAAGCATAACGGCCGTGACGAGGATTCTGACTTTGAGCTGTCGTGATGCTAGGGTTCGGGCGAGCTCGGTCGCTTACCCTATCTGCGCTAAAACGCGCTGAAGTGCCGTGTCTGCCATCCGTCGCCATTCCGCCACGGACGCATCACCTCGTGACCATAATCCGAGGGCCGTGCTGTAGTGCAATGCAGCCTCTCTGAGATCTCCTCTGTGCTCAGCTAGCACTCCCAGTTGCCACGATGACCTTGCCGTGTAGAACGCCGACCAGTTGCTTGGCGGAACGAATGACTTGTACAGGCGCTTCGATTCCTCCAGCAATCCACGTGAGCGAAGGATCTCAGCGAGGTGAAAGCGCATCGCGGGTTCTGGATGTGATTCTAGCTCGTTGGAGGAGTGAACGCCCCAGGCTTCGTATGCAATCCTGGCCTCACGCTCTGCGGTCTCGATGTCTCCCCGGTTAACGGCGATGCGCGCCTCGATGTCTGCGGCCAACGCAGCGGGCCAATCCCACGTTCTGTCGTTTTGAGGGAGCTGCGCTATCACGTTCTTCCATTGCCTCGCCACAAGTGTGTCACCAAACACGGCGTGGTACGCCGCCACCGCCCAACCAGTTGCCCAGACCATGTTTTTCGAGTCGATGTAGTCGTCGAGCGAATTCATGGGCGCGTGCGCGGCGAGTTCGGCCACAGCACGAGTCGTCGCAGCAGCGTCACCAACACCTGCCATAGATGCTGCAACGAAGTACCGGTTCAGGGTTTGGCGTATATTCTGCATCAGGCCGCCACGGACAAGCGAGTCAGTCATGGCAATTCTGCCTTCACCAAACCAGAGCTGGATTTGCGCACCCTGACCGATCGACTGATGATACACCGGCATCGTATCGACCATCAGCTCCGCGAGATACTGCTCAGCAACCACCGGGTCTCTCATTCTGAGATCACGCACCACCCTCGTTACGACAGGCACTGCGTGCCCGGCCAGTACACGAAGTACGGAGTCCCGAGCCGCACCGCTGGCTGCGAATACCCTGCCGGCACCCATGCTGCCCGAGACAACGGGATTCAGCGTGTCCACGCTCGTTATTCCCGCTAGGTACTGGTGCAGGGAATCACTGTCCTTGGTCCACGGCACAACATTCAGAAGCAAACCGTACGCATACGTGGATGCGGGATCTAGCTCCAAGACCCTCAGGCAGAGGTGGGCAACGTCGTCCGCGTCTTGTCGAGCTGCCAACCGAGGTCGAGATATACAGATGCCAGATTCTGTAGCGCGTCCAGATCATGCGAGTCGATTTCGAGAATCCTTTCCAGAAGTGTCGCGCTCAGCGCCCCGTCGGACTGGTCGAGTGCCTTTCCTGCCTCGACTCTCAACCGGTTACGCGGACTCAAGCGGTCCCGGTAACGCATGGCGCGATCCATGATTTCCGTGAGACCGGAAAAGGACGTTCCTGCCTGAAATAACTGCCAACTGCGGATCTTGTATTGTTCTAAATGTGCCAGCGCGAACGTCGCTGCGTGCATCGATCTCCCGCTCACCTGACGCTTGCTCTGGACTCATATAGGCAGGGGTGCCAATCGCGAGCCCTGTTTCGGTCAGCCTTACACCTCCCGCAACAGCCAGAGCCCGCGCAATGCCGAAGTCAGCAACCACGGCATGACCGCCTTCAAACATGATGTTCTCAGGTTTGATGTCACGATGGACAAATCCCCGAGAGTGCGCGTGATCTAAGCCATCGGCAATCTCGCGGGCGATTTGCAGGGCGTCATCGATGGTTAGCTGCCTTTCCTCGTTCAACCGATCACGGAGTGAGCCACCCGACACATACGGCATGACGTAGTAGAGGATACCGTCGGCCTCGCCTGAGTCGTAGAGGGGCAGGATATGAGGATGGTGGAGTTGAGCCGCGATCTCGATCTCTTGATGGAACCGTTCGGTGCCGAGTGCGGCCGCCAATTCGGGGCGCAACACTTTGACAGCCACCTTGCGGTTGTGCTTGAGATCGTCGGCGAGATAGACGGTTGCCATGCCTCCGGAACCGATCTCACGAACGATTTGGTAACGATCGGAGAGGGCAGACTCGAGACGGTCTAACTGTTCGGTCACTTGATCTCCTACCTCCAACGCGAACCAACCAGCGTTTCCGCCCGCAAAGATGTCGGTTGGAATAGGATGGCGCTAGGGCACCCGCGAAGTTCTTACACGCCGGAGCGGAGGTCGCGAGTTCAGGTAGGGGGATTCTCGAGCCACACAACCTGAACCAATCACGACGCAACTGCTTCCAGCAACTGTTTGACAGCCACAGTGTCTCGATCAGCGGTGAGTCGGTCTTGTCAGCTACACGGATATCGCTTCGTCGAGAGCATCGACAACTGTTTTGAGAGTTAGGTATAGCCGACCGGTCTCCTCATCCGTCAACGGCGGCGTGATGTCAGGATGTTCATCCTCAAGCAACGCCTCCGAGATGTAGCGCAGCACAAATGGTTGTTTCGCACTCTCAACTTCGACAGCGCGTTCGAGAAACCGCTCGTGCGCGGGCTGCAGTCGATCCATCAATGATTCGTTGCGACCCACCTGCTCGTCGAGTGCCGTCATGCTCACCTGCCCGAGTTCCCCGGGCGCACTCGCCTCAAACATCTGTAAAATCACGTAGTACAAGTAAACCGCCAACTCGCTCAATTCAGGCCGCCAACGATCCGTCGATGCCATAACGTATGCGAGAAGGGCTGGCTGCCGCTGTGCGGCCTCCTCCATTAGCTGCGCACCATCAGCTGGATCGAGCGACGCCACATGGCGCCACATCGACTCGACTACTTCCTCAGGTATTGTTGGCATCTCGAGAACCTCCGTGACCTATAGGTGGCGACGCTGTCCAATGACGCGTCGGACATACTGCATGCGCGTGCTAGAGAGCACCGATCATCTCGCCTGCAAAAGCCGCAGCAGCGTCACAGTTCCACCTGACGGGTATTCCAGCCCGTCGAACGCGACACTACGCTCCCATGTAAGCTCCAGAGTGTCGCCACTGAATCCATATGAGAAAACTCCCTCACCATCCACAAATTCTGGCGCAAGTGCAAAGAGCGCGTGGACATCGAGCCGAGAACCCGTTAGCCGGTACGAACCGGCGTTCACAATCAGAGAGCTGAAACGCGCCACCTTCTCGGTTTCGCTTGGGTGCCAACGCTCCGCGTAGGGACCTGAATGGGCTTCGCCGAACGCGTAGCCAATGCTGTAGTGGCCATCGGCGAAAATGAAGAGGCTCTCGTGAGCAGGCACCTCGACGCTGTCTCCGTCCGCTGAGATCAAGTGCATCGAGATAAGCCGCCACGCACCCTCCAATGGATCTTCAGGTAGTGACGATTGCTCGGCACACGCGCAGACTGCAGCGACAAAACCGGCAAGCACAATCTTTGTACGCTTCATTATTTCTCCTCGGTCATCACCAACCATCAATGCCTCCACCCCAACCTCACTCAGGTATTTCAGATGTCCCTCAGGCGTTGCTTCGGTACACAGAGCGAGACCACCTCTCCAGTATGGGGACCGCAGCAAGGCTTCCCAATGCTTCAACCTCCCGCGGCTATCGGGGACAATCAGCAACGGGCCACCACTGCCTCCCACAACACCACCTTCCTCTGATTCCTCCTCGCCGAACATCTCTGCCGCAGCCAGTAGCGTATCAGTTCCGGCGAGAGTCGCGTCTTCCTTCCAGCGCGCAGCAGATTCGTAGAAGAGACCTGGGTCGATCGGAAGCCAATCGATGCGACCATCGACGCTAACCTGGCCATGTACAACAACGTGCGGAACCATAGACAGACCTCATGCCGGAATGGGGGTAGTGGCCTAGCGACTCTACAACATGTAGACCTACAGATGCACGCAGACACGACGCCATCTAGCTAGTCTCTGATTCGTACGTAATAGCTCTTCGTCAGCCTCTCGTTGAGCAACTCAGTCTTCTCATGCCTGAACTTCAACAGCTTCGGCAATCGTCCGAACAGCGGAATACCCTGCCCGAGCAAGATTGGCACTCGGGTAATGATCATCTCGTCAACCAAATCCTCAGCCAGGAAGCTCTGTATCACACGGCCACCATCTACATACAAGTTCTGGTACCCTCGCTCCCTGAGCCGGTTCAACAGCGTAATCAACGAACCGCCGACGATCTCCGCCTTGCCGGCGACGTTATCGGACACACCCGCAAGAATCCCACTCAACACAAACACCGGCTTGGTGTACGGCCAACTGCCGAATTTCAACACGGTCTCGAAAGTGTTGCGCCCCATCACGATCGCATCGATACGATTCATGAACTCACCGAATCCATAGTCGCTCTCGTCAGGATTCGGAACGTCCATCAGCCAGTCTACACCTCCGTCGGAGGTGGCAATGAAACCGTCGAGGCTGGTTGCTACATACACGTACACTGCCATTCAGAACCCTCGGATGTGGCTTGCTGCATAGGGGAGTATGAGACGGGTAGCTGCTAGGTATAGAGATAGACTGCACGATTCTGCGCTGGCCAAGTCCATGGCGAACCTCATCATGGCTCCTATGACATCGATGGCACTACGTAACTAGACTGTGAGCGTCGAGTCCGATAATACGCCCTAGCCCTGGCCCCTGCTAGTGCGTTCCTGGGACACAAAGATGCGGAAT
>Ga0180431_10003945_pt1 | contig 18724 bp, 13 predicted proteins | sample SS_ome_11_FD_132459 | JGI IMG/M metagenome (GOLD analysis project Ga0180431, IMG submission 132459) | Hypersaline lake sediment archaeal communities from the Salton Sea, California, USA - SS_1_MS_1 metaG | ecosystem: Environmental > Aquatic > Non-marine Saline and Alkaline > Hypersaline >... | reverse complement strand
CGGCTACACCCACCTGCAGCAGGCCCAGCCCGTGCTCTTCAGCCACTGGCTGATGGCCTTCTTCTGGAAGTTCCAACGCGACCACGAGCGGCTGTCAGGCGTGACGCAGCGCACGCGGGTATGCCCATTGGGATCGGGGGCCCTGGCGGGAAACCCCCTGGGCATCGACCGTCAGGCGCTGGCCGACGACCTGGGCTTCGACGCCGTGAGCGAGAACAGCGTGGACGCGGTGAGCGACCGAGACTACGTAGTCGAGTTTCTGGCCTGGGCCTCTGTGGTGCAGATCCACCTCAGCCGACTGGCGGAGGATCTGATCGTATGGTCCAGCCGCGAGTTCGGGTTCGTAGAAATCGCCGAAGCCTACTCGACCGGGTCCAGTCTCATGCCCCAGAAGAAGAATCCCGACTCACTGGAGTTGATGCGCGGCAAGAGCGGACGGATCGTGGGACACCTGCTAGGGCTGCTGACAACGTTGAAAGGGCTGCCCCTATCCTACAACAAGGATATGCAGGAGGATAAACAAGCCCTCTTCGACACGATCGACACGTTGGCCCTGGAACTGCCCATCGCCGCGGCGGTGGTTCGCACCCTGGCGGTGAGAAGCAAGCGCATGTCCACCGCTATGGATGACGGGCTTCTGGCCACTGACCTGGCCGACTACCTGGTGCGCAAGGGAGTACCGTTCCGTCAGAGCCACCACCTGGTAGGGCAGGCCGTCAGGCGGGCCGAGGAACGCGGCGTGGCCCTGAAGGAACTCGCTCTCGCCGATTACCAGGCGATCCATCCGGCCTTCGCAGAGGATGTGTACGCCGCTTTCGACTTCCGGCGGTCGGTGGAGGTGCGGAACGCAACAGGAGGTACAGCTCCGGAGGCAGTACAGGCCCAGATCGCTCGGGCCAAAGAGCGGCTCAGTACACTGGAGCGCACGGTGCAGTACAGTGTTTCCAAGTAGGAGTCGCTGCGGCTTCCGTGTGAACTTTGTTCACCCAGACGAAGTTCACACTTCTATTCAGTAGGGCAGGTTTCCACCCTGCCGAGAAATCATGTAACCTGAGGAGGTAAAATCATGGCTGAATGTCCAGAATGTGCAGCAGAACTAGATCTGGCTCCCGACGTAGAAGAGGGAGAGATTATCGTGTGTCCTGACTGTGGGGTCGAGTTAGAGGTGATGAGCTTGAACCCTGTCACGCTCGAATTGGCCCCCGAGGTAGAGGAGGATTGGGGGGAGTAAACGATGAGAATCGGTGTGCTGTGCTCTCGGGTGCGGGTCGAAGAGAAAATGTTCTTCGCCGCCCTGGAGGAACGAGGCGTGGACTACGACCGGGTTGATCCCCGGGAAATGGTCCTCGATCTAGGCGGAAACGGTCTTGAGTACGACGCTGTGCTCGTCCGCTGCCTGAGCAACTCGCAGGCCTACTACGCCACTCGCTGGCTGGGGAGTGTGGGAATACCCTCGGTCAACCTGCATGACGCAGTGGCGACGTGTGGTGACAAGCTGCTCACCAGCGCGGCCTTGGAAAAGGCGGGGGTCCCCACCCCACGTACCAAGATCGCCTTTACCCCCAAGGCGGCGCTGGAGGCCATCGAAGACATGGGGTACCCGGTGGTTCTCAAGCCCCTCGTCGGCTCCTGGGGGCGGTTGCTGGCCAAGGTAAACGATCGCTACGCAGCCGAGGCGCTCTTGGAACACAAGAAGACGCTGGGCGGCTACCAACACTCCATATTCTACATCCAGGAATACGTGGAGAAGCCCGGACGTGACATCCGCAGTTTCGTCATTGGCGACAAGACCGTGGCCGCCATCTACCGCAGCTCACCGCACTGGATCACCAACACCGCCCGTGGGGGGGAAGCCTCGAACTGCCCCGTTACCCCTGGGGATGAGATAGACCGTATCTCACGCGCCGCGGCCCAGGCCGTAGGAGGGGGTGTGCTCGCCGTAGACATTCTGGAATCCATCGATGGCCGTCTGCTGGTGAGCGAGGTCAATCACACGCCGGAGTTTCGAAACAGCATCTCCCCCACGGGGATGGACATTCCAGGCCAGATCGTTGATTATACGTTGGAGGTAGCTATGAAGTCGGGGCGATAAAGCGGGTACATACCACCCGTAAGCGGGTACACACCACCCGTAAGATAGGCGTTCTCTGCTCTCGCGTCCGTCTGGAGGAGAAGCTTCTGTTCCAGGCCCTACGGGAGCGCGAAGTGGCATTCGAAAGAATCGATCCTCGTCGGGTGATCCTCGACCTACACAACCAGGGGCGCCCCCCCCGCAAGCAGGGGGGAGGAAGGAGCAAAAGCGGTTCGGAGACTGGCGGCTGGGCGTTGGAAAATGCGGATAAAGGACATCCGGCGGATAAAGAACATCCGGCGGATAAAGAACATCCGGCGGATAAAGAACATCCGGCGGATAAAGAACATCCGTATGACGTTGTTCTCATCCGCTGTGTGAGCCATTCCCGCGCCCTCTATGCCGCTAAACTCCTACAAGAGCAGGGAGTGAAAACGGTGAACTCTTACGAAGTGATCGCCACCTGTGGAGATAAGATCTTGACCACGCTCGCTCTGGCCGAGCACGGCGTCCCCACCCCTCGGGCAGCGATCGCCTTCGACCGAAAAGCGGCGCTAGAGGCTGTGGAGGAGATGGGATACCCAGTGGTCGTCAAACCGCCGGTGGGCTCCTGGGGGCGGCTGATCGCCAAACTCAACGATCGGGAGGCGGCCGAGGCTGTGATAGAGCATAAGGAGAGGCAAGGGGCGGATGGCTCCCAAGATGCACCGCTCTACATCCAAGACTATATTCCTAAGCCAGAACGGGATATCCGCACCCTCGTGGTGGGGGACGAGACGGTGTACGCCGTCTACCGGCATTCATCCCACTGGATCACCAACACGGCCCTGGGAGGGCATACGGCCGAGATTCCAGTGATCCCAGGAGGTGAAATAGATCGCCTGTCCCGCGCTGCCGCCCAGGCGGTGGGAGGGGGTATCGTCGCCGTAGACATCCTGGAGGCTCCCGATGGTTCTCTGCTGGTCAACGAAGTCAACCACAGCCCAGAGTTCCACGGGGCCATACAGGCCACCGACATCGACGTCACAGGCCGGATGATAGATTACGTGTTAAGCGTAACGACGTGTTAAGTGTAACGACGTGTTAAGTGTAGTGGGTGCTGAAGACAAACGAGATACGCACGACACAACAGCTTATGCTGCGTATTCCGTGTTGCGTATTTCGTGTTGCGTGAAGTGCGCGTTTTGGTCACATTTCCGGTCACATAAGGAGATAAACAGATAACATGATTCGTGCAGCGATCGTAGGGGCATCAGGCTACGCCGGAGGCGAACTCCTCCGACTGCTATTGGCCCATCCCCGTGTAGAGGTGACGCAGATCACCTCAGAGACCTATGCCGGGCAGTATGCCTACTTTGTCCATCCTAACCTGCGGGCCCATACCCGCCTGCGTTTCACCCGCCTGGCCGAGCTGGCCCCTTGTGATCTTTTGTGCTTGGCCCTCCCTCATAGCCACGCTATGGACCGTATAGAGGAGTTCGCCACGCAGGCCGAGCGAATCGTGGACCTATCGGCTGATTTCCGCCTGCGTGACCCAACGGACTACCCACGCTGGTACGAGCGCGAGCACCCGGCCCCGGAGTGGCTGGCGCGCTTCGTCTACGGCGTGCCGGAACTGCACCGGGAGAAGCTGGCCGGCGCGCAGTACGCCAGCGGCACGGGCTGTAACGCCGTGGCCACCTTACTGGCCCTGTGGCCGCTCTACCGTCGGGGGCTGGTGAGAGAGACCGTAGTCGAGGTCAAGGTGGGCTCCTCCGAGGGGGGCAATAAGCCCAATCCCGCGTCCCACCACCCCGAGCGGGATGGGGTCGTGCGTTCTTATATGCCCACCGGTCATCGCCACCTGGCCGAACTGATCCAGGAGCTGAACCTGGACCGGGAACATCCCGGCCTACATTACTCTATCACATCGGTAGGCATCGTGCGCGGTGCATTGGCGACGTGTCACTGCCTGCTCCACGAGGAAATGGAGGAGCGAGAGGTATGGCGCACGTACCGCGAGGACTACGATGATGAACCGTTCGTGCGACTCGTCAGATCCAGGCGCGGAATCCATCGCTACCCAGAGCCCAAGATCCTGGCCGGATCCAACTACTGCGACGTCGGCTTCGCCACCGACGAAGGCCAGCGCCGCCTGGTCGTCATCGCCGCAATCGACAATCTGATGAAAGGCGCGGCCGGAAGCGCTGTTCAAACGATGAACGTGATGTTCGGATGGCCAGAAACTCTGGGATTGGAGTTTCCAGGGTTACATCCTATCTGAGGGGGGAGATAAGGCGGATAAACAACATCCGAGAGGAGATTAGAGAGGAGATGATTATTCACCTGCTCCTGCTGGATGACAATGTGCATCCTGCCCAGCAGCTTTGCGGAGGCTAAACCGGTTTGATTCTGCCTTCAACAGCGGATTTTCATCCGCTGCGAGCACGAGGTGAATAATTACGAGAGGAGATAAGCAACTATGATCGTCGTCAAAGCAGGAGGCAGTAAGGGGCTGGACGCCGAGGCCGTGTGCGCCGACGTCGCCGCCCAGATGGCGCAGGGCCAACAGATCGTCCTGGTCCACGGCGGCTCCCACGAGACCAACGTCGTATCCGAGAAACTGGGTCACCCACCCCGTTTCATCACCTCGGTCTCGGGCCACGTCAGCCGCTACACCGACCGCAAGACACTGGAGATTTTCGCTATGGTCACGGCGGGACGGATCAACAAGCTGCTGGTGGAGCACCTACAACAACTGGGCATCAACGCTGTCGGCCTCTCCGGCCTGGATGGCCGACTGCTGGAGGGCAAGCGCAAATCCGCGCTGCGCATCGTCGAGAACGGCAAGCGCAAGGTGTTACGCGGCGAATACAGCGGCAAGATCGAACGGGTCAACGCCGCGCTGCTGAACATACTGCTGGACGCGGGATATGTGCCGGTCGTAGCACCGCTGGCCATCAGTTACGAGAGCGAAGCGCTGAACGTGGATGGCGACCGAGCTGCCGCGGCCATCGGTTCGGCCCTGAAGGCAGATACGGTGATCATCCTATCCAACGTCCCGGGCCTGCTGCGTGACCCTTCTGACGAGAGCACACTCATCTCTTATGTCCCGCTAGCACAAGCGGCGGACTTCGCCGATCGCTACGCGAAGGGAAGGATGAAGAGGAAGCTACTGGGAGCCACCGAAGCGCTGGCAGGGGGCGTGGGACAAGTGATCATCGCCGACGGGCGGGTAGAGAATCCCATCCAACGCGCCCTGGAAGGACAGGGAACACGGATAGAGCGGATAAACACCATCCGGCGGATAAACACCATCCGAGAGGGAGTCTATGAACAACACTAACGCCGCCAACGACGGAATGTTTAAGATTATCGAGTCCACGTTAAGGGAGGGAGAGCAATTTGTGGGAGCTGATTTCACCACTGCGCAGAAGATAGAGATTGCTCAGGCTCTCGATGAATTCGGGGTCGAGTATATTGAGCTTACCTCGCCGGTGGTGTCGCCCCAGAGCTATCAGGACATCAAGACCATTTCAAATATGGGACATCGGGCCAAGATCCTGACGCACATCCGCTGCCACAAGGACGACGCGATCAAGGCCATGGAGCTAGAGGTGGACGGCATAGATATGGTCATCGGTACCAGCTCCTTGCTCCGCAACTTCTCCCATGGCAAGGACATCCCGCAGATCATCGAAGCGGCCGCCGAGGTTCTATCCTACATCAAGGAACAGCGCCCTGACGTAGAAGTTCGATTCAGCACCGAGGACTCCTTCCGCAGCAATCAAGAGGATCTCTATCGGGTCTACAGGGCAGTTGACGACATAGGGGTCGACCGGGTCGGCATCGCGGACACCGTTGGGGTGGCATCCCCTTTCGAGGTCTACAACGTTGTCTCGGAGCTCAAGACATTGGTCAGGGCCGAGATCGAGTTCCACGGGCATAACGACTCCGGATGCGCAATTGCCAATAGCCACGCCGCCCTTAAGGCCGGCGCCACCTGCGTGGACACGACCGTGCTGGGAATCGGGGAGCGAAATGGCATCACCCCTCTGGGCGGACTCATCGCCAGGCTCTACACCACCGACCCCAGGCTGGTGGCAAAATATGACCTCCCGGCGATCAAGAAGCTGGACGAGACGGTGGCCAAGCACGTGGGAGTGGACATCCCTTTCAACAACTACATCACCGGCATAACGGCCTTCACTCACAAGGCCGGCATTCACGCCAAAGCCATCCTGAACGACCCGCGGACGTACGAAATCCTCGACCCCGGTGACTTTGGGCTCACTCGCTATATCTCTATCGCCCACCGACTCACCGGGTGGCACGCCATCAAATGGCGGGCGCAGCAGCTGGGACTTGAGCTGGATAGAGAGCAAATCAAACAAGCAACTCATCACATAAAGGCGCTCGCGGACGAGAAACCGCCCTCTTTAGACGACGTGGACGCGATCCTATCGCACATCGCACATGGCGTGCCGGCGGGTCAGTCGCCCCCCCTCAGTCCCCCCCGCAAGCAGGGGGGAGGTTCGCCCCCCCTCAGTCCCCCCCGTAAGCAAGGGGGAGGTTCGCCCCCCCTCAGTCCTCCCCGTAAGCAGGGGGGAGAAACGACTGAGGCACCTGATCCTGCAAGCCCGCGGATAAAGAACGTCCGTAAGCACAAGGTCGTCACGGCAAACCCGATTGGGGGTTGGAGGAGTGAAGGAGGTAAAGAAGACACATGTCTACCTTGAGTAACAGCGAAATCATCGCCCTGGAAGATCAGTATGCCAGTGGCGTCTATAACAAGCAGCCCCTGGTCTTGGTGCGGGGGGAAGGGGCACACTTGTGGAACGCCGAAGGCCGGAAGTACATCGACTGCGTCGGGGGCCACGGAGTAGCCAACGTAGGCCACGCCCATCCTGTCATCGTTCGGGCTGTGACGGAACAGGCTCAACGGCTGTTGATCTGCCCCAACGGGTTCTACAACGATCAGCGTGCCCAGCTGCTGGCTGCACTCGTTCGCATCGCACCACTAGAACTGGAGCGAGCCTTCCTATGTAACTCAGGGGCCGAGGCGGTGGAGGCGGCGCTTAAGTTCGCTCGACTGAGCACAGGCCGGGCCAAAGTGGTGGCCGCGATGCGGGGTTTCCACGGCCGTACCTTCGGCGCGCTCTCGGCCACCTGGCGCAAACAGTATCGCCGGCCCTTTGAGCCCCTGGTGCCGGGATTCGAGTTCGTGCCCTACAATCGGCTGGCCCGAATGGAGCAGACCCTGAACGAGATGGGGGAGGAGGTGGCGGCGGTCATCCTGGAGGTGGTACAAGGGGAGGGTGGCGTCGTCCCGGGAGAGGGAGACTATCTGCGCGGCGTCCAAGCGCTATGCAGGGAGCAGGGAGTGCTTTTCATCGTGGACGAGGTACAGACCGGCTTCGGGCGCACCGGCAAGATGTTCGCCAGCCAACACCACGACTTACGGCCTGATCTGATGTGCGTGGCCAAGTCCATCGCCGGTGGGGTGCCGATGGGCGCGGTGCTCATCGGACCACAGGTAGGAGAGCTGCCCAGGAGAGTGCACGGCACCACCTTCGGCGGCAATCCCCTGGCCTGCGCAGCAGCCCTGGCCACCATCCACGTCATCGAGGCAGAGCAGCTTCCCCGGCGGGCGGCGCAGCTAGGGGCACGGCTGCTGACCGGCCTGGAGGCGATTCCATCGCCCCTGATACGCCAGGTGCGCGGTCTGGGGCTGATGGTAGGCGTGGAGCTGAAGAGCCAGTCCGGTCCCTACCTGGCCAGGCTGGCTGAGCATGGGGTACTGGCCCTCGCCGCCGGAGCCACAGTGATGCGCTTCCTGCCCCCGCTGGTGATCGGCGAACGTGAGATAGACATAGTCGTCGAGCGGGTAGCGGAGGTATTAAGGTGAACAACCGATGATGAGCCCACACGGCGCTTGTTCAACACCCAACGCATGTTCTTCACCCGCTGGATGTTCCTTCGGATGGTGTTTATCCGCATCCACCCAGTCCAAGACGGCTCTCCTGGCCCTTGAGGACGGGCGGGTGTTCTGGGGAAAGAGCGTCGGGTGCCCAGGGGAGACGTTCGGAGAACTGGTGTTCAACACCAGCATGACCGGATATCAAGAAGTGCTCACCGATCCGTCCTATCGGGGCCAGGTCGTAGTGATGACCTACCCGGAGATCGGCATCTACGGCGTCAACGGCGAGGATGTGGAGTCGGAGGAGATTCAAGTGGCCGGTTTCGTCGTTCATCGGGCCGTGCGGGAGCCCTTCAACTACCGATCGTCCCTGTCATTCACGGCGTACCTTGAGCAGGCCAATGTCGTGGCTATCGAGGGCGTGGATACCAGAGCGTTGACGCGGCACATCCGCGCTCAGGGCGCTATGCGATGTGCCATCTCCAATCTAGACGTCGAGCCGGAAAGCCTCATCGGCCGGGTGCGTCAGAGCCCCTCCATGTTGGGACGCAACCTGGTCCGAGAAGTGAGTCGCCGCGGCGTTGTGCCGGCATCCTGCCTGCACCCCAAGGAGATGGTGGCGCAATCTGGCCCGAGAGACGAGTGTCCGGGTGAGGGCCCCGCTGGCCTCTGCCCTTCCCCTGCTCTCCGCGTCGTCCTCGTGGACGCAGGATCCAAGGCCAGCATCATCCAGAATCTGATCCAGCGCAACGCAGCGGTCACCACTGCGCCATACGACGCGGAGGCCCAAACGGTGCTGGCCCTCCAACCGGACGGCGTCCTCGTCTCCAACGGCCCAGGGGATCCAGCCGTCTTGGATCGGACCGTCCGCTTGATCCGGGACCTGCTGGAGCGCCGGGTTCCGTTGGCTGGCATTTGCCTGGGCCATCAACTCTTGGGCCTGGCCCTGGGCGGCCGAACCTACAAGATGCGCTTCGGCCACCGGGGCGCCAACCATCCGGTGAAAGACCTGGTCGCCGGCCGGGTGCTCATCACGGCTCAAAATCACGGCTTTGCCATCGACCCCACAAGCCTGGACATTCCCTGGGAACCTGTGGACACAGCGTTCCATCCAACTCAGGCAGCTGCTCCCCCTCAATCCCCCCCGCAAGCGGGGGAGAGGGCAAGAACCTTTCCCCCGCAAGTAGGGGGGAGGGCAGAAACCTGCCCCCCGGTACCGGACGCGGAGGGCACGATGGCCGAGCGCCTGCCATCTCGCTCCTTGATCGGTACAAGTCCAGCGGGTTTTGGCCCAGTGGAGATCACCCATCTATCGCTCAACGATGGTACGCTGGAAGGACTCAGGCTGCACGACCTTCCGGCCCTATCGGTACAGTTCCATCCCGAGGCATCGCCCGGGCCTCACGACGCAAACGACTTCTTCGACGCATTCACCACCCTGATGGAGGAACATCGTGCCTAGGCGGACGGACATTGAGAGCATCCTGATCATCGGCTCAGGCCCCATCGTCATCGGGCAGGCGGCCGAGTTCGACTACGCCGGCACGCAGGCGCTCAAGGCGCTTAAACAGGCCGGCTACCGCCTCATCGTGGTCAACTCTAACTCGGCCACCATCATGACGGACCCCGAGCTCTCCGACGTCGTCTACATCGAGCCGCTGACGGTAGAATTCCTGGAAGCCATCATCGCCGCGGAACGTCCTGACGCCCTTCTGCCAACACTGGGGGGTCAGACAGCCCTCAACCTCGCCGTCGCTCTGGCCGGAAGCGACGGCTGTCCCCCCCCCCCTCAGTCCCCCCCGCAAGCAGGGGGGAAGAGCGTCCCCCGACCCTCCCCAGGAAGGGAAAGTATTCTAGACCGATATGGCGTCGAGCTCATCGGCGCGCCGCTCGACGCCATCCGGCGTGCCGAGGACCGGAAGCGCTTCAAGCAGACGATGCTGAGTATCGGCCTGGATGTCCCGAAGAGCAGACAGGTGAGCTGCCTCCATGAGGCGACGATCGCGGCCGAGGAACTTGGCTATCCACTCATCGCCCGCCCCAGTTTCACCCTGGGAGGCACCGGTGGCGGCATCGCCTATAACGCCGCCGAACTCGAACGGGTAGTCGCCCGGGGGCTAATCGAGAGCCCGACCCACACCGTCCTGCTCGAGGAGTCAGTCATAGGGTGGAAAGAGTACGAGATGGAGATGATGCGGGACCACGCGGACAACAGCATCGTCGTGTGTTCGATCGAGAACGTGGATCCTATGGGGGTTCACACTGGAGATTCCATCACCGTCGCCCCGGCTCAGACCCTCACCGACCGCGAATATCACAGCATGCGAGACGCCGCCATCGCCGTGCTGCGGGCCATCGGCGTGGACACGGGCGGATCGAACATCCAGTTCGCCGTGAATCCAGAGACCGGTCGAATGGTGGTCATCGAGATGAATCCCCGCGTTTCCCGCTCCTCCGCATTGGCCTCCAAGGCCACCGGCTATCCCATCGCCAAGGTGGCCGCCCTGCTGGCCGTGGGATACCGACTGGATGAGATCCCCAACGACATCACGGGCCGCACGACGGCAGCCTTTGAGCCCACGCTAGATTACGTCGTCGTCAAGATCCCACGTTTCCAACTGGAGAAATTTCCCGGCACCGATTCCAGGCTCACGACTCAAATGAAGTCGGTCGGCGAGGTGATGGCCATCGGTCGCACGTTCAAAGAGGCACTGGGAAAAGCCCTCCGCTCGCTGGAACTGGACGCCACCCCGAAATTGGACTTCGAGCACTTGCGGGAGTACCTGGCCTATCCCACCCCGGAGAGACTGGCATACATCTTCGCCGCGCTCCGACGCGGTCTCTCGGTCGAGGAGATCCACACGCTAACCCACATTGACCGCTGGTTCTTGAGCGAGTTGGCCAGCTTCATCAGCTTTGAGGGGCGCCTGCACCACATGTCGTCTCCCTGGGAAGAAATAGAGGGGGACAAGATTCGAACGGCCAAAGCCTACGGGTTCTCCGATCGCGAACTGGGCGAGATCTTCGACCGCTGCGAGGAGGAGATCCGACGACGCCGGGAGCAACTGAACGTCCGGCCCGTCTTCAAGATGGTGGATACTTGCGCTGCCGAATTTGAAGCAGTCACGCCCTACTTCTATTCCACCTACAACGGCACCGAGAACGAAGCCCTACACCGGCCCCCCGGCCCGGCATCCGAGCGTCTCAAAGTGATGATCCTTGGCTCTGGACCCAACCGTATCGGTCAGGGCATCGAATTCGACTACGCCAACGTCCACGCGGTCTGGGCCCTCCAGGAGGAGGGGTACGACGTGATCATGGTCAACTCCAACCCTGAAACCGTCTCCACCGATTACGACATCTCCAACCGCCTCTACTTCGAGCCTTTGACATTGGAGGACGTGCTGGCCGTCGTCGCCGATGAAGAGCCTATCGGTGTGGTGGTGGGGTTCGGCGGGCAGACGCCGCTGAAGCTAGCCCATGCGCTCGTGCAAGAGGGCCTGCCGCTCCTGGGATCGGGCTTCGAGGCGATAGAGCAGGCAGAGAACCGCGAACAGTTTGGCGCCCTGCTGAATCAACTGGGCCTCAAGAGCCCCCCCAGTGGCACGGCGACTTCCGTGGAGGAGGCGATACGCGTGGCCGATAGCCTGGGATATCCGGTCCTCGCCCGTCCCAGCTACATCCTGGGCGGCCGGGCGATGGAGATCGCGGACACCCCCACGGAACTGCGCCGCTACGTCGCCGAGGCAACCCGCGTCTCAGCCGGCCACCCGGTGCTCATTGATCGCTTCCTGGAGCATGCCCTGGAGATAGACGTAGACGTCCTCAGCGATGGCCGGGACGTGTGGGTCGCCGGTCTGATGGAACAGATCGAGGAAGCCGGCGTCCACTCAGGGGACTCAGCTTGCGTACTGCCCCCTGTCAGCCTGTCCCCCGACATAGTGAGCCGCATTGAACAGGCCGCCGCCCGCCTTGTGGTGGCGCTGGAGGCGAAGGGACTGGTCAACATTCAGATGGCGGTTAAAGGAAACGAACTCTTTATCCTGGAGGCCAACCCGCGCGCCTCCCGCACCGTGCCCTTCGTCAGCAAAGCCATCGGCATCCCAGTGGCCAAATTGGCAGCCCAGTTGTCAGCGCCGGGGGGGGACCCCCCAGGTGGACGGTCGCTGCGAGATCTGCTGGCCCCCTACTGGCCCTTCTCCACACGCCCCGGATGGCCCTTCCAATGTAAGTGTGAGACCTCGCCCCCCCTCAATCCCCCCCGCAAGCAGGGGGGAGGGCAGTCGCCCACCGGAAAGCAAAGCCCCATACCGGACTACACGGTTCAGTGCCCCTCTCTCGCACAGGCTGTGCTCAGAGTGTCCGGTGACCCGCGGCTGCCCACAGCATATCTCCTCCCCACACCCTGGCCGGGGGAATCCTGCGTCAAAGAGGCCGTCCTGCCTTTCGGTCGCTTCCCAGGGTCCGACATCTTGCTGGGGCCGGAGATGCGGTCCACGGGAGAGGTGATGAGCTTTGGACAGAGCTTCCCGGAAGCCTTCGCCAAATCTCAGATCGCCGCCGGCAACCCCCTCCCCACCGAAGGAACCATCCTCGTAAGCTTAGCCGATCCCCACAAGCGGGAGGGAGCAGCGCTCGTCTCTCATCTCTACGACCTCGGTTTCGAGGTCGTGGCCACGCGGGGCACGGCGCGGGTCTTGCAAGCCATGCGCATTCCGGCCGAGGTGGTGTCGAAAGTAGGAGAGGGACGACCAGACGTCGTCGATCGCATCGCCCAGGGGGGGGTGGATCTGGTCATCAACACGCCTTCGTCGTCCCCCTCTACCTCTCCATCGACCATGCGCCAACAGCCCACCATTCCATTGCCGAGTGGAGCCGAAGAGAGGGGCGTCCGACTCGCCCTGCCAGGCCAGCGCACCGTCGGATATCGCATCCGCACAGCGGCGCTGGAGCACCACGTTCCCTACGTCACCACCCTGGTCGCCCTGCGGGCCACCGTGGCCGCGATCCGCTCCCTTCGCTCGGGCCGCCTGCCGGTGAGGTCCCTTCAGCACATCTTAGCGTAAACATCCAATAGATTATCGGAGGTACACATATGGATGAAGTCACTTTTTTAGAAGAACTGATCTCTATCCCCAGCCCATCCGGCGAAGAGGACGAAGTAGCCGAATACCTGGTCGAGCAAATGACGGGTTTAGGCTTCCGAGCCCATCGCGACGGAGCGGGCAACGTTGTGGGAACAGTGGGAAATCCAGAAGCCGAACGAGAGATCGTGCTCCTGGGACACATGGACACCGTCCCAGGACAGATCCCCATACACTGGCAGGGAGACCGACTCTACGGGCGTGGAGCGGTGGACGCCAAGGGGCCCTTGGCGACGTTCGTGTCGGCAGCCGCACGGGTGGCCCCCGCGTTGCAGGATGCCCGGATCGTGGTGATAGGAGCCGTGGAGGAAGAGACCCACGGGCGCGGATCACGTCATCTGGTGGACACGAGGCAGGCACCGGAATACGTGATCATCGGCGAACCCAGCCACTGGGAGGGAATCACATTAGGCTACAAGGGTATGGTAGCCGTGGAGTACCGGCTGATGCAACCAGGGGGGCACAGCGCAGGCGAACGGCCTGGCCCAGCGGAGAAGGCAGTAGGATTCTGGAACCAACTGATGACCTACTCCGAGGAGCTGAATCAAAGTCGGTGGGGGCACTTTGACACGCTCGACCCTGCACTGAGAGAATTTAGCACGTTCAGCGACGGATTAGACGACGGCGTCGCCATAAACATCGTGGTACGACTGCCACCCGGCTTCGACGTGGCAAACCTAAAGCAAAAAATGCGAACCTGGTGCAACGGGGCCAAGCTATCCTTCCCCTCCAGCGATCCCCCCTTCCGCTCACAGAAGAACACACCCCCGGTACGGGCCTTGTTGCGGGCCATTCGCGCCGAAGGCGGGAGACCGCGGTTCAAGCTGAAGACCGGCACCTCGGATATGAACGTCGTCGGCCCGGCATGGGGATGCCCCATCGTGGCCTATGGGCCAGGCAACTCCTCCCTGGATCACACGCCAGAGGAGCATATCGAGATCAAGGAGTTCCTCCAGGCGACCAACGTGCTGACCCAGGCACTGAAGACACTAGCAGGCTAGAGCACCTATTCTCCATCATCCGTTCGTCAACGAGCGCCCGCGCGATGCGGGCGCTTTTTGATTTCTGTCGCCGCCGCCCCCCCCTCTATCTCCCCCCGTTCCACGAGGGGAGAGGATGCTCCCTACCCCTCCAGAGGGGGCGGATAAAGAACATCCGCGGGCATTTTTATCAATTCCTCAGCCTTTTTTAAGGGGCTTTTGACCTCGACAGTGTATCATAACGACGGGTAGTCTGTACCCGCTTAATCGATCGAGTTGAAGCGAGAAACCATCCATCAGGAGGCCGTATGCTCATCGCAGAACCATCCGCGCGAACCAGGTTGGGCAATCAGCCCATCAAGAACATACATCTTCCTCTAGCTCACCCCAGAGGGGGGAGCGCAAACACACAGGGGGAGGCGAATTCTCATTTCCGGACCAGGCTCGAGGACATCCTGCAGTGCGTGCTGATAAAGGGAATATGCACAGCCGTCCCAGCGGCACTCGTCTCCCTGGTCCTCAACGTCTTCGTAGCCCAGGCTATGGTGGTGCATGGACCAAGCATGCAGCCTAACCTAAGCTACAACCAACGGGTGATCGTGGACAAGATCACCTACGACTTCATCCACAGCCCACGCCGGGGGGACGTGGTGATCTTACACATGCCAGAGGAGCAGGAGTTACTGGTCAAGCGCGCGGTGGCCCTCCCCGGCGAGACGGTGGAAGTGCGAGACGGACAGGTTTTCATCAACGATCAGGCGCTCGAGGAGCCCTGGGCGACCTGCCAGGGAGGGATGGATTATCCACCTAAGCGCGTGCCCCCCCGCCACATCTTCGTCCTAGGCGACAATCGAGCCGTATCTCGAGATTCCCGGTTTTTCGGCCCTGTGCCGATGGAACGGATCGCCGGACAGGTCAGGCTCATCATCTGGCCACCCCACCGTATCGGTCTGTTAGAGGAGGATCTCTAGACCTCAGGAGAGTCATCCCACGGATAGCTCTCGACCTCCCGGGCAGCGGCACGGATGGCCGGGTCGTCCGAGTAATGCCCACGCCTCTCCGGAGGAATCAACTCCGCGATGCGCTGCATGATCCTATGGCCAATCTCATCCAACTGCCGCCGCCGCTCTCGTCCCCGGCCCGACGCGTGGAAAGGACCAAAGGGCTTCCCGATCCGCAGCGTGACCCGACTGCGCTGCCCCCTGCGAAGGCGTGGGAACACCTCAAGCAGGCCCTCGAATCCCATGGGGAGAATACGCGCACCCGTCCGGACGGCCAGAAAAGCCGCTCCAGGGCGTGCCGGCCGGAGGAGCGTAGCCCAGCTTCCGGCCTCAGGGAAGATGCCCAGCACTCCCCCCTGAGATAGCACCGCTTCCGCAGCTCTCAACGCATACCGCGAGGATGTGCCCCGATGGACAGGATAGTATCCCCACAGCCCGGGAATCCACTTCGTCCAAGAGGGCGCGTTGGGCATCTGAAAGCCTCCTACAAACTCCAGCGGCCAGGGCACAGCGCGCACCATCGCCACCGGGTCTATGAAGCTGAAATGGTTGGCGACCACCAGCAACGGGCCTCCCGGGGGGAGGTTCTCCTGGCCCACGATCTCCAGATCGGTGAGCACGGCGAAGATCCCATGGGTCAAACGTTGCAGCAGTCCCCGGATCAAACGCCGACGCGGATACCGAAATTCCTGGTCAACTCTTTTTCTGCTCATATCACTCATCCACCGTAGCGCTGTAGGGCCCTGTGGATCGCGTTGGCTCCAAATTCTACCGCCTCCACAGGGATGCGCTCGTCAGCCCCATGAATGGTCTCAAAAAAGCTGAAATCCGGGGGCAGCTTCATCGGCGTAAAGCCGTACGTCTGAATACCCAGGCGGGAAAAGAAACGCCCATCCGTAACCGCAGGCAACAACAATGGCAGAGGTACACCATCTGGGTCGGCCTCTCGCAAGACGTCCGCCAATGTATCGAACAATCCCATGTCCAACTCAGCGTCCGTGGGGTCGTACCGGCACACCTCAAGCTCCACCTCATCACCGACAACCCGCCGTAGCTCAGACACCATGTCCTCAGGACCAAAGCCAGGCAGCAGACGCCCATCCATCTCCACATCGATCTCGCTGGGGATCACATTGACCTTCTCTCCGCCACGAACGATGGTCGCGTTGATCGTATTGCGCAACAAAGGCTCAAACAGATACCCCTTCTCGCCCAGCAGTTTCAGCACAACGTCCGTCAGAAGAGGATGGAGGAGCTGACGCAGGACAAATCCCATCGGAAACGGCAGGGTCGCAGCCATCGTCTCGATCATCCGGCGCGCGGAAGGCGTGATGTGTACGGGCAACCGGCTGCGATCCAGGTGCCGAAGGAACTCGGCCAATCTGGCCATCGCGCCTCCACGCATGGGACGAGATCCATGTCCCCCTGGCCCCCGTACGGTCGCCTTCATCCAGCACATCTGCTTCTCGGCGATCTGTATGGGATAGAACGTCCGCTGAGCGACATACATGGAGGCGCCCCCAAACTCTCCCAGAGCATACCGAACGCCTTCAAACTGCTCAGGATGGTTCTCCACCAGATACCCAGCGCCGTAATCGCCGCCCGCTTCCTCGTCGCTCAGGATGGCGAGCACGACGTCGCCGGCCGGAACGAGCCCCTCAGCCTTGGCGCGAAGAAAAGCGGCCAACATCATCGCGACGCCGCCCTTCATGTCCAAAGCCCCCCGCCCCCAGACGTATCCATCCACCACCTTGGCCTCGAAGGGCGGATGCATCCACCGCTGGTTAGCCGTGGTGACCACATCCACGTGTCCATAGAGCAACAGCGGCGCCGCACTCCCCCGCCCTTCAAGGCGGGTGACTAAATTGGGGCGCTCGGGGTCCTTGGCCAAAAGCACCGACCTAAAACCTGCGCTGGTCAGCAGGTCGTTAATATAGGCCACGCAGGCCGCCTCGTTACCCGGAGGATTCGTGGTGTCGAAGCGAATGAGATCCTGCAGCAACGCCGCAGGATGCTGGTATAGCGCCTGGATATGGGTCAACCGTCAAACCCCCTCCACCTCTGCCCCCAGAGGGGTAGAGTCTCTACACACCTCACCCCTGCTCAGCCAACTTCTTCTTTTCCTCCTCGAGGAGCACGCGCCGCAGGACCTTGCCAACCATGGTCATAGGCAGTTCGTCGCGGAACTCGACGAACTTGGGCACTTTGTAGGGAGCCAGGTTCTCGCGACAGAATTCGATGATCTCCTCCTCGGTGGCCGTCTCACCTTCTCTGAGGACGACGAAGGCCTTCACCCGCTCGCCCTTTCCTGGGACGGGAATACCTACCGCAGCGCCCGCCTGTACCTTAGGATGCTGGTACAGCACTTCCTCGACCTCGCGTGGATAGATGTTATACCCACCTGCACCCAAGATCATATCCTTCTTGCGGTCCACGATCTGGAAGTAACCATCCTGGTCCATGCGGGCGATGTCGCCGGTATACAGCCAGTCCCCACGCAGCACGTTGGCCGTCTCGGTGGGCATCTGCCAGTAGCCCTTCATCACCTGTGGCCCGCGCACGGCCAGCTCTCCAACCTCCCCAGGCGGCAGATCCTTCTTCCCGGTCTCGGTATCCACGACCTTGGCCTCCGTGCTGGGGAACGGCAGACCGATGGTCCCGATACGATTCTCGCCGTAGATGGGGTTGGCGTGGGTGACGGGGGTAGCCTCGCTGAGACCATATCCCTCCACCAGTCGCCCACCCGTGAGCTTCTGGAAGCTCTGCTGCACCTCAACCGGCAGGGGAGCTGCCCCACTGATACAGGCTTTGATGGAGCTGACGTTATACTTCTCGATGTCGGGATGATTGATAAGCGAGACGTAGAGAGCCGGCACGCCAGGGTAGAGAGTGGGAGCGTGGGCGTTGATGGACTTGAGAATGTGGACCAGCACACGCGGATTGGGGATCAACAAGAGCGCCGCAGCGGTCAAGACGCCCAGATTCATGCACGTGGTCATAGCGTAGCTGTGATACAGGGGTAAGGATGTTAAAATTGTCTCCTCACCCTCGACCACAAAAGGAAGCCAGGCCCGGGTCTGCGCGGCGTTGGCCTGGACGTTTCTGTGCGTCAGTTGAGCGCCCTTGGAGATACCGGTAGTACCGCCGGTGTACATCAATACGGCGGGATCTTCCATAGCGATCTCGACCGGGGAAGGCCGGGCGGGTGCCTGGGCGAGGATATCCTGGAACCAATAGGTATCAGCGTCCCCAGAGATGTCCTGGTAGTGTCCCTCTTTCTTCTCCTTGGCCACGGTGAAAAGAAACTTGAGCAGGCCAGGGAAATATTCCTTGATATTGGTGACGATGACTTGTTTGAGAGATGTCTCGGCGCGAATCTGTTTCACGGTGGGGTACGTCAAGCTGAGCGTGACGATCGTCTCAGCGCCGGAGTCCTTCAACTGGTGCCTCAGTTCGCGGGCCACGTACACCGGGTTACACGGGACGACGATGCCGCCGGCCATCAACGTGGCGTAGTAGGCGATGGGAAACTGGGGACAGTTGGGCAGGTGGACAGCCACCCGATCCCCTTTCTTGATCCCTAACTGCTGTAACGCAGCGGCAAAACGGTACGTCAGGTCCAGGAATCT
>Ga0180431_10003943_pt1 | contig 18726 bp, 11 predicted proteins | sample SS_ome_11_FD_132459 | JGI IMG/M metagenome (GOLD analysis project Ga0180431, IMG submission 132459) | Hypersaline lake sediment archaeal communities from the Salton Sea, California, USA - SS_1_MS_1 metaG | ecosystem: Environmental > Aquatic > Non-marine Saline and Alkaline > Hypersaline >... | reverse complement strand
GTATCGTTAATTGGGAATCCTTTAAGTGACGAAGCTGTGAATAGTCAAATCCCTGAACTCGAGAAAAAAGGAATTACTGTTAACTGGAAAGTGAATTAAGGCAATAGTCAATAATTTGAGGGGGGATCATATTATGCAAAGAGCATATTCAGTGTTAGGGATATTAGTCGTAGTAAGCATGCTATTGACAACAGTGCCGGCACAACAGGCGCAAGCTGATGAACCTGTCAAAGGATACTGGAAATACGTCGAGGATCTTACAAACTATAATGAAACCAGCCCAGTTCCCAGACGAGTTGCGGCTTATGATGTTTGGATGCGGTTTGAAAACGAAGGTAGCACCAGTTTAATAAAGGACATTTTGGTTGATACGCAACAACACGCTGATGAATTTATTCATTTAATAGATCAAGTTCTTATAGTGGACAATGCTCTGGCTTATGATATTGCCGGTGAAATTCCATGTGATGAAATACATCAAGTAGCACTTCAGTGGACTTGCGATCAAGCTAGAAATTATCTTACTAAAGTGGAAAACATGGTTGAAACATACTTCGCTGATAATTATCTTCAAGGATACCAGGACTTCAGTGGCAAAATGAGCGCGGTCTCAAAAGGGGTAAGCAACGTAACCTCATATGTACAGACGGGATTGTTAGTAAACGAATTATTGAAGCATCCAGAAACTGCCCAAGAACTCATCGGACAGGTAAGTTTGGCATTTTCAGCGATTGACTCGGGATTGAAAAAATGGGGGGGAGGCATTGGACAAGTACTAAGCGGTTTTGTTTTCGGCCCCGCTATGAAAGCCTTAGACTCTGTCGCGGCGCTGGAAGCCCAGCTTGGAGATTTGTACGCGGCATACAATTATTGCGCTCTTACCAGCCACAAAGCTCAATACGATCCAGATTGCCTGAAAGCCTGGCCACCTATTAACACACATGACAAAGTCTTTGGCGGTGGATGGGGGAATTGTTTCTGGTGGCCTACAGAAGATGGGGAAGTGGGCAAACGATTTGAGTGCAGCGGCAACAGCATCGTGCAGAAACGCTGCATTCAGGACCCGGTCGAACCGTATTATGGTTTTGAAGATGAATGGCATTACGATCCGGATTTTGAGGAGGATTTCCCCAGGGACTGCGGGGAAAAAGAGTGCCAGGCAGCAGTGATCTATGGGCCAAATGACAACTCGAATTTCGATGATGAGATAGTCGGTGCCTGCTGCTGCCCGTCTGCCGAGGAAGACACCGAAAATCCCGGCCTCACTCCCGGCCCCGATTGCGAATGCTATTACAACCAGGGTCCGTGTGTTGAGGAAGTAAACGAAAATAATGTAACTCTCATGAGCTGGGGAGACGCGATTCAGGAATGTGATTACCCAGCTTCCTACTGGACCGAGTTCCAAAAGGAATGGGATGAAACCGGTGGCTGTGTGGGCTGCGGCATGCCCGGCGGCACCCACCCCGACGATACCTATGATGTTTCAGTCCCGGCTCCGGTTGTATCGGGCACTTATTCCGCATCAGGAGAAGCGCGGGTTGTCGTATTAAACCGGGGATTCGTTTCGGGGGTTGAAAACCTGCTGAACAGTCTGGATATTCCGCACGATCTCGCCGGTGTAAGCTATGCTTCTCACCAATACTTATGGCATTATCCAGTTCTCATCATTCCAACAGGAGGGCTTTATGGGTTGGATTCGCTGACTGAATTCAAGGATAATCTCAGGCGTTATGTGGAATGGGGAGGCACTGTTATCGCCTTTTCACAGGCGCGAGGCTTTGAATACAACGCGTTGCCCGGTGGGGAGGTTTCCGGCTTCGGATATCTGGAAGATGAGAATTGCCAGTATAAATCAGTAGGTATCAGCGAATATCACCCGGTTCTATCCGGGCAGGATTCCCTGGTTCTGGATTTGAATGTAGATGGCTTTTTCACCCACTGGCCGGAAAACACTCAACTCCTGCTGGAACGGACGGTAAACGGCATGCCAGCTATGATTATGTACGAATATGGCGAGGGCAATGTGATAGCTACCACCTCATTCGCGGACTGGGGATCAGCCAATATGTTTTGGTCCCGTGGCGATCCCAGCCTGAACTGGTCGCAACGATGGGATATGGGCACCATAACAGAGGATGACTGGACCCTGGTAAGGGATGTTTGCGCCTGGGCACTGGATACGCAGGATGAAATGCCTGAATTCGGCCCGGATGGTGAAATAAGCCTTCCCATCCATATAGCCAACAAAAACCAGGGAACGGATTATCCCTCGTTCTCGGCCGGCGGAATGGTCGCGTTTTCAACTGTTCTCAAAAACTATGAGGATATCGCCTGCGACAGGGTTGTTTTCAATGTCTACAATCCGAACTGGGAATTGGACGGAAGTGTGGAAATGCCGGTTTCCATCATGCCGGAGGAATACGCTGTGGTTGATTGGGATTACTCGACTTCACCGTCATCGAAAACGGGGCGTTACACTGTCGTCGCGTCCCTCTACAATGACGACGAATGGCTGGATAGCCTGTCGAGAGAAGGATTCCTGTTGGGTGTTACCGGGGACGATCTGACCGGCTACACGGTTGATTTCACACTCAAAAATCCCTATGGCGAGATAGTACACGAGGAAACACAGGAAATTGAGATTCAATCGTATGAAACGGGCACCGTTACCTTCAGCTATTCCGAACCTTCCGAACTGGGTATGTGGGAACTTGGCATCAAGGTGCTGGATTACAAATCGGATGTAGTGCATCAGGGTTCCCAAAACTTCGCTGTGAGTGAATATGCTGCCAACCCTGATGGATGGGTATACCAGGGAAGCGACTTGGTATTTGGCCTCACTTCAGATAAAGAAACCTATTGGAGAGGAGAGGAAGCCACCTTTACCGTGCATGCGTGGAATCGGGGTGAAACGGATGAGCAGATATACTGCCGTTTACGGAAAGGGCACTTTGGTAGTGGATATGCAGGAACGGATATTCGTACTTTTGTAGTGCCTGCTGGCGAATACTATAGTTATACAGTGAATGGGACTATCCCAAGTAGAAGCTTTGAGCGCTGGATTGCAAATTTCTATATGGGCGATGATACATCAGGTCCAAATGTGGGTTATTGTCGGAGGTTCTTCAAAATAAATAGTAAGCCCGTTATCACAATGGATGTGTCAACTGAAAAGCAAGAGTATGTGTCCCCCAACAGTATATCCGGCACGGTCACTTTTGAGCAAAAGTACACAGCGACTATCTCAAATGCTCCGTACATTGATGAATTGCATATCAAGATAATGGACCCTTACCGAGTGTGTGTTTCTGAAGCAAGCTATGATATGCAGAATGAACAAATAATTGGAATTATACTTCCTTTCACGGCCCCTGCTATGCCGAGAGTGTATTCTGTACGCGCTGAAGCTTACGATGAAGAAGGGAACAGCATCACCTCTGGTGCGACATATTTCCGCATATTACCCAAGAACATCAATGCCAGCCTTTCTCTAAGCAAGGAAAAGTATGTCAATGGTGAGGAAATATCAATATTAGTGGACCTCGAAAACAATGAGGATGCAGCCTATGATATTACCGGAACCGTTGTTGTATCAAATTCGGAAGACGATACCGTATTTCAGGAAGGATACGATGTTTCCCTGAATGCCGGGGAATCCACCCAAGAGGTCATCAACTTCACGCCTTCGGGCGACACGGTTTACGGGATTTATACGGTGGATGCCGAGGCAACCATAGAAGGTATTCAAACACAATCACTATGGGCTGATTTCGAATTGAAAAAAGGCTACACAATTAATGCCGATTTTGATAATGGGAATAAGACTTATGCTGTGCGCGAACCAATCAGCATTAATTTAGAAGCAATCAATATCAGCCCAATATCACAGGATGTCGCAGTCGAAGTATCCTGCTCCTCGCTTGGTTTGAATGAGACGCGTGTTTTCAGCCTTGATCCGGGTGAATCAGATTACGCAACCTATACTTCAGTTGTCCCGACTGAAATCGTGCCCGGCGTTTATGACCTTACGCTTACAACACTCGATGACAACCTTACTCGGTCACACAGTTTTTCGGTGCCGAAGTCCGATTTAAGCCTGTCCATCGAGAATCATTCCTATAGTATCGGCGAAATAATAACCATTGACTTGAGCAATACGGGCGGTGTAGATACAACAGGGAATTACACCATAGAGTTGATTGATTCATACGGGATGGTTTTGTATAGCGCTGGAAGCAATCAGGAGGTTTTGGCTGGTGAGATCCAGGATTTGGAGTTTATCATTCCTGAGCAGGCTACAAACGGTAACTACAATTTGGTGGTCAATTGTACCGATACCCGAACCAATAATTTGGTGGAATTGAATGAGAACGTTGCCATAAACGGGCTGGCAGCTTCGTTGGTTTCCGTTACCGATAAAAAAGGATATTTTGTTCACGAGGATATCACCATCACCAGCGATATAACCAATTCCGAAATACCCATCCAAAGTGGAACTCTCAATTTACAGATACTTTCTGCCGGTCACCGGTTTGTTTCCGACCTTCAAGGATTCATAGGCAATGCCGAGCTTCTGTTAGATGGCTATGGGATGCTGGCGATTCCGGTAGGCGATCTGGATGGCGACGGCGCTGATGATTTTGTGGTGAGTGTAAGCGATGAGACTGGCGGCCCAGCGATGGCTTCAACTATGGTTGTAGCGGAAGGGTGGACCGAACAGTATCGATTGATAGCCGTTAGCGGAGACCTGGATGAAGTTTTATGGCAATACTACGTGGATGGCCTGGCTTGGGCTGCGCCGGCGGGCGACTTGGATGGCGACGGTCTGGATGATGTTGTAATTACCGGGCTGGTGGATTACCTCGGCAATGAAGCAGTGCAATACGACATCATTGGTCTCAAAGGTAATAACGGGCAGGAACTGTGGCAAATATCCGGGGCCGTTCAGGAAGGCGCGGGACCTAATTATCCCTTTGAATGGGTGTCTTCCCGGTCTGCCGGCGATCTGAATGGTGATGGAAACGATGATTTGCTGGTATCGGCCATTACCGGGGCTGATTCGGAATGGGATCATGAGTGCGAAGTATCAGCAATAGACGGAGAAAATGGTGAAATACTATGGCAGGAATCGGGCGCGGCGACAAGCGCCATCGCAGCGATTGGCATTGGGCAGCAGTTGGTAAACAACACCGAAATGGACTACGATCAACTGAAGCTCTGGCTATTGGGAACGATGGATTGGTCTCCGGCTATCCCGGCAGGTGACCTTAATAACGATGGAAATGATGATGTTCTCATTTCGTTTGTTGAGGTTGAAGAGGAAGAATTGCAGGCATATTGGCTAATGGCTGTCGATGGCAGTGCAGGCGAGCATATCTGGGAGATTCCCGAACAATTTCCGGGGGAACCGCTTCTTCTGGCAGAACCTGATCCAAGCGAAGATATGGTAGGCAAGGTTGCTAAGGCCAGCCCAATGGGTGACGTTGACGGAGACGGTCTGGGCGACGTACTGATCGTTACCCAGCGAGAGGAATTCGAGGATATGGCTACCGATATTGGAGTATTCTGTGGGTATGAAACAGAAACGCTATGGAAACAAACATCACCAGGCCAGGCAGTAGCAGTTCCAGCGGGGGACATGAATGGTGATGGGATTGACGATGTATTGGTTAACTACACAGTGCCGAATTATGAAGAAGAGAGATATGACCAATATGTAATGGGCCTCAATGGATACAATGGTGAAACGCTTTGGAATGACGATCCGCAAGGCTGGGGCCAGTCGGCCGGTGATTTCAATGGCGATGGCAGCACGGATGTTTTGATTACCGGGGTGGAAGAATCCGAATACTATTTTGTGGCTGTCAGCGGCTATGACGGCAAAGCGCTTTGGAGGGACAGTGTTTCGGTTGAAGGGGCTTTGGCATTGCCGATAATCGGTGATTATTCATTGATGCTGGGAATTTATATAACTGCTCCGCGATTCTATTATTCACAGGCGCTTTCTGCCGGTGATCTGGATGGCAATGGAGAAAGCGACATGCTCCTGCTTTCGGAGCACAGGGTGTCCGCTCGGAACGGGGCCAACGGACAACAGTTGTGGTGGGCTGGCACAAACGCAGGCACAGACGCAGGCCCCGACTCGGAAGGCGGCGCTATTGTGGTCGGGATGGCACCTGACAAAGCAGGTGAGTTGCCAGACTTCAATGAGGATGGGATCGATGACCTGCTTCTTACGGCATCAAAAATTGTATATCACCAAGGTGCTTGGGGTGAATGTCAGTATAACGGAGTAGTCAGCGCAGTAACTGACCTAAGTGCGGGAATCGGGTGGGTCAGAATATGGGAGGAGGATACCCCTGTAGAATATATTGCCGATTCTGGTACCGTTTCTTTCGTTAACACTGTGAGCATCCCGGATGACTTGCCATTTGAGACAGTCGGTGATTTATCCCTTCTTGGCACGGTGTATTCAAATACTGGCCAGATAATTGACCGGAGTGATCGATGGCTATTTACCATCAGCGATTCTGATACTCTTATAGAATTGGCAACAGATAAGGATTCCTATCTTTCTGGTGAACCGGTGATAGTATCGGGGACCGTTATCAATGGATCGGATATATCTAATGATTTCTATGTGCGCATACTTCAAGATGGTGACCAAATTTGGGGAGAATACTGTCACGATTTGGAAGGGGGAGGAAGCCTAAGTTTTGCACTGACAACTGGTGCCGATAACTCCTTCGTGCTAGAGGCAACTGTATCTTCCGGTTACTGGAATTACCCTTACACCACCACAACTCGGTTTATTGAGGTTAATGAACCGGTTCCTTCAATTGATATTAGTATTGATGCCCCGGATGCGGTCGGTTTTGAGGATCTGTTTGATGTAACTGTTACGATAGAGAACACTGGTCAATGCGAGGTGGAACTCAGTGCGGATATTGCTGGCCAGACGTATGACGATATATTCCTTTCAGAAGGAGGAACGACTTCCTTAGAAACCAGTCTTAGCATCACCGAAGATTCCACAATCGATGTTACCGTTTCCGGTGATGTATATAAACGAATCAGTCAAGAAATTGTGATGGGAGAGAATGCTGCCATTGAAATGGCGGGAGAAGGCCCGTATATTCAGGGCACGGTTGAAATTCCCATGGAAATAGCCAACACTGGTGTTCTTGATACCGAATTTTCAGCAAGCTTTTTAATTGGCGAATCGGAAGTGATGAAGACCTTTACCGTTACTGCCGGAGAAATCATTGACGATACGGTTTCATTCAACTTGGCGAAAGGAGAGTACACGCTTGAGTACAGTTCGCCATTCGAAGAAGGTACCTATTCTTTTGCAGTAATTGGTCCGGACGCAACGATCGAGGTGACCGAACAGGCCTTCTATTTTGAGGGAGCTGTGGAGATACCGATGAGGGTGAAAAACATCGGGGTTGGGGATGCTGAATTTGAAGCGGTATTTTCAATCGCAGACCAGGAGATAGCGAAGGTATTCTCGGTGCCGGAAGGTCAGACCGAAACCGACACACTTCCATTTGTGCTTGAAGAGGGTGAGCACCTTCTGGAATATAGCTCGCCGTTTGAACAAGGTGCGATTGGCATCTACGTAGGCGCGCCGCATTTTGAGATCAGTGAGTTACCTGCTAACCGCGATTTGGCGATAGGACATTCAGGGACGTGGACCTTCACCGTAACCAACACCGGTGGTGCTGAAGGAGTGGCCTACCTCGATCTCATGCTGCCGGACTGGGAGATATCGGATTTTGCCTGGGTGATGCCAGGTGAGGAAGAGGAAATAAGCCTGCGCATCATCATCCCGGATGATTTGGAAAGCGGAGAAATTAAAGCACAATACGAGCTTAATGGAAGCAGGGGCGAATTTCCCTTCTTTATTGAAGGGGCGAAGATATCGGTGGAAGCGTTCCTGAATGGACAAACGGCCTTTGAAGAACCTGATTGCTTTGGGGAAGAAGGTGATCTGGCAAGCTTGACGCTGGAAATAACTAACGATTCCGGTTTTGAACTTCAGCTTTATGGAAGGGCTCAACTTAATGATTTTGAGGAAGTAACGGAAACCTTTACACTTCTGCCCGGCGAAACTGAGCAACTATCATTTGATGTGCCGGTTGCGTTTACCGGCAACAAACTGTTCTACGGGGTTTACCTGGATTCTGGACGGTCGCTGCACCTGAATGCCTTGTATGTTTATCCGTGTGGGGATCCTCCATATGTGTGGATGGATAAACAGGTTTATAACACCGACGAAAGCGCCACTATTTTTATTTACACTTTAGATGAAGGCATAATTACTCTGAACGCCCCCGGATACGAAGAAAGCTTCGAGATACAGGGTACACTGGAGCCGATTGAACGGGCCTTTACCATCCCGAAATTGAGTTCGGGCACTTACTACCTTGAGTATACTTTTGATTATGGCGAAACCTGTTATTACCCGTTCGATGTCATCGGTTACTCGGCGGTTATAAATCAATTCACTCTGAATAAGGAACGCTACATTTCGGGTGAAACCATCCGTGCCAACGCCACGATTGAGGTAAATCGTGACTTTGAAGGATACATGAAAGTAAGGGTTTACAGTTATGGAACACGGGAAGTGATTGATGGGTTCGATGTGCCGTATTCGTTCGCCGAAGGTGAGAACCCGATGGCGATCAACCGGGTGATAGATACCGAGGAAAAAGGTATCCATGCGCTGTACTATACGGTTTATGCGAATGTTGATGAGGAACCGATTTCACTGGCGTCCGGGGCGGAATATTTCGATGCTGCGCCGTTCCCCAATTCCCCGCCAATGGCTGATGCAGGCGGCCCATACATAGTTGATGAAGGATCGTTAGTTGACTTTTCGGCCTACGGTTCCATCGATCCCGATGGTGATTATATGGAATATCGCTGGGATTTCGAGAGTGATGGGGAATGGGATACCGACTGGTCGATCCTAGGAATAGAAATGCAAACTTGGCTTGATGATTACACCGGAGCAGTCACAGTTGAGGTCCGCGATGCCGAATCCAGCCAGATCGGTACGGCAAATATTACCGTAAACAATATAGCGCCGGATGTTTCGATATGGTGCGATGAAATCGCGAACGCCGGGACGGCGGTAAGTCTTGCCGGAGTATTTTATGATCCCGGTTCGGATACCCATATGGCAATCATCGATTGGGGCGACGGCACAATTGTGCCAGTGGCTGCGGAGGTTGAGGAAGGTTGGGGTGTCGTGAGTGGCACACATATCTACACTCAAAGCGGTACGCACGCAGCAATTCTGACTGTGACAGATGATGATGGCGGCTTTGGTACGGCATCAGCGACGATACATGTAGTCGGTGTCGGTCCGATGGTCGGATTTAATTGGGAACCTGAGTCGCAAACCGAAGGATCGAGTGCCCAATTCACGGATACATCGGACGGCAATATTGCGACCTGGAGCTGGGATTTTGGTGGAGCAGGGAGTTCATCGACACAAAATCCTGAAATTGCTTTTATGGATAATGGAGAGTATGAAGTTTGTTTGACGGTAACAGAAGTAGGTGGGTTAAGTGATACCATTTGTCATACGATAATGATAACGGACGCTGCTCCGATAGCTTCGTTTGAATGGTCGCCGGACCTGCCGGATGAGGGTTCAGCGGCCCAATTCACTGATTCTTCAACTTCACCGGCAGATGAGATCGTAAGCTGGAGTTGGGACTTTGGTGGGCTCGGTACTTCAACTGAACAAAATTCGAGTTTCACCTTTGTGGATGATGGCGCATATGAAGTACGCCTAACTGTAACTGATGAGGATGGCTCGACCGATACGATTTGCCAGACGATCACTGTGAGTGACCTTTCGCCAACAGCTGGATTTACCTGGTCTCCCGAACCACAGGATGAAGGTTCCGCAATTGATTTCACTGATACGTCCACTTCGTTACCGGATGAACTGGTCGCGTGGGCGTGGGATTTCGCAGGTATTGAAACCTCGTCCGATCAAAATCCTAGCTTTATCTTCAGTGATGATGGAACCTCGTCGGTTTGCCTGACGGTTATCGATGATGACGGTTCAACCGATACAATTTGTCAGAGCCCCAGGGTCCTGAACGTAGCCCCGAGAGTCGGCACTATCACTGTATCGGCTGACCTTACCGAGGTCGAAACCGCAATTTCGGCCAGTGCCGATTTCAACGATGTCGGGGTCCTCGATACGCACGCGGCTACCTGGAATTGGGGAGATGACACCACATCGGCCGGAGTGATAACGGAAGCCGATGGTTCCGGATCGGTCGCTGGCGACCACACTTACAGCGCACCGGGTATTTACACAATAACCTTGACCGTAGAAGATGACGATGGCGGGATTGATATATCGCAGTACCGGTACGTGATCGTGTTTAACCCGAACGGTGAGTTTGTCATAGGAAGCGGCCGGATCAACTCTCCCGCAAGCGCATTTGTGGCAGATCCTTCAATCGAAGGCAAGGCGAGCTTTGGTTTCGTCTGTAAATACATCAAACACAAAGATACACCGGTTGGTATGGCAATGTTCTCGTTCCATCCTGGCAATCTATGGATGCTTTCCAGTAATTACGAGTGGCTGATTGTCGATGATAATGTTGCGATCTGCAAAGGCACTGGCATGATGAAAGGAAAGCGGTGGTTTGAGCATGAACCTGTTAAATTTGTCATCTCGGCAGTTGATGAAGGGCATGGTTGGGAGGTTACTGATAAATTCAGAATCCAGATTTGGGACAGCGCAACCGGTGAATTGATCTACGATAACCAAATCGGCGATGATATATACGCAAATCCAACAGATGAAGTAGAACGTGGGGAAATTATGATTCACCAACGGGGCAAAGGTGGAAAGCTCTGGTAAGCGATGCTTCGTAGCCCATCGAAATGCACAAAGAGGCGGGCCGAATTCGGCCCGCCTCTTTTCACAACGGCGACTATCTGACGAGTTGTTTATACGGCTTATTGAAACTTGGTAACTCTGGCGGTGTGATGCCCATCACCAACGAACAAAAGAGGCGAGGAATACGTCTTGTATTATGAAGCCCGGTGTCATTTGAACCCCGGGATGGATTTGTAGACTCAATATTAATTATCGAGGAGGTGCCAATGAACTGGGTTGATATTGTGATTATCATTGCGCTGGTGGTTCCTGCTTTCATCGGCTTCAAGATTGGCCTTATAAAAATGGTGATTCCGTTAATCGGGGTGCTCCTTGGAGTTGTGCTGGGATCAGTATTGCATGGCTACTTGGCGGATAAACTTGACTTCGTCAGTAGTGAAAGCTGGGCTCACGTTGTGGCCTTTGTTATCATATTTGTGGCTGTATTTGCTATCGTGTATATTCTGGCGACCATATTGCAGAAGATATTAAAACTGACTATGATGGGTTTGGTTGATCGGCTGGCCGGGGCGGCCGTTGTTTTTATAATCGTGTGGCTGATCAGTTCATTCGTTGTGGTTATGGTGGCCAAGTACGTGGCACTGGGAGCAGATTACGTGCCGGGTGATACTGTAAGCAGCGAATCTGTGAAAGACACGATCGAGGGATCAGCGCTGGCTACCTTCCAGATTGACACGGTCCCCATTATCCTCGGGCTGTTGCCCGGGGAGTTTGATGTTGTCAGGGATTGCTTCGAGGACTGATTCGGCAGCGTGAAAGCGCAATGTTTGCATGAGTGGCAGATATCTGCCTCCGAAGCTGTTTCCGTTCAGAAAGAACTGGCCGGACGAGTGGTAAGAGATGGGGCGATAGGGGAGGTGAAGCTGGTAGCTGGGGTAGATGTCTCGGTTCCGCGCGGGCAAAATATTGTTCGGGCAGCGATAGTAGTGCTCAGCTATCCCGGGCTTGAACTGGTGGAGAGCCGGTTAGCCGAACGCCCGGTAGAACTCCCTTACATTCCGGGATTGCTCTCTTTCCGTGAAGCGCCGGTCATACTGGATGCTGGCGAGAAACTTGCCAGTATCCCTGATTTGATTCTGGTTGATGGGCAGGGGCTGGCTCATCCCCGAAGGCTGGGGCTGGCATCGCACCTTGGGATTTTGTGGGACAGGCCGACCGTCGGTTGTGCCAAGTCGCGTTTGTGCGGGGAGCATGGCCCTGTGGGGCCCGAACGGGGAGAGTGGATTGAACTTATGGATGGCAGTGAGACCATCGGGGCCGTGTTGCGAACCAGAACCGGCGTGAAACCTCTTTATATTTCTATTGGAAACCGGATAGACTTGGCCGCAGCAGTTCGATGGGTGCTGGATTGCGGCGGCGGATATCGGCTTCCGGAACCGACGCGGCTGGCTCATCAGGTTGCCGGCGGAAAAACTTTTCTGGAGCAATGAATTAAGATGGCGCGAACAAAATTGAATTTGCCGGATAGCTTCCCTTTCTCCACTGAAATTCCTATCCGTATCAGCGATATCAATTATGGCGGGCACCTGGGGCATGATGCCATCCTTCCTCTCACCCATGAAGCCCGAATACATTTCCTGGCCTCGATGGGCTATAACGAGGGAGATATTGAAGGGCTGACCTACATCATGGCCGATGCAGTCATCGTGTATAAATCACAGGCGTTCCACGGGCAGACGCTCACTGTTGAGGTTGGGGTTCAGGATTTTGGCAAAAGCGGCTGTGACTTCGTTTATCGCATTGCGGATAGGGAGACGGGGGCAGAGATTGCCCGGGTGAAGACGGGCATGGTGTTCTTCGATTATCACCGGGGAAAGACGGTTGAAGTACCGCCGGGGTTCAAGGCGAATTTCTCATCTTGAAACGCGGTAACAGGCCGCGCTGCTATCTTCTGCTTAAATAGAATATCGTTGCCAGTCCTGTTACGTAAACTTGGGCTATTAACGTCGCCAGTGCTACCAGAATGTTGCCCCATATTGCCCATAAAGGGAGTGATGAGAGAATGGTTGATTGAAGCTCGATCATGACCGGAATCACAACTGTCGCCAGAAGAATCAGAACAGCACCGCCGAAATTGATTTTGACAACATCCCCGCTTTTCGTAAGTGAACTGATCGGGCCTTCATCATCAACCATGATAGCCTGAACAAACAGGAAAAACAGTAAAAGCGCGATCAGTCCGGGAATAACGAGAAGCATCATGCCAACTCCAATAGCAATGCCAGCTATGACGCCGCCGATCAGCAGGGCGAAGGTTCGTTCGAAAGCCGTTTCCCAGCCGTCTATGAATAATGCACTCCCGCTCTTTTCCGATGCTGTCGCGAACATTCGCACGGTTGCGGCATGAGCCCAGACAAAAATGAGGAATGTTAGGAGCATGAACAGCAGGAATCCTATGACAACAGTGACGATTGACGCGTCGTCTCCGACCAGATCAAAAAGGCCGGAAAAGCCGACAACCCCCGCGATCGGGGCAACCACGGACCAGATTGCCGGGATGAGTGATGGCACCAGTATGATCGGGTTGTTTTTGATGACTCTTCCAGATTCTACGAATATTTCGCCGAATGAGAATGCTGCCGTGCCGTGGCGATGGCGCGCCCCTCTGGCCAGCATATCGAAATCTTCTACATCGTTTCCTATTCTGCGCCGACCTATCGGCGTCCTTTTAGCCAGTAGAGATTCGGCCTGATCAGGGGCGGGCGGTGGCGGTGGGCCATCATCTGCTGCCGGTTGAAATCCCCGTCTTGCCCCAACTCGGGTTCGTCCGGGTTCGGAGTCAGGCTTCTGGAAGCCGGATGTGGGTGGTTCTTTTTCTTCGGTGGGAAAAAGATCTACCCCGCACGAAGTGCAGTTTATCTGATCATCCCAGTTAAACGCGCCACAGTTCCAGCAATTTGGCATGTTTCTCCTCCCTCGACCGTCTGGTTAGCGGTACTAATCAACGGTCACCTTCCCACTTCTGGAAATATCAAAAGCCGGGATAATCGGATAACCGGTTGAAAGGTTATCGCTGAGCTTGTAGGCTCCGTTTCCGGCGGTTACGTTTTCAACCTCTTCTCTGGTATCAATCTCATCATAGGAGCTATCCAGTTCGTTTGTCCTGGCTTCCAGCATCAGTCCGGTTACAGCGGTCTGGACTGTATTTATACTTATCCGGGGAGAATCCTCCTCCGCCTTATCCATGCCCTCTTTTCCTTTTATTACGGTGCTGCATCCCGGTATGACGATGAACAAAGCTAATATCAGAAGCAGGATTACGAACGGAAACTCTCTTTTCATTTGTTTCCCTTATGCGGATTTGTGCAAATCTTATTTTATCGAACTGTGTTGAGGCCTAACGAGCTGGTGGGATCCTCGTGCCGTGCTCAGAAGTGTTTCATGATATCTAACCCGGCCTTGCGTATCTCCTCTTCCACAAGGTCTTGCAATTTCTCGAAGCACTTGTCGGTGGAAGAGGCTTCCTGCCAGAGCCAGATGACGATATTGTTTTCCCGGTATATGACGTTGCCCGATTCCTTCGGATGCTCCTGTTTTAGAAACTCGGCTGCCGAACTGGCTGAGGAGTTCGAATCAAATTCAATCCCGAACAGTCCGACTTCATCGGATTCATTCTCTCCGTGATAGATGGAAACCAGGATGGTTCGGGCGGGGGATGCTGATTCTTCGTTGAGCCATCGGGCTGCGACGTTCTTCACGTATTCATATTCCGAGGAAAGGACTGGATTTCCCCTTGCTTCGCCATCGGGCGTGACTGCTTCCAGTGAACACTCGCTCCCAAACCGGTTCGCTTCGAAGATGAAATCCGATAGCTTCAGTTCCTTGGCGTGATTTTCTGTCTGGCAACCGGTGAGCAGTATCGATGTTATCAGAATGATGAGTAGAGTTCGCATTGTTCTCATACTACACAACCTGCTGGGACCTTGTCAAAATTTAACCGGAGACCGGTCAGGCAAAGCGGAAAAATCAATCGAACCCGTGCCAGCTAACCAGCGTTTCCAGTGGTTCCTTATCGGAGCGGAATGTAGCTGCCGGACTGGAAAGATCGGGATACCCCATTGCCAGAGCCAGAATGATGCGCTTCGATTCCGGTATACCCAGCAAATCGCGTAAGAGGTCGGGATAGATTACTCCGGCGGAGATGGCGCACGTGCCGACGCCGTAATGCCAGGCAGCGATCATCAGGTTCTCCAGGGCCATACCCGTATCCAGAATCGACCACTCGTTCAGCGAGGCATCCATATATGCGATCACTCCATGTGGAGCATAGAAAAACCGGGTCATGGAAATCCACCAGTCCGACATATCTGCCTTGTCCATCCCCAGTTCAGGAAGAAGCCGTTTGCCCAGCGCTCTGGATCGTTCATGGTGAGCGCCGGTGAATTTTGGCCAGGGTATATCCAGATTGGGCTTCTCCCCCGAATTCATCTTCTTTGAAACGGCAGCCCTGAGTTTGGTCATTGCTTCGCCTCCCAGCACGGCGAATTCCCCCGGCTGAGTGTTTTCCCATGAAGGAGCCCGCAGCGCCGCATGCATGATTTTCTCCAGAATATCTTTTGGCACGGGATCGGGTTTGAAAGCCCGCACGCTTCTTCTGCCTTCAATCGCTTCTATGGCATCCATGTATTACCTCCTTGGGAAAATCATGATCTTCCTAAGGGACAATTGCAGACCTGGAAACCAGCCCCTTATCCTGTGCTTCGAATGCCTCGTTGATCTGCTCCAGCGGATATGATTTGGCCAGAATCTTATCGAAGGGATATTTGCCTTTGGTTCGGCTCAGGAAATCCATTGCTTTTTTCAGCGTGTTTGCTTTATAGGTGACGACTCCATAGATAGTTTTGGAACCCATAACAAGTGCGCCGGCAGGATCGATTTCCATCATCTTTCCCGGACTGACGTTCCCAACCTCGAGATACCTTCCCCCGGCGCCAAGCATGCCAAGTCCTTCAGGAACAGCCGCCGGAATCCCCACCAGTTCGGCCACCACGTCCGCTCCCAGGTATCCGGTCAGTTCCAGCACCTTTGCCGTACGTTCCTCCGGCGTCTTGAATTCGTTCATGTCAATGATCTCGTCGGCCCCGAAGGATTTAGCGAGCTCCAGCCGATCGTGAATGCCGTCTATGATTATCACCTTGTTGGCTCCCATTTCTTTGGCTACCGCTGTGGCATTGATGCCCAAGCCTCCAGCGCCCTGGATTACAATCGTTTCCCCCAGCCCGAGAGCCACCTTTTCCAGCCCATAGATAACCTCGGAGAGGGCGCAGTTGGCAGGAGCAACCATCTCATCCGTCAGATCATCGGGGACCTTGATGACCGTTTGACCGGGGCGGGCGTAATAGTATTCGGCATAGGCACCCAGAAAATGGGGGAATGGTTCGCACGGAGCTATGTACATCAGGTTGCTGAAGCAGGCAGCATCGTCTCCCCTCAGGCATGCGGGGCAATGGCCGCACGGGATGAAATATCGGTAGACCACGCGATCACCCTCCGCCAGTGGCTGGCCTGCCGAGTCGGCGGTGACTCCTTTCCCCAGTTTGGCTACTTTCCCGGTCATCTCATGCCCGAGAATCGCAGGCAACGGCGCTCCCATAGCCCCCAGGTCTATATCACCACGCCACATGTGAAGGTCAGATCCGCAAATAGTGGCCATTGTTATTTTGATTAGAATTGCCCCCGGTTCTGGATCAGGGATGGGGAATTCTTGGATTTCAAACGGGTGTCCCATTCCCAGGTAAACTGCCGCTTTTCCCATTTCCGCCATTGAAATCCTCCTTATTTAACTGACCAGTGGCGCCGAATCTCTTCAGCCTCACTGATGAGATTCTCCATGAATTCCCTGATGGTGGGAACTGTGTCAATGACTCCAACCGCCAGTGAGCCGGGCACCGCCCTCAGAACTTCCGCCTCCACCTCCTCCGGGGATGCCCCATCCAGTGACATTTCTTCTGTATCATCTACCATAGCCTGTTCCAGCTTCCCAAGCCACTCGTGGTCAGGCAGGGAATCCCTTTGTGCCATTACTTTAGCCACTTCTTCAAGATTCGGCGGGGTGAGACAGCGCTTTCGGAGTTTGGGTTCAGACGGGTCGGAATTTGCCAGAAACTGTTTGTGCTTATCCGAGATGGGGCATTCCTGGGTAGCCATGAATGCCGTACCCATGTATATCGCCTCAGCGCCCATCATCAGAGCGGCCAGGAATCCTCTCGCATCCCCGATGCCTCCGGCGGCAATAACCGGAATCTTTATCTTTCGCACCGCCCATGGAATGTTGACAATGGTAGTCACCTGATCCATAGCTTTGAATCCGGCACCCTCCAATCCTACAATAACAACTGCATCGGCACCCTGACGTTCAGCCGATAAAGCATGCTTGACGCTGCCTACTTTGTGGATCCATTTGACTCCATGTTCCTGTAGCGGCTTTCCCAGGAAATCGGCCCGCATGGGGGCCGTCTCAACCGCAACGACCCCGCCCTCTTCAATGATGACATCCCGCATTGCCTCAATCTCCGGACACCCCACAACCGTGAGATTGACGGCGAAAGGTTTATCCGTCATGGACTTGGCTTTTTTGAGTTCTTCCCGAAACAACTCTGGCGTTGCGAAGCTGCCGGCAGTGATCATTCCCAACCCTCCGGCCTCAGAAACCGGAACTGCAAAATCGGCAGTGCCGAAAGATCCGAACGCAGCCTGAAGAATCGGGTACTTGATTCCCAGCATTTCAGTTATTTTTGTTTTCCACATAATCTTTCCTCGTATACTAAAATTCACCGCATTATTAATCCGGCAACTAAACATGATATGTCATTCCGGCCTTTGCGGGAATGACACGAATAGAGAAATACTGTGCTCTCTATGGCTTTACGGTCGATAGATTTTCACTCTGCAAATTTTATCGTCGCGAAGACCATAAAAGATACCGTAGGTTGTGAACTGTGATTCGCCCTTGTTAAATGGTTTGCCGCCGAAATCGGGGAAATCGATCAAAGCCTGCAATTCCGCTTCAACTTCGGCTGCTACTTTGTCACCCTCCATGATGAGATGGATTGGCCTCAGTATCTCGTTGAACTTTTCATGAACCTTTCCGAAATAGGCTTTAACGGCATCTTTGCCATTGTATTTACCGCCGGGATACTCGAAATCGATATCATCTGTGTAGTAGGTATCAACCGCTTTTTCAAAGTCAGTACTGTAGGTTTCGAAGTATTTCTTCATTCCTTCCCTGTCCATGTTACCTCCCGTTTTTACGAAATCTCAGACCTGATGATGGGTTCGATTTGTGAGAGTTGATACCAGGCAGGTCCCAGATTGAGTTCCCGCGATTTGGCCCACTCGAAATAGAAATGCAGGTCATATTCGAGATCCATGCCAATCCCGCCGTGCAGATGCTGGGCTGCGTAGGCCACCCGCTGACAGGCGTCGGCAGTCCAGGCTTTGGCAATGGCCACTTCTCTGCCGGCATGTCTCCCTTTATCCAAGAGCGAGATTGCATGGTAGGAAGTCCATCTGGCGCCTTCGACGTCGGTGAGCATATCTGCCAGACGGTGTTGCACTGCCTGAAACCTGCCGATGGGCTGGTCGAACTGGTACCGGGTTGACGTGTATTCGGCAGTTATTGATAAGGCCTGCTGCATCACTCCCACAGTCTCCACGCACTGAAGAGCGATGGCTTTGCGCAGGATTGAATCAATCACTTCCCCGCCAGCATCGATTTCTCCTATGATATCTTCTGATGATACCCGGACGTTATCGAAACTAACCTCAAAAAGCTTATCCCTGGCTACTGT
>Ga0180431_10003942_pt1 | contig 18731 bp, 24 predicted proteins | sample SS_ome_11_FD_132459 | JGI IMG/M metagenome (GOLD analysis project Ga0180431, IMG submission 132459) | Hypersaline lake sediment archaeal communities from the Salton Sea, California, USA - SS_1_MS_1 metaG | ecosystem: Environmental > Aquatic > Non-marine Saline and Alkaline > Hypersaline >... | reverse complement strand
GGGAAAGATTATCTCTCCTAAGACGAAAAGAAGAATCAGCAATCCGATTAGGGTGGCTATAAAAACTAGAACGGCTCTTTCTTTATATTTGGCTATACTCACTATTCCAGTAAAAAAGGAGCCTATACCGCTAGTGGCCATAAGTAAACCAGGAATTGCGAGCAACAGATTATCAAAAAATTTTTCACCGCCCCTTTGTCCAGCGGCAATAAGAATTTGGAACACAGCAAATAATATAAAGAAAACAACAATTAACCATATTGCCCATTTACCTAAAATTGTTTTAGGCATGATGTATCAGATCCTTAATAATATTTTCCCTCATATTTCATTATAGCACCAATAATGAGGTATTTCGAATTGATAAAACCCGCTTAATAGTTAAGCTCTTTCAGCTAAAATATTTTTATCAATATTTTAACTCAGCCTTTAAATTCTTCAGCATTGTATTTTGAGGGTGTCTTTCGTTTCTTTCCCATTTTGCCAGAGTAGTGGGATCTACTCCTATTTTTCTAGCCAGGTCTTTCTGTGTCATGCCAGATAGCCAGCGGTAATATACTATTTTTTCTCCTGAAGTTTCCGGTTTCTTTTCAAAAGGAATGTAACCCAGAAACTTGATTACTTTAGGAATGTGTCTTAACTCCGGTGATGAATAATTTCTCTCCCAGTTAAAAACAGTCGTTGTGGTAACTCCGATAAGTCGAGCTACTTCATATTGGTGAAGTTTCAAATCAAGCCGCTTTTTCCGGATATGATCTCCGATTGTTTTTAGTTCTTTAGGATATGCCTTCGGCAGCGGTCGGTCTCCTTTGATACTGACATGGCAAAAAGGCAACGCAGGAATGCCCATGTGGTAACTACGGTAACCCCGGACAAGAATGTCGCTGCAGCCCAACCCAGATCTTCCGTTACCGGCAGAAGCTATCCGGGCCCTTGATTGATAGGATTGATCTCCAGGTTGAAGTTCCTGCCATTAAACTTGACCGGCTTTTACAGGAAGAAAACGGCGAACCTTCAGCAGTTATTCGCAACCGGGTGGAAAACGCAAGAGCTATTCAGCGTGATCGTTTTAAAAAAATCCGGGTGACCGCTAACGCCCAGCTACAGTCCAGGCATTTTGAAAAGTACTGTCCCCTGAACACAGAGGCCCGTAAATTACTGAATCAGTCTTTTCAAAACTTGAAGCTTTCGATGCGTGCTCACGATCGAATTATCAAGGTGGCCCGCACGATAGCTGATCTGGCCAATGCTGAGCAGATCGAAACCATCCATATTGCCGAAGCGGTTCAGTACAGAAGCCTTGATCGACAACTTTAGTCAATGCCGAGCAGTTTTTAGTTAGCAATAAGCGAAATGGCCTTTTCAACCGCCGCATTTGCTGTGTCTGCTTTTTGAACTTTTTTGTCGAGTGGGCCGGGTGCTATTAAAAACCAACTTTTTAACCCGATTACAGGTTTACCCATTTTTAAGGCGAGCGCCATTTCAGAAAGAGTCCCGTATTCGCCACCGACAGCAATTACAGCATCAGCAGTTCTGGCAATAATGGCATTGCGCGCCTCCCCGATCCCGGTAGCAATGGTATAGGCTAGATACCTGTTTCCAGACTGATTGCTTTCACCGGGCAGTATTCCGATTGTGGTGCCCCCTCTTTGATAAACACCTTTTGCCGCCGCCTCCATCACGCCTGATCCCCCTCCGCACACTAAAACAGCCTTTTGGCGTGCAATTTCCATTCCGACTGAAAAAGCAAGATTATACTCATCCTCTGTGCATTTTGCTCCACCGACAACTGCAATATATAACACAGTAATGAATACCCCCTTCCCCCTAGAAAATCTATCCGGATAAAATCCCCTTAATCTGCTTCAGCCCCAGGACCGATAAATCGTTTCTATCCAGTTGAACTGCAATCAGATCAATGCGACTGGGAGTTTCAGACAGGCCATAAGCTTGCAAATATTTTGCAGCCAGGCGCTTTAAACGCTTGGCCTTATCTACTGTTATCGACTCTTCAGGACTGCCAAAAGATAAACCTGTTTTTGTGCGTACTTCAATAAAAACAGTGGTAATCGCTTCCCGGGCAATAATATCCAGCTCTCCGAGCATGCAGCGATAATTGGTCTCCACAATCTGGTAACCCTGCTTCTCAAGATAATCCCTAGCTGCTTTTTCACCGGTTTTACCAACCAGTTGCCTGCTCGTAGTCATCTTTTCAACCCCAAGTTCAAGATTAGCTATTTTCTTTTAACCTGAATGTTTTGCGGTGTTCAGGGCATAAGCCATATTTAGCGATAGCCTGGCGATGCTCAAGAGTTCCGTAACCTTTGTTACGGTCAAATCCATACTGAGGGTAGGTTTTATGCAGTTTTAACATTAAATCATCACGGGCAACTTTGGCTAAAACTGAAGCAGCTGCGATTGAAAGCGAAATCTCATCACCGTGGATGATGGCCTTTTGTTTACAGGGGTTAGAACGAAGAGTAAAACCATCAACTAATAGATAGTCCGGTCTTTGTGGCATCTTCTCAAGAGCTCTGTTCATCGCCAGAAGAGAAGCCTCATGAATATTGGTTCGATCGATCTCTTCCGGAGAAGCGCTACCCAAACCATAGGCCTGAGCTTCGACAACAATCTTTTCAAAAAGAAATTCCCTTCTTTTTGCCGTAAGCTGCTTTGAATCATTCAAATGCTTAATTATTGTTCCCGGTTTGAGAATTACTGCTGCCGCCATAACCGGACCGGCAAGGGGACCGCGTCCTGCTTCATCAAGGCCGGCAATAAAACAATAACCTTGCTGCCGGAGTTTATTTTCTTCCCAAAGCATTTTCTCCAGACGTTCTGTTTCTTTTAGAAGGTTATTTTGCATCCTAAAAAAACGATCGAGCAGATCTTGAACACCCTGCCGTCGATCATTTTTGAGCACCTTTTCCTCTTCAGGTGAAATCACTTTCTTTTGATTTAGAAAGGCGGCTAGTTCACTGATTGTAAATCTTTCAAAATTCAGTTTACTGCTCCTCTAGCTGTTCTTTCTCACTAATCAAAGCGGTGCTTTTTCCAGGGTGATCCTGCCCAGTAAGCCAGCCTGGAAATCACGGAGCAAAAGAGCTGCAGTACGGTTAGGCTCAGGTTTTCCCTCTGTCTGAAGGCAACCCTGTGTTCTGGCAATCTGCTCAAAAATTTTTTCAGCAGAATTCACATTAGTTAACGGATATCGATTGCTCAGGATGCCAGCCTTAATATTGTCCAGGTAATAATCAATCAGCCAAAGGGCCATCGATTCAAGGTCAATCCTGCTGGGGGGGATAGCACCCACCACCGCCAAGGGCCAGGCAGTATCTTCATCAATTCTTGGCCAAAGGACCCCAGGGGTATCAAGCAGCTCAAGCCCTGGGTTAATCCTGATCCATTGCCGACCTTTGGTTATGCCTGGTTGATTTCCAGTTCTGGTAACCGCTTTATGAACAAAATAATTGATCATCGTTGATTTGCCAACATTTGGAATACCAACAATGATCATTCGTAATGGACGTTTTAACCTCGTTGAACGCAGGTTGCTTTCCTGTTCTTTGAGGAATCGAATCAATTGGCTTAAATAGCGTTTGTGATGAACGCTGAATGGCATGGCATTAATCTTCTGTTTTTTGAAATACACCAGCCACTTGGCCGTTTCAGAATCTTCAGCCCGATCAGCCTTATGTAATAAAACCAAGTGCTTTTTAGCTTTCAACAGCTCGGCAAAAACAGGATTGCGACTGCTATAAGGAATGCGGGCATCAAGCAGTTCTACAACCAGATCAACAATTTTTAGATCCTGGCGCAGATTGTTTATTGCCCTGGCCATGTTGCCTGGGTACCACTGACCTTCTTTCAAGGCTAATCAACCTCGTTTCTCACAGCACGTGCATCCCAGAGGGGCCAGAAAATAAAAAATGCCCTGCCTTTCAAATGATCTTGAGAAACAAAACCAACACGCGGATCTCTGCTATCCATGCTGTTTTGACGGTAATCACCCATTAAGAATAAATATCCGGGCGGGACTTCAACCGGTCCGAAATCATTCATTTCAATATTTCCGGGTAAATAAGGTTCCTCAAGGACTTGATCGTTGAGATAAACCAGGCCGTCTCTAATCTCGATCCGGTTACCGCCAACACCGATCACTCTCTTAATAAAATCACGGCCCGGTTCAAATTCAAATACAACGACATCCCCACTTTTCGGTTGATCAAAGCGGTAGATAATTTTATTGACCATTAAGCGCTCCGCTTCATGAAGCGTTGGGTACATAGAGCGCCCTTCCACTACAAAGACTTCAAAAAGAAAGAGCCGAATTAACACGGCAAGAATTACAGCGATTAAGATCGAACGAACCCAATCCCAAAGCTCTTTCCATCTGTTCAAATCAGATCATCCCCGTTTAGTGTCGTTTCTCTTTTATTCTGGCTGCTTTACCTGTTCTTTGTCTGAGATAGTAAAGTTTTGCTCTTCTGACCCGACCTCTCTTGACAACTTCGATTTTACTGATCGACGGTGAATGAACGGGAAAGATCCTTTCTACACCAATACCAAATGTAACCCGACGGACGGTAAAAGTTTCTCTCGCTCCACTACCCTGGCGACCAATAACAACCCCTTCGTAAACCTGGACTCGTTCTCGAGCTCCTTCAACCACTTTAACATGCACCTTGACGGTATCCCCCGGGCTAAACTGCGGCAACCCTTCTTTCAGGTTCCGCTTTTCAACTTCTTTTATTAAATCCATCATCTTTAACCTCCTTCAATCACAGCGTAATTATAACACAAGCAATCTGTTTGCTATTCTTTAGTGCTAATTGAATCCAAGTAATCAAGATCATTTTTACTTAATCTTACTCCATTCAGCAAGTCAGATCTGCGTTCATAGGTCCTTTTAAGAGACTGCTTTCTGCGCCATGCTGCTATTTCCCCATGATTCCCTGACAGAAGAACCGGAGGAACTTTCATATCACGGAAGATCGCAGGTCTGGTATAGTGAGGATGCTCAAGCAAAGCCTCGGTAAATGATTCGTTTGTTGATGCTTCCTCTGCCAGAAAACCGGGCAGCAAGCGAGTTATGGCATCAACCACTACGGCAGCAGCCAACTCACCACCGGTTAAAATATAATCACCGATCGATATTTCTTCGTCAACTAAAGCGATCCTTACTCTTTCATCGACTCCTTCATAGCGACCACAGATAAGGATGATATGATCCAGGCCTGATAATTCACGGGCCAGCGTTTGATTAAACAGCCGCCCCTGAGGAGTCATTAGAATTACCTTTGCCTTAGCAGATTTAGTTTTAGTTTTCAAATCTTCCACCGCAGAAAACAAAGGTTCCGGCTTAAGAATCATCCCATGCCCGCCGCCATAAGGAGCGTCATCTACCTGATGGTGGCGATCATCTGTATATGTACGCAGATCAATTAGATTAATCGTTACCAGTTTCTGCTCCTGAGCCCGCTTGATCATACTTTCCCGGAAAGGCCCATCCAGCAAGGCCGGAAAAATAGTGAGAAGATCGATCTTCATGGCTGTGGACTCCTTTTAAAGATCGAGTAATCCTTCCGGCAAAGCTACAGTTAATCGTTTTCTTTTTTGATCAACATTTAGAACAAAATTTTTTACAGCCGGAATCATTACTTTTTTCTTTTTATCAATCGATTCCATTACAAGCTGGTCATGCCCACCAGTAGTGATTATATCTACTATCATTCCTAAGTTGCAGCCACCAGTGTCTTCAACCATTAATCCAATCAACTGGTCGTGGAAATAAGAGTCCTTTGGTAAAGAAACTCTTTGCTCAAGTGGAATGGTTAGTAAACATTCCCGTAATGCAGCGGCTTCATTCCTGTTATCGACTCCCTCAAACTTAATAAGCCAGAACCGACCAAAAACAGTAGCCTTTTCAATCTGTATTTCTTTTTTCCAATCTTTTTTTTTCAGACTGACCAGGTCAAGTTTTTTTATCCGCTGCGGATAATCGGTATAAGGAAAGACTTTAACCACACCATCAACACCATGAGGTGTTGTTACTATTCCAATCACAGCTTCTTTCACTTTACTGGATAATCTCAACAACTACTCGTTTATTCTCCCTAACAGCTGCTGCACTGACAACAGTTCTGATTGCCTTGGCAATTCGACCCTGTTTGCCGATAACTTTGCCCATATCATCAGGAGCAACTTTCAATTCAAGAACTATTAGTCTGTCACTGTCAACCTGGTGCACACTTACTTGCTCAGGATAATCGACCATAGCCCTGGCAATATGCTCCAATAGTTCCTTCATTCTTACCAACCTCCCCTTGGTCCTGCTAGTTCAGTCCAGCTTTATCGAGCAGAGCTTTAACTGTATCAGAAGGTTTTGCTCCTTTTGAAATCCATTGCTTTACTTTTTCAGCATCAACTTCGAAGGTAGTTGGTTTTGTGGTGGGATTATAAAAGCCAATCTCTTCAATAAAGCGTCCATCTCTAGGCGAACGAGAATCTGCCACCACGATGCGATAAAAAGGTTTCTTTTTAGCACCCATTCGCTTTAACCTGATTCTTACTGCCATTTTTTCACCTCCATTACAATTTATTGTAAGTTCAGATAAGATTTTTTAAAAGGGGAAACCTTTTTTCATCTTTTTCTTTAGTTTCTTAACCTGTCCTTTTTGGTCCAAAACACTCATGTTTTTAAACATTTTCTGCATTTGTCCAAACTGGCTAAGTAACTTGTTAACCTCTGTAACACTGGTACCGCTACCTTGGGCAATACGTCGCCTGCGGCTGCTATTAATCATTGCCGGATCAATTTTTTCTTTATTGGTCATTGAATTAATGATTGCTTCGATCCTTTTAAAATTCTGTTCATTTAAAGACATTTGACGCATTTCTTTCGGGATACCGGCACCTGCAGGCAGCATATTGAGGATATCTTCCAATGAACCCATGCGGCGCAACTGGATCAGTTGATCCTTAAAATCTTCAAGAGTAAACTGTTGTTTTCTGAGCTTTTGTTCAATATCTTTGGCTTTGTTTTGATCAACTACCGCTTCTGCTTTTTCAATCAGAGTCAACATATCGCCCATACCAAGAATTCTGGAAGCCAGGCGGTCCGGGTAAAATGGCTCGAGCTGATCGATCTTTTCACCAACACCGATGAACTTGATCGGACAACCCGTTACAGCACGAACAGAAAGAGCCGCCCCGCCGCGGGTATCACCATCAAGCTTGGTCATCACTACCCCGGTAATACCAATGGCCTTATTAAAAGATTCTGCCGCATTAACTGCGTCCTGACCGGTCATAGCATCGACAACAAGCAAGACCTCTTCAGGGTTAACAGTTTCTTTAATCTTTACGAGCTCCTCCATCATCTGATCATCAATATGTAATCTGCCTGCTGTATCAATGATAACCAGATCCAGTTCATCTTTTTCTGCCTGACGAATTGCTTCCCGACAAATTATCTCCGGCTTTTCTTCTGCACTAGTAAAAAAGGCTACTCCTAATGATTCACTGAGAATTTGTAGCTGTTTTATAGCCCCCGGTCGGTAAATATCCGCTGCAACCATTAAGGGTTTCGCCCCTGATTTCATCAAGTGATAGGCCAGCTTTGCCGCCGTGGTAGTTTTTCCCGAACCCTGCAAACCGGCAAGCATAATTAGCTTTGATCGATTTTTGGCAGAATTAAGAGGGCTTGGTTTGTCGCCCATCAATCTTGTAAGCTCTTCGTTTACAATTTTCACTACCTGCTGCCCCGGTGTTAGGCTGCTCATTACTTCTTTGCCAACGGCCCGCTCGCGGATGATCGCTACAAATTCTTTAACCACCTTAAAGTTAACATCTGCTTCAAGTAAAGCAAGCCTAATTTCACGCATTGCTGCGTCAACATCTTTTTCACCGAGTTTACCTCTGCCTCTTAATTGACGCAATGTATTTTGTAATTTTTCAGCAAGATTTGAAAACATATTTCGATTACTCCTACTGTTCGATACTTTGTCTTAAGTCATTGATGATCGCCCTGAGCAGATTAAGCCGATCCTGACTCGGACAACCAGTGCTTAATATTGCGTCAGCCGCTGTTAATAGCTGCTGTTGAAGATTAAAAAGCTGATAGAGACCAAGCTTGGTTTCTAGTTTTTCCAGAGTATTTAAGGCCCTCTGGATCAGATCATAAATTGCCTGCCTGCTGACTTTATATTCACCGGCAATTTCCCCAAGGGAATAGTTATCGCTAAAATATAGCTGTAGCACTTCCTTTTGCCGATCAGTCAGCAATGAAGCATATATGTCAAAAAGCATATTAATACGGTTTAGTTCTTCGAGCATAAGGGCTCCTGTCAAGGTAGTACACTTAACAGGGGAAGTATACCAGAATCCATTCCAATCTGCAAATTATTTTAGATTTAAGTTTGTAGGTTAATGAAACCCTGAAAACAGTTTAAATATTGCATAATCGATCAAATAGTGGTAATATTAGGTAATAACTCAATTATCGTTTGCAAGTCAACATATTTTCTAGGGAGGTAGTACGCATGGCAAATGGCGAATCTTTCGGTTATGAAAGAAATGTCGGAGTTGGATTGCGGTTTGTGGCTGTATTGATTGATGGCATTTTACTTGGAATTCTTGCTTATCTGATGGCGGCGGTAACCGGCGGAACAACGGCAACTGGCTTTGAGTTACAAGGCGCTCCTGCTTTTTTATTTTTTCTTCTCAGCTTTGTTTATTACTGGTTATTGGAAACTTATCTCGGTGGAACTCCGGGCAAATTGGTTCTTGGTATGCGGGTAGTGATGGAAGACGGTTCACCTGTTACCCTGACAGCTTCCCTGATCCGGAATTTGCTACGGATCATTGATGGCTTGTTTGCTTACCTAGTCGGAGCGATATTCATCTGGACTTCTCCGCAAAAACAACGTTTAGGTGACCGTCTGGCAAAAACATTCGTCGTAAAGAAGTAAATTCCAGATCTAATTATTAAAATTAAGGTTTTATTGAGGCCGGCTCCGGTGGAACCGGCCTGTTTTTTTCATGGCAGCTTAACCTATTGAAGAAGAGCCTGAGTAAAAGCTGCAGCCTCAAATGGGGTAAGGTCTTCAATGGTTTCCCCAGTTCCCAAATAAAGCACCGGAATGTTTAGATTATCCTTGATTGCCAAGATAATTCCCCCGCGAGCCGTGCCGTCGATCTTTGTTAAGATCACTCCGGATAAAGGCAAAGCTTGATTGAAGGTTTTTGCTTGCACTAGAGCGTTCTGGCCCGTCGTGGCATCAATAACAAGAATCACCTGGTGCGGCGCTCCTGGAAGGTTACGATCGATAACCCGGTAAATTTTTTTCAGTTCTTCCATCAGGTTATACTTATTATGTAACCTGCCGGCAGTATCGCCAATTATTAATTCAGTGTCACGTGATTTTGCGGCATTGATGGCATCATAGTAAAGGGCTGAAGGATCAGATCCTGCTTTCTGCTTAATTAAATCAGCACCTGTTCTTTCCGACCATACTTCCAGCTGTTCAACAGCAGCAGCCCGAAAAGTATCACCGGCGACAAGTAAAACTTTTCGACCTTCTTTGCGGTAAATTCCGGCCAGTTTGGCTGCCGTTGTTGTTTTCCCGGAACCATTTACCCCGACCAAAAGAATCAGGTAAGGCTTTGCACTGCTAGAAAAGTTTATAGTGTCTGCGGTCAACAATTCGGTAATCGTATTAATTAAAAGAACCTTGAAATCTTCCCGCTTCCGGATTCGTTGAACAGCTGCATCGGTTCTTAGCGTTTTAACAAGCTTCAGCGATGTTTCGACCCCAACATCGCCTGAAATTAAAATTTCTTCCAATTCTTCATAAAAATTGTCATCCAATTCGCCTGCTGTCATTAATTGATCAATCTTTTCTACAAAACCACTACGGGTCCGTGCAAGACTGTTTTGGAATTTTTCTACAAGATTCATCTAGATTTACTGCTCCTCGCCGATTTTACAATCTTCAAGCCTTAGTGACATTAGCCGTGAAATACCCGCTTCCGGCATGGTCACTCCGTAGAGAACCCCTGCTTCTTCCATCGTTCTTCGGCGGTGGGTAATCATGATAAACTGGGCTTGTTTTGAGTTTTGTTTTAAAAACTTGGTAAACCTTGATAGATTGGCATCATCCAGGGTTGATTCTACTTCATCCATCAGATAAAAAGGTGCCGGTTTATAGCGAAGAATTGCAAATACCAAGGCAATGGCTGTTAAAACTTTTTCGCCGGCTGATAAAAGGGTAATATTCTGCAATTTCTTGCCAGGAGGCTGGGCAATGATTTCAACTCCTGATTCCAAAATATTTTCTTCATCAGTAAGCCTCAGCAATACCTGACCTCCTTCAAACAGCTCATTAAATGTTTTGATAAAGTTTTGGTTAATCTGTTCAAAGGCACCAAGAAAATAGTATTCCATCCGTTCATCTATCTCTGCCAGAACTTTGTTCAGTGATTTTTCACCACGATGAAGATCATCTTTCTGATCAGTGAGAAACTTAATTCGCTCTTCTAGACGGATCAGCTCCTCAATGGCGCCTAGATTAACTTCACCTAAAGCCTCCAGATCTTCACGCAAGTTTTCAATTTGTTCTCTGCCGAATTCCGGATTGTATTCTTGATCGGTATCTACAAGGGTGAGAGAATTAAAGAGTTCCCGAAAATGCATCTCCTGGTAATTTAATTCAGCCTGCAACCTGGCCTGATCCAATGACAACTGCCGTTCTCTTTTCTCCTGTCTTGTAATCCGACCCTGTTCGAGTCTCTCTTGTTCTTCATATTCAATTAATTCAGTTTCCAAAGAATTTGCCTGACCGCTTAGTCCTTCAAGTTCAATCATTAATTCGCCCTTATGAAGATCAAGTTCTTCCAGTTTCTGTTTTAACTGGTTTTTTGCTTCTGCATTATCCTGCAGCTCATGTTGAACTTTTATTAAATCCTCTTCCCTACTAACTAACTCTGAATCTGGTTTTTGCTTTAATAAGATTAGGTTGTTAATCTTTTCTACCAAACTTTCATGTTGTTCCCGACAGGTGCTGATTTGGATTAAAACGTTGGTAACTTTTTGTTCAAGTGCTTCTTTCTGCTCTAAATACTTTTTGTAATCTTCTTTAATCGCCGCCAGCTCTTTTTCTCCCCCGGCTATCTCCTGTTCAGAATGCTCGATTTCAGCTGTTAGTTCCTGATGTCTTTTTTGGACTTCATTATTTTCTTCTTCGCTATTTTTTATTAATCCTACTAATGATTCAAGGCGCTGCCGGACAGTGTTTTGTTCTAATTGGGCTTTTTCGGAATCCCGAGTGACAGAATCATGGTGATCAGAAATCTTTCGGTTTTGAATTGTAATATTAATCACTTTTTGTTTCTGCTCGTTTAGGCGTTTGGTCAGGCTTTCAACTTTATTGACTGTATTTTGAAGGTTGCGATTTATAATGTTTAATTCTTGTTTTAAAACATCGATCTCTTTCCGCCTTCCAAGGGGCATCCCGGCATTGCGGGTCGGCAAGCTTCCTCCCCGGATTATTCCTCCAGGATTAATCATTTCCCCCTCCAGGGTAACAATCCGGCAGCTATGTTTGACAAAACGGGCAGCATTTAAGGCATCGTCTAAAGTCCGGCAAATTATAGTTGGTGCTAGCAGGTAATCGGTTGCCTTACGGTACGCAGGATCTGTCTTGATCAGTTCAGAGGCTTTGCCAATTACCCCTGACTGATTTCGCCAATCGGAAAAACGCTCCATTGGCTCAGCAGGTTTATGGATAATATCCAGTGGCAGGAATGTTGCCCAACCCTTTTTATTATCCCGCAAAAATTGAATTGCTTCCCTGACCGCGCTTTCTGATTCAGCAATAAGATACTGCAGGCTACTACCCAGCGCCGATTCTACTGCCTGAACATAAGGAGCTTCAACTTCGATCAGATCAGCTACGGGACCGATGATCCCAGGCAATTGTGAGCGAGCCTGCATTAATTCTTTAACTCCCCGATAATAACCGGTAAGCGAAAGGTCCTGTTCTTCAAGGAGCTGCAAACGACTGTGGATACTGTTAACTTTTTCTTTAAGATTGTTTGCCTCAGTACTAAAATAATTCAGCTCTTCTTTATATTGTTCTTCTACCAGTCTTTCAGCTGCCTCTAGATCTCTTTGTGTAATTAATTGCTTTTTGAGCTCTGCTATCTCTAAAATCATATCGTCAATCATTTTAGCCAGTTCAAAATCCTTTTTCCTTAAGCTGTCAAGATCAGAATTAATTTGTTCTTTTTGCTCTCTCATTTTTTCTAATCTACGCTTGTTCTCTGCCAAACTCATTTCTGCAGCTTCCCGCCGGGCTGTAGCTTTATAGATTATCTCCTGCATCTTTTCCGCTTCATGGGCCAGGGGACTTTTTTCATGCAAGCCCAGGGATTCCCTGTTAGTGCGCAGCTCTTCTTCTAGACTAGTAAGCTCTGTTTTCTTTAATGCAAGCTTTTTCTCGGCCTGCAAAACCTGTTCAGCATATTCTGAAGATAGCTCCTGTAACTTGGCAATATTCTGCCGATCCTCTTCAATTTTTTCTTTATATCGTTTTTCCCGCTCACAGAATAGCTTGATCTCTGATTGCAATTGTTCCTGAGTACGCACTAAATTATTGTATTCAGATTCTTTTTCTTTCTTTAATTGCTGACAATCATAGAGCCTATTCTTTAAATCCTGCAGTTCTTTCTCCCGTTGCCCCCCCTGGGCTGCTGCCGACAATAAAGCATCATTAACAGATTGCAACTGGCGATTAACTTTATCCAAATCAGCCTGTGTTTTGCGTAACTGAAAGGAAAGCAATTTTTTTTCTTCGGCTTGAACTTGCTGCTTTAAATCACGATAATGCCTGGTTACTTCAGCCTGTTCTTGTAGAGGTTCAACTTGATTATCTAACTCAAAAATTAGGTCCTGAACCCTGATCAGATTTTCTCTGGTTTCTTCAAGTCGACGCCTTGCTTCTTTTTTGCGTAATTTATATTTAAAAATGCCGGCAGCTTCTTCAAATATTTCCCTGCGCTCTTCCGGTCTGTTGTTAATGATCTCATCAACCCGACCCTGCCCGATTACAGAATAGACATCTTTACCCAATCCAGTATCCATAAACATTTCTGTAATGTCTTTTAAACGACAAGGTGATTTATTAATATAATATTCACTGTCCCCATTGCGAAATAGTCTCCTAGTGATCGTAATCTCATCATAATCCAAATTTAAAAAATTACCTGCGCCGTCAAAGGTCAGAGATACTTCGGCAAAGTTCAATGCTTTGCGGTTTTCGCTACCGGAAAATATAATTTCTTCCATTTTATTGCCACGTAAAGACTTAACACTCTGTTCGCCAAGCGCCCAGCGTACCGCATCCACCAGATTACTTTTTCCGCAACCATTAGGACCGATTACAGCTGCAATTCCAGGGAGTAAACCTAATTCGGATTTATCTGCGAAAGACTTAAATCCAAATAATTCCATTCTTTTTAGATACAAAAGTATTCTCCTTGCCTTAAATTAGTGATTGGTTAGGGGATAGTGATCATTTATAGGTAGGGGCAAGAATATTACTTTCCTGCCCCTACCTAGATACAGGCATTATCTTGATTCCACTCTAAACTTAATTGCCGTTCGCTCTTCATTGTCAATGATAATTTCAACAAAGGAAGGAATTAAAACTAGGTTAAAACCATTTGGAGCAACATAGCCTCTGGCGATGGCTATAGCTTTTACCGCCTGGTTAACTGCTCCCGCTCCAATTGCCTGCAATTCAACTGTTCCTTCGGATCTGATTACTGCTGCCAGGGCTCCGGCCAAAGCTTTTGTCTTGGAATGAGCTGACACCTTTAAGGTTTCCATCTTCCTTAATAAATGCTCCTCCCATAATAAATAATAGATGCAGGAATTCTCTTTAAGCTGTTAGATTTATCCAGGCTTCTTTAGCTGCTGCCTGCTCCGCCTCCTTTTTACTGTGACCTGTACCAGTACCAACCGGTTCTGATGAGAGGACCACTTCCGCCTCGAATAACTTATCATGGTCAGGGCCGCTTTCTCGAGTTATTTTGTAACTGGGTGTTACAGCGTAACGAGCCTGCGTGAATTCCTGGAGCAATGTTTTGTAATCACGGCAAATAGCCCCTTCCTGTAAATCCTGTAATAACGGTTTAAGCAAACTTAAAACATTAAGTCTGCATCTCTCCATTCCCAAATCGAGATAGTTTGCTCCTATTAATGCTTCTACTGAATCAGACAGCAAGGAGGGACGACTTTGCCCACCACTAAAGATTTCACCTTTGCCCAGATGTAGATATCGGCCTAAGTTTAAATCATAAGCAAGACGGGCCAAAGATACTTCACAAACCAAGTCGGCTCGCAACTTGGTTAATTTACCTTCAGGTAAATGAGGATACTTTTTGAAAAGGAAATCACTGACTACCAGTTCCAATACGGCATCTCCCAGGAACTCAAGCCTTTCATTATGAATTCGTCGGTGGCCTTTTTCATGAGCATATGAACTGTGGGTTAAAGCCTGCTCATAATAGGAAAGATTGATTGCCTCCCAACCCAACAGATTCAGGAGTTCTTTTATTTTATCCGGCCAGGACATATATTTTCCTCTTCTATTAATGCAGTATGACTCTAGAATCTCCAGGTTTATTTGAATCTATTCATAAAAATATAGCTTAACGGCCGCTGTCTAGATTAATTGGTAGTAATTGTAAATATTGATACCATTATTTTTCACTAACTTATAAACACAATCCGGTTGCTAAACAGCGCCATCAAGATGATGATCATCATCATAAAACGAGCTTTATTTAGACCTGTGATTCAATATATTTGATCACATCACCAACAGTTTTTATATTCTCAATTTCTTGATCAGAGATTTCTAAATCAAACTCTTCCTCAAGAGCCATCACCAACTCTACGATATCCAGCGAATCTGCATCAATATCTTCAAAGGTAGTTTCCATAGTTAATTTATCAGCAGCTACTTCCAACTGATCGGAAATAATTGCTTTTACTTTGGCTTCAACGCTCACCTGGCCACCTCCTCTCGCATAAACTCAGACTAGGCTATTGATTGATCAGTCAAGCAGACAAGCAGAAAAAGTCTTAAGTATTTCAAAGTTTAAATTTAGTATATCAATAATAACTAAATGATCAATAGAGTCATCTGTGGCTTAATGGTATAAGTTTATTGTTCAACGTAGTCAACCTGTAAGTTTTCTAAGGCATCTTCAAAAAGGCCGATCAGTTTTTTCTTCACGAATGGGTATACCTGCTTATGAATCGACTGTTCAATGGCTCTGGCTTTGGATGAACCGTGACACTTGACGCAAAGTCCTTTTACCCCCAAAAGAGGCGCTCCACCATAACCAGAAGCATCTACCTGTTCTTTTAAACTTAAAAATACTGGCTGTAACAGGAACGCTCCGGCTTTGTACCTAATACTACTTTTAATTTTTTGTCTGATATAGCTTAAAATTGCCCTGGAAAGCCCTTCTGAGGTTTTCAAAAATATATTGCCGACAAAACCATCACAAACCACAACGTCGGCTGCGTCAAAATATGCTTCGGTTCCTTCAATATTACCAATAAAACCGGGCAAATTTTTTATAAAAAGTAGGTGCGCTTTCTTAACCTGGCTGTTACCTTTATTCGCTTCAGTCCCGACATTAAGCAAGGCTATCCTTGGATTTGGGTTGTTCAGGATCATTTCGGCATAAATTTTACCCATATAAGCATACTGCAACAACTGAAAAGGACGGGCATCCATATTTGCTCCGACATCTAAATATAGTACTGGTCTGCCACTAAAACTGGGCATCGGAGTTAATAGTGCGGGTCTGCTGATCCGACCAATCCGGCCTAAAAATAGGAGCCCCCCAACCATAAACGCTCCGGTATTGCCGGCACTGATCACTGCCTCTGCCTCGCCGTTTCTAACCATCTGCAAAGCAGTAACCATTGAAGAATCCTTTTTATTACGAATTGATAAACCCGGATCGTCATTACTGCTAATCATTTCATCGGCATGGATTATCTCGACACGGGAAGACTGATAATCTAGCTGTTTTAAGATCGGCTCGATGATCTCTTGACGACCAACTAAATATATATATAGGTCATTTAATGAAGAAAGCGCAGAAATTGCGCCTTTGACTATCTCTTCGGGAGCATTATCCCCTCCCATGGCATCAACTGCCACCTTGACCAATCAGACCACTTCCTCTTAAAAAAAGAGCTGATAAAATGATCTACCCCTTTTATTCACTTGATAAAAGGGGTAGATCGATATTAAAGTTAATTCACTTTAACTGCTTCTCGGTCTTTATAATAGCCACAGTTTAGACAAACCCGATGAGTAGGCTTTAGTTCATGGCATTGCGGGCAGGGAACTAAATGGGGAACTGTCAGTTTGCTCTGAGACCGCCTCATGTTTCGCTTGGACTTTGAGGTCCTTCGCTTTGGAACAGCCATATTAACTCCTCCTTGTTAGACTTCTTGATCATGAAATAATTCTTTTAACTTTAGTAATCTTACATCCTTAATTTGGCTATTGCTGCAGCGACAGGAGGATTTATTTAAATCCTGGCCACAACCGGCACAAATGCCTTTGCAACCGGGATTACATAACGGATTATACTCCTGAGCTAAAATAATTAACTGGCGAATGTACTCGTCCAGATAAAGATAATCTCCTGAAACCGTAAGCTTATTTGCCGTTTCAACCGCTTGGGCATCCCTGTTTTTTTCAACTGATGAAATCTTAAGGATAGTAAAAGCTTCGTTGAAAGCGGTTTTAAAAACTTGGTTAAACGGCTCCAGGCATCTGGAACATATGGCTGAAGTAGATACCGCCAAGCAACCATTGATCACAACCTGATCACCGCTGAGCGAAGCCGCTAAGGACAGCTCTAGGTTCCCGCCTTCAGGAAAATCATCGAAGCAAACCGCAAGATCTTCAACGAAACTATAATCCACAGCTTCGCCCTGCTTAAGCATCAATTCAGGCAAGTAGATCTGCATAGCTTATTAACCCCGAAAAAAACTAAAGTAATTATATAAACCACATATTCCTTTGTCAACAGAGTTCGAAACAGGTTCTTTCAAATCTCCAAAAAAGGAATAATAGCATCATATTAAAAATTAATATGTTATACTGTCAATCCCATCTTTATTTTCACTGCCTACAGAATTAGAAAACACAATCATGATTTGATTAGGCAGACAGACAATACTTTCATAACTATGTTCGATCCATCCCGTATGTGAACATACCGCTCTGGGACACAAATTCTCATCAATAGGTAACATTCTGATTCGTCCGTCATCGACTTCGATAAATGCTTCATGTTGATGATGATCTCCGAAATAAAGAGTGTAAGTAAACTTCTCGCCCGGCGCCAGTGAAAGTTCCGTAACCGCCTTGTTATCGACATAAATAGTAGCATACTTACGCTCTGCGGCAGTGGCACCCTGCCAGTTAAACAAAAACCCGGCCAGACCAATGACTATGATCAGACCAATGATCGCATAATCTGCTTTCATAATTTTATATTGCTTCACTGATGCTCACCTATACAGATTATAACATAGTATGCCAGTTTTACAGTGTCCCTGAATTTGCTGTTATGATCAAAGCATCAACGGCGACTGCTCCTTCACCGGTTGCTCTGATCATAAGCGGGTTGATATCAATTTCAACAAATTTACCTTCAAGCTCTGAAGCCATCCGGGACACCTTCAGTAAAATATCTACCAGTGCTTTGGTGTCTCGCGGCAAGCTGCCTCTCACTCCCTTGAACAAAGCGCTGCCCTTTAGCTCTTCGATCATATTCCAGGCATCTTCTTCACTCAGCGGCAGAACCCGAATCGAAACATCTTTTAAGATTTCGACATGAATGCCTCCTAATCCCAGAGCCACTGCTGTTCCAAAGATAGGATCATTCTTAACACCGACGATCACTTCAAGACCAGGATCAATCATCTCCTGGATCAATATGCCCTCGATCTTGGCATCTGGACTATTCGATCTTCCAATCGATAACAGATCAGCATAAGCCCTTTTCACTTGTTCAGCATTGCTAATATTAAGCAGTACCCCACCAATATCAGTTTTATGCACCAAGTCGGCTGACATGATTTTCATCGCTACAGGAAAACCGATTTCTTTTGCAGCCACCAGAGCTTCATTTGCGGTTTGAACCAAAATCTCCTTGGTAACCGGAATACCGTACGTCGATAATATCTTCTTTGAGCGCCACTCAGAAAGGGCTTTCCCAGGATATTCTTGATTTTCTGCAAGAATAGCAAGTGAGAGTTCCTGCATAGTCCCTGTTTTGAAAACCGGGTAACTTTTCCGGTTTTTTGTTTTTCTGAACCAATCAGCAAGGGCACTGATTGCCCACAAGCCGCTTGGAATATGTTCAATGACCGGTACCCCGGCCTGGATTAAAGTTTTTTTTGCTTCAAGAGCATAATCCTGACCGGTAGGCCAGGTAAAGATCACCAATGGTTTGTCGATCTCTTTGTAAACTTCAATAATTTTTGTTACTGCATCCGGATCAGGCATTTCCAGGTTATAGAAAAAACCGCCGACATCAATATTTGGGTCCTGCATGACCAGCCTCAGGGCTCGCTGAAAAAGAGTTGTGTCAATAAAAAGCTGTGAGGTAAGATCAACCGGATT
>Ga0180431_10003941_pt1 | contig 18731 bp, 22 predicted proteins | sample SS_ome_11_FD_132459 | JGI IMG/M metagenome (GOLD analysis project Ga0180431, IMG submission 132459) | Hypersaline lake sediment archaeal communities from the Salton Sea, California, USA - SS_1_MS_1 metaG | ecosystem: Environmental > Aquatic > Non-marine Saline and Alkaline > Hypersaline >... | reverse complement strand
CGCACGGCCTCGATGACGCCGACCATCTCGAGGCCACTGTCGGCCCCGTCAATCTGCTCGGCGATCTGGATGGCCACCACCGCCTCGAGCCAGGCCTCGTAGGCGATGGCGTAGGCGTCCCACAGCGGTCTGTACTTGACCCGGACGGCCCTCACGCGGTCGCGTTGCTCGGCCTTGACGGAGGGATCGGACCGGTCCCCCTGGACCCGCCCAGCCGCCGCGAGCTGGTCCTCACGGTACCGCTCGGCAAGCGCCTCCTGGGTGGCCTTGAGGGAGTGGGCCGCGGCGTTGGCCGTCGCCGTGGCCGTTGCAAGAGGGCGACTGCAGCCGGTGACCAGCAGCGCCAGCCCCACCAGCAGCGCGACCCAGCCGGGGAGGTAGCTCATGACTTCGCCCTCCCCTCACGACCGCCGAGCAGGCCCTCGATGATGAAGTCGTGCCCCGCCATGGCGACCACCGCAGCGAGCAGCCCGCGCAGCAGCGCCTCGAGCCACGGCGTGCCGGCCGCGATGGCCTCGAGGATCCCCGAGACGATGCCCAGGCCGACGGCGACCAGCGGGCGGTAGCGCGGCGGGATGGGGGTGAGCCACTGCTGCGCTCGCTCGGTCTTCAGCAGGCGGACCGTGAGGCCGATGAGCACCACGGACAGGGTCAGCCACTGGTGGCTCATGATGAGGGTGATGATGGTCTCGAGCTCGTTGTTCATGGGGTGACTTTCCTTTCGGCGCGCATCTCCCGGACCAGCCACTCGGTGCGCTCGACCAGCGTGGCGACGGTCCTGGCCAGGGTCTCGATTTGGTCGGTCAAGCGCTGCTCGGCCTGCTCGCGGCGGTCGAGGCGCTCGTTCAGCTTGCGGATCTCCTCGTCGAGCCGCGCGAAGCGGTCCGAGAACCGCTCCATCGGATCGATGGTGAAGCGGGCGGAGTCGTCCGGCCCTGGGCCAGACGGCAGCGCCGGGGGAGCCGGGGGCGCCGGCACCGGCGGCGGGGTGCTCTTGCCGTTCTTCATGGCGCGCTTCATGACGAAGGCAAGCAGCCCTGCCACCGCGAGGGCGAGAATGCTGATGGCGGCGCTGAGTTCAGGGGTCACGCGTCGCTCCCCATGGTGCAGCCGAGGCTTGGCAGGATGGGCCGCCACCTGCCGCTGCGCACCTCGAACATGCAGCTGCAGGCCGTCAGCGCTGGAAGGGTGACCATGGCGCCGCCCACCCCCTCGCGGTGGATGATGATGGCGAAGTTTCCGGTCAGGGGCCGCTGGACGATGCACCGCTGCCCGTCGACCAGCGTGTTCGCGGCGCTGGCCTCGAGCAGGTAGTGGTCCCGCTGGGCCGTCGGTGTGGTGCACCAGTGGGAGTCGGCCGCCACCCCCTCGATGTTGGTGTTGGCGTCCGGCACCGAGCCCTGCCGGTACTGCACGCCCGTAGTGCCCGAAACCTCGATGTAGCTGCCGGCACCGTCGAGCGTCCGGATCCCTCTCACCTTGGTCTCGCCGTTGGAGTCGGTCTCGACCAGGTGGGCATCTGCGGCGCCGGCGGAGCTGCCATCAGCGACCCAGCCGATCCAGGAGCAGACGAGATTCAGGATCCAGTTGACGAACTCGCCCGCGGCCCCCTCGCCAGGGACGAACCCCTGCGCGACGTTGGGAGCGCCCGCCGGCGTCACCTTGGTGGGCTGGCCCGAGGCCGGCCCACTCGAGAAGTTGGCATCGGTTGCCCAGGTCGGTTCGGTTGCTGGTTTGGCCATGGTGCAGTCCTCAGAGAGTGGTGGCGACGGTGCCCCAGTACATGGGGTCAGTCACCGCAACGGAGTCGGAATCCCAAATCCCAGCGCCAGACACCGCGACGGAGTCGGAGTCCCAGAGCGAGTCGTCCTCGACAGGGATGACGATGAGGCCCGTGACCCCGGCGTAGCTCGCTGTCCGGAGGAACCGGACGAGCAACCAGGCCTCGTCGAGGTCAAGGTCCTCGATGGTGACGGCGTAGGAGTACGGGGGCGCGTTGCGCAGGGTGATGGTGGGAGCCCCCGCGCCGACGAAGCGCCGCAGGATTCGCAGGATGTTCTCACAGGTGCCCGTCCACTCGTCGTCCTCACGCGCCGCGGCGAGCAGCAGCTCGATCTGGATGGCGAGAAAAACGCTGTAGCGAGCATCGGTGAAGCCCTCGCGCGGCAGCCCCACAACCGAGCCGATCATGTCGAGCTGGGTGCCCACGGCATGCTCGACGTCGAAGGCCGCCTTGATGCCTCCCAGCGCGTCGTAGGTGCGGGCCCGGTCCTGGACCAGTTCCTGAACCAGCGTCCGGAAGTCGTCCCCCATCTGAACCAGGGTCCGGTCATTGGCGAGCTCGGCGAAGGTCTGCAGGTGCGGCACGAAGGACACGAGCTCACCGTCGACCGCGGCACCGCCGATGACGCTGAGCACGTAGCCCTCGCTGGGCAGCACCAGCGCCGGAAGCGGTTCGTCTGCCACCGCTGCTCCGTCCACCACCATCCGCAGCCGCCGCGCACTGTGCTCGAGCTCGATAACCAGCGTGTCGTAGGCATTGAACGCGACCGCCCCGCTTTCGAGCTCCTGGGAAGCCACAATCCCATCATCCACAGTCCACTTGATCGTCCGGCTGGTGTGGTCGTAGGTCAGCACGCCGTCGCCGAGATCGAGCAGAGTCGCGCTGGTGTTGACGTCGTGCGGAGGCCGCCACTTCATGGTCACGTGAAGCCAGCCGTCGGGGGCGATGGCCTCGGCCGCGACGGCCACGCGCTGGTCGGCCCAGACCTGCAGGGCGTGCACCGAGCCGCGCTCCACCGACACAGGGTGGGCCCGCATCCACCCGGGCAGCCGCAGCAGCCCGTCGATGGCCTGGTAGACCGTCACGCTGCGCAGGACCAGGCCCTCGGTCACCCCGTCGGCATCGCCGCAGACCACCACCGTGGCGGGGATCTCGAGGGGGGCCACCGCGTCCTGCGTGGTCGTGCCGTTGCCGGAGGCTGCCCCCGAGACCGTGACCGCCGCCTTGTCTGGCCGGTGCTGGGCTCGAATGGTGAGCACAGCGCCGCGCGCAAAGGTCAGCGCCGAGCTCGAGGCCACTACCGAGCCGCCGAGCTTCAGGCAGACCTTGTCATCCGACGCCCGGTAGAAGACCGAGCTATCGGCGTCGATGTAGAGCAAGACGCAGTCGCCGGCTGGCTCATCGTTGGCGAACTCGGGGGCAAGGACGAACTCGACGTCGAAGTGTCCCCCCATGGTGACCTGGGAGCTCGGCGCCGTGAGCTTGCCAGCCGACCGGACGAACGTGACACCGTCCGCGCCCATGAAGCTTGTCGGATAGAGCCTGGCCTCGACCTGGATCCCCCAGAAATACGTGGTCCCCGTGTTTGCCGCCGTCGTCGCCGGCATGGCGTAGATCTCGGCGGCGGTAGCCGGGGCGGCACCCGTGTACGTGTCCGACTTCGGGACCCAGGCTGCATCGACCCCAGACCATTGGATCACGGCCAGATCGCCGACCCCGGATTCCTTCGTCTTGAGAGCCGCGTTGACGGCCGCCAAGTTTTTGACCCAACCACTCAGGGTATGGTCGCCAGTCCCACCGGAAAGCCGGTCGATGTCGCCCACGAACTCGGCGGCGGCGCCGTCGTCATCCTGCACGCTGCAGGTTTCCGAAGTGCCGGCCGGGGTTGTCACCGCGGAAAGGACAGGCGTTCCCGATGGAGTCCAGTTGCCAAGATCTTGCTCGGTGGCCTCGTTGTTCGCCTCCGGCTCGAGCAGCAGCCCCCACGTGCTCCCGTCCTCGGAATAGCCACGCGGAGCGTTGAGGGGGAAACCAGTGCGGACGGTGGCCGCTCCGGTCCGCGAGCTCGTTTCGGCCGTGGCGCAGCGGTAGGTGAGCCAGTCCGGCAGGTCGAGCAGGCCGGCGCTGTCGGGCGTGCTGGCCTCCCATGAGCAGAGCTCGTCGCCCAGGCCAGACCCTGCGACTCCGAGCGCCACCTCGGCGTCGAAGGTCTCACCGATGATCCGTGCCGCGCTCATACCTCCGCCACCGTGATGTGGGACGAGTCGAAGTCGGCTTTCTCCCGGATGCTGATCGCGAGCTTGGTCACAGCAGCGGGGCTTGCCGGATCGATGGCCATGCGCACCGTCACCCCATCGACCCCGGAGACTTCGCCCGCCTCGAGCATGTCGTAGACAACGCCCTGGTAGTCGAGCGCCAGCACGTCGCGTCCGGGCACCTTGTGGTCCGCCAGGGCAACCTCGAGGACCTTCGCCGCCACCACGTCGGTGATGTTCGGCGTGACGGTGGCCTCAGCCGTGCTGGTCACCAGGTCGATCTCGAGGACAATGTCCACACTGTCGACCACGTCGAAGGCGACGGGCTGATCCACCCCCTCGCTGTCGACCACCGTGCCGGTGTAGTCGGTGCCGTAGGCCTCGCCGCCGGCACCCATGGCGCCCCAGATAGCCTCGAAGATGGCGTCCCTGGTCGCCGTCGTTGGGGTGGACGGGGTGGTCTCCACGACCACGTTGAAGGCCTTCCAGGGAATGCCGTCAGAGTCGACCGGATCGGTGGACGGGTTGTGGTAGACCCGCACGCTGACCACCCCCTCGACCTTGGACACGGCGCCCTGGATGGTCGCCAGCGGCCCCTGGCCCTGGGCGTAGAGCTCGGTGAGCCGACGCTTGCGCGCTGTCCCGCAAGCCTCCCGGAGCCGGCCGATGTCTGCATCGTCTGTCGGGTTGGTGAACGAGATCAGCCCCGCCACGACAGTTACGACCTCCCAGGTCGTGCCGGCATTCGCCTCCTTCGGGCCGGTGTCCACGGCGGTGAAGGTCGCATCGACCACCTCGGCCCCGTTGCCGGGAATGGTGCCGCTGGTGAGTTCCCACAGCGAGGCGTCGGCGGTGTTCTTGATCAGCATCCCATTGGGAGCGTCATCGTGGGGATCGCTGAACGTCAGCTTTCCCTCCACCGAGCTGCGCTTCGCCCCCTTGCGCACCGAACCCGTGAGCGCAAGCCGAGCGTCGAGGGCGCGGTAGGTGGCGCCGTTCGGGTCGAAGGACCGATAGACCGCCAGCCCGCGCTGCTGGGTGAGAGCGTCGAGCTCGGTCAGGATGTTGATGATCTGTCCGAGCTGCGACGCGGCCTTCGTCTTCACATTCACGCCGAACTGCGCCTCGAGCCGCGCGACGAGGTCCTCGCGGATCTCAGCCTGGGTCTCCGTGGTCAGCCCGTCTTCGTCCAGCCTCATGGCGTCACCTCGGTCTCAAAGTCCACGACCTCCGTCCCCACGCGGGCCCGACCGGTGATGGTCAGCACGCGGGTCGGGCGGTCGAGCTCGGTGGACAGCTCGAGCACGTCGTCGACGCCGTCCACGTCGCGGATGATGTGCTCGATGATGAAGCGGATGGCCGCCTGCGTCGTACCGCGCTTGAAGATGACCTGCAGGTAGGGCACCCCGGCGCCCTTGTCGTAGGGCGTCTCACCGAGCCAGGTGCCCAGCGTCATCTCGATGTCCTGGCGCACGGCTTCGGCACCCTCGACCCAGCTCAGGTCGCCCCCGGTCAGATCCACATCGTTGTCGGTGAACTTGAGATCCATCACTCCACCTTCACCTTCAGGCTGCCGATCTGAGCCGGGGTGATCGCGCCCAGGTTGGTGAGCAGGTTCGTCTTGAACGTCGCTCCGCCGTCGTTGGGGGCCGTGGCGGCATTCGTGATGGCCGTGACAAGCTCGGCGAGGAACAGCTCGGCCTTCGCCACGCTGTCGGCCGTCGCCTGCCGCCCGAGTTTGATCAGCGTGCCCTCCACCACCGTTGCGGTGAGGTCCGTCGCGGGGGTGATCGGCTGGGTGTCGGGGTGGAGTCCCGGGTGGAAGACGGCGTCCTTCAGCGCGTGGGTGAAGGCCAGCCCTGGATCGGTTGGCGCACCGGCCAGGCGCCACTGCTCGAGGGACCGGTCGGAGATGTGGAGCTCTCCGGTGTCGCCCGAAACGAGCGGAAACGTGACGTAGCCGGCCAGCGTCCTGGGCCAGACCACCGGGACCTTCATGATCTGGGTCGGGGGCAGGGTGGCTTCGCCGTTCGGGGGGGTGCCGGACGGCACCGCCCCGGCGGGCAGACGCTGCGGATCGGTGTAGCGGACCACCTGCTGCAGCTCGACCTGGACGTTGGCGGTCTGAGTCGCCGGGTCGTAGGCCACCACTCGGGCCGGCACATGGGTCCGGATCGAGAGCTTCACCTGCCGCCCCAGCGCACGCAGCAAGTCGGACAGCCGCGGGTTCGGCGGCAGGTCGAAGGGGTCGACGGCGCGGTTCTCTCTCACAGGAGCACCACCTTTCGCGCCACGCCCGTCATTGTCGACAGGCCCTCGGTGCTTCCACCAAAGCGGATCTCGTCGATGCGAAGCGGGCCGCCACCGATGACCTCACCGGTGGGACCGTTGATGGTGACCTGGCAGCCTGGGACCACGCCGGCCTGGGCGAGGGCCTCGAACTCGACGCCCCCGTCGTCGGCGACCCGCCAGTTCAGCAGCCCCGACTTGGGCGCCAGGATGGCGGGCAGCACGTCGTTCCGCAGGCCTCCGCGGTAGACCACGAACATCCCGTCGGCGATCCCCCAGGCCAGGCCCACGCTGGCCAGCAGGATGTCCAGCGCCTCCCGCGGCTCGTCGGCGTCGATGTGCTGAATGGTCGCCGCCACAGGGTTCTCACCGGCCGCCAGGCCGATGGCCGCCATGGCCGTGGAGCTTGGCGTGAGCCCCATCTGACCGAGGATCTGAGCCACCGCCAGCTGCACCCCAAGGCTGAAGCCGGTGCTGCCACTGGGTGGGGTGTCGCGCAGCGCCAGCCCACCATCACGAGCCTGGATGGTCGTGATGATGTCTGTGCCCTCGACTCGTTCCGGCACCATGTGCCAGGCGTCGCCCTTGAAGACGAGCTCGGGCAGCCCACCCCAGCCGATGTAGAGGGAGATGATGGTGGGGGCGAAGGCCGCCCAGGCCGCCGAGAGCAGCGCCCGGCTTACCGTGGCGAGGTTGTAGATGGTCAGGCTCACCGAGTCGGGATCGGGGCCGCGCATCTTGTCCACCTGCCAGTCGAGGCGCAGCCCCTGGCCGGTGAGGTTCTCCACCAGAATGGGGGGCCACATGGGCGGGTCGGTCGTGATGATGACCCGCGCGGCGACGTGGAGCAGCGGAGCCACGCTCATGACTCCACCTCGAGGTAGAAGAGCGCCGCCCGGCCCGCCGCGAAGTCCTCGAGGCCCGGGTCAGCGCCGCCCAGCCCCTTGTCGTGCACCCACAGCGGCCCCTCGGGCATGTCCAGGTGGCGGTATGGGTAGAGCAGGTCCACCCCACTCGACAGCCCCAGGCCACACACCACGTCGCCGGTATCGGACTCGACGTCCAGGTACCAGAGGCCGTCGGCCCCGTTGGTGTAGGTCGTGATCTGCCACGGCCGGCCATCGAGCTGCACCGTCTGCACGTGGTGGGTCTCGGTACCCGTGGGCTGGACGTCGATCTCGAGCAAGCTCATGACCCACCCCCGACGGTGGGCGGCACCCCGGTGGTCCCGGATGGCGTCGCCGTCTGCCCCACGGGCGTCGTGGCCGCCTGCCCTCCCCCGGTCGCCGCGTTGTTTCCAGGGCTCTGCGACGGATAGTCCGGGGCGATGAGGTCGCCCGTGAGCGGTGAGACGAGGCGAGCTTCGCGCACCGTGAGATTCACCACGGTGCTGTCGCCCTGCGCTGGCGACCACCCCTGCTGGATGAGGGTGATAAACGCCTTTGCTAGCCCCACCCGTGGGGTCACCACCATGACCGGTGACCGGGAGTCGGCGATGGCCTTCAGGTTGGCCGCTCGGATGAGGTCGAGCCGGAGCTCCGGAGGCGACGGGGCCGCTCCCATCGGCAGCAGCGGTGGAGCGGAGGCGACCAGCCCGGTGATGGTGATCTGCTCGAGGCGCTTGCGGACGTTGCTGGTGACGTCCAGGAAGGACTGGATCGCGTGCTCGGTGACGTCGTACTCGTAGACCGCCTGCTCACCATCGACCATGTCGAAGGTGACCCGGAGGGGGCTCAGGCCCGGCACGATGTCAGCGATGGGCTCGAGCGCCGTCACCCCGAGCGGGTCCAGGCGGAAGACGGAGCACGTCGTCGCGCCGAGGTTGCCGCCGAGCGGGTTGGGTACGAGCGGCCACGTCATCGGAGCACGTTGCCCGCGATGGCCTGACCGGCCTTCGCGGTCTCCTCTCGCAGCACGTTGCGGATGGCCTCGGCCGACCGCTTCGCCGCGTCGCCAGGCTCAGGCGACACGATGCGCTGCTGGTTCTGGAAGTTCTGGTTGATGGTGATGTCCATGGCCACCTGGGGCTTGACGTCCTTGGTGGCCGGCGACCGGTCCGCCAGCTGTGACAGGCGCTCGATCATCGGGTGGCCGCCGCCGCGGCCGGCGAGCAGGGCTTCGATGGCCTCGTCCACGGTGACGCCACCACGTCGTGGCAGGCCCGTGGCCATGCGGTAGAGGGCATCCTGGACCAGCTCGTTGCCCTCGGAGAACAGGGACGACAGCGGGCCCGGCCCGCGGCCCCGGCGCGAACGGCCCCCGCCGCCTCCGCCTCCGCCGCCGCCCCTACGGCGACCACCGCCGCCGGACGGTGCAGCTGAGCCCGAGCGCTTGCCTGTGCCGCCCCAACCCCACTCCTTCTTGAAGGCCAGGACCGCGGCCTCCTTCTTGGCTGACGCCTCCCCGGCCAGCGCAGCGTTCTGGACGTTGGTGGCGGTCAGATCAGCGATCCCGCTGATCGTGCCGACCGCTTGCCCACCCAGTACCGCGATTTTGGCGAGCTCGGCGCCGAGCTTCATGGTGACCGGGATGAGAGCAGCCATCGGGTGGATGCTTGCGGCAGCCGCTGAGGCGAGAGCGATGAACGCAACCTCCGCGGTGTTCGTGTCGATGCCGAGCGCCCGCATGACCTCGGTGACCGTCTCCAGGATGCCGTAGAGGGTGCTCGCCGCTTCGATGACGGCGTGGATGGCGTCCTCGAGCTTCTGGGCGATGAGCTCGTCGTTGGCCGCAAGCCAGTCCTGAAGGCGGACGATCAGATCCTCGATGGTCGGCAGCAGATTGACGGCCAGCCCTCGCACCAGGGCCTCGACCTGGTTGCGCACCTCGCCCAGCCGATCCTGAAAGGCCGTCGCCCGGTCGGCGTCAGCCTGGGAGAACACCCCCTGCGTCTGCGCCGCCAGCCGTGCAATCCCGGCGCTACCCTCGGCCAGCAGCGTGGCGAGCTGGGGGCCGGCCCGGGTACCAAAGATCTGACCGGCGAGGGCTGCGCGCTTGGCGTCGTCGCCTATCTTGTTGAGCCGGTCACCGATGAGACCGAGCTGCTGGGTGCGGGACAGACCGTCGAGGTCAGCCAGCGACAAGCCGAGCTCGTCGAAGCCGCGCTTCGCTTCCGCCCCGGCACCCTGACTGATGTCCAGCAGGTTCTTGTTCAGGGTGCGCATGCCGAGCGACAGCTGCTCGGCCCCCACTCCAGACTGCGACGCGGCGAACTGCAGCCGCTGGAGCTCCTCGACGCCGATGCCCAGCGCCCGGCTGAGCTTGTTGGTGCGGTCCATCGCGGCGGTCTGGCTGTCGACGAGCTTGTAGATGCCAGCCGCCGCGACCCCTCCGGCCAGCGCCAGTCCCTTGGCACCTCCGATGCGGTCCCACAGCCTCCCGACGGCCGCCCTCGCGCGCGCCGCTGCCGTGCGCACCACCCTGGACATACGTTGGAAGGCCCGGCCAAACCGCGTGGTCGCTACCGCACCGTCCCGACCCAGCGCCTTCGTGGTGCGCCGGAGGCGCTTGATCTTCTGCTCGACCTTCAGCGCCCCATCGAGCTTGACGCCGACGTTCACGAGCAGCGTTGCGATGTTAGCCATGGTCCGCCTCCGCCTTGGCGTTCAGCGCCATCGCCGCCTGCCAGCTGCCGTGTACCTCCGCGAGCTCGAGCAGGTCGAACAGCCCATCGAGGTCAATCGTCGTGTGCAGCGCCTGGTAGGTGCTGACGTCGATCGAATCTCCTCTCGAGCATGCCACGTAGATCTCCCAGGGGACGTTTGCCGGACTCATGCCTCGGTGGGGTCCGCTCGCCCCCAGGTGCACAGCTCCGCGGCGATCCAACGGGCGGCGCACTAGGGCCGGACGAAACCCACCCTCGCAACCCAGATGCACACCTCCAACAGGTGAAAGTAACGACCTGCGAAATGGTCGTCGAAGTGCGTGGCCACGAGCCCCGGCGCTTCGGTGTCCCCGAGGGTGACCTTGTCGGCCGTCGTTCGCGCCAGGAGGGCCTTGGCAAAGGAGGCGAACTCACCGGGCTGTGCGCGTTCGGCTGCTTTGCCAATGGCGGCGGCCGCGAGCGCCATGGCCTGCAGCATGACTTCGCCGTCGTCGGACTCGGCGCCGGACTCCACCGCCATGGACTTGAACAGCTCCCAGATCCCTCCGGTGCCGTCGTCGTCGGAGGTGAAGATCAGCGTGGCGAGGTCGGGGCCGACCATCGCTGCCAGCCGCTGGACCAGGTCGAGGCCCTGTGTGGCCGGGAACGTCTCCGTGGTGTAGGCGATCCCATCGATCGAGGTGGAGTGCTTCTTGACGACGCCCATCAGCCCACCACGTTGTCGTCACCGCTGCCGGTGAGCTTGACCTTCCGCTCGTAGCCGAAGACCCAGTTGTAGGTGGCCGACTCGGTGCCGCGCTGCTCGTCGGGCTCGTCCTCGATGTAGGCGTTCACGTAGGTGAACACCTCGCCGCTCGACAGGTCGTTCATGACGATGGGACCCACGACGTTCCCAGCCAGGTCGTCGGCGAGCACCAGATCCCAGAGCCGCTGGTGGGTCTTGCTCTCCTGGTCGACGGTGATCGTGAGCGCGCCGCTCCGGTCGGGGTTGCGGACGCGCACGACCTTGCCGGTCCCCGTCGACTTCCGGGAGTACCGCGCCGCCACCTTCGCCTCCTGGACCGAGGTCCCCGAGGCGATGCCCTCCTTCAGGTCGATGGGATCGACCGGGTTCATCCAGGAGATTTCGACCTTCTCGATCGAGTATTGCCGCATGTCACTGCTCCACGGTGATGTTGAAGACGACCTTCTGGATCCCTCCGGCCAACACACAGGAGGCTGAGAAGGTGAGCTGCCGGGCGATCTTGTCGGCGCTCGAGACGTTCTGGATCTTGGGCGTGGTGATGACCGGCGCGCTGTCGGGCGACAGGTGACCGAACTCCACGCCCTGGTCGAGCACCGCCTGCGCCGCCGCCTGCACCTGGTTGATGCCGCTCGAGGTGAACGGGACCTTCGTGGGCACACCGACGAACAGCGACAGGATGCTCTCCTCCTGTCGCGCGGTGAGCCAGTCGATGGTCGTGGTGACGTCGATGAACCGCCCCGAGGCCATGGTGCCCTTGCTGGTGAAGGACAGCCCCTTGCTGCGGCCGTAGATGTTGGCGTCGTTGGAGTAGACCTTCGTGGCCTGGGCCGAGGTCAGCGGGTCATAGGTGACGCCAGACAGCCCATGGAAGGCCCACACTCCAACCCCGTTCGGGGCGTCGAGGTTGAGACCGCCGCCCTTGCTCGACCACGCGCCGTCGAGGTAACCATCGGATGGCACGTCGCCGTCCCCGGACCCATCGTACTGGTGGTAGATGAGCGCCGTCCGGTTGTACTCCAGCGCCTCGAGGTCCTCGGCGATGTTGCCAGCGCCGTCGGTGAGGATGTCCGCGTCGCTCGACTGTGGGATGTAGACCTTCATGCGGGTCTCGGCCCACGCCGCCGCGAGCAAGATCTCGCTGTCGGTGCGCGTCTCGCAGTTGAGCAAGTAGAAGCCATCGCTCCCCGCCTCTTCCTCGATGGCGTTCAGCGATGCGGTGAGGTCCGCGTCGCCCACGTCGATGCGGCCGATGAGAACCGAGTCAACTCCGTTCTCCTGGGCGAAGACGGCCTGCAGCCAGGCGTGCACCTCGGCCTCTGCTGCGGAGGTGAAGCCATCGGCCTCTGCCTCGGCCACCGAGTAGTAGGGGCCGTCCGAACGGTTCGCGGTGGCCGAGTGGTCGAAGACGCCCATCAGCGTCCCGAAGGAGAACTTGTCCGCTGCTGCTCCGGCGAGCGTGACGTTGACGTCGACGAAGATGGTTGCAGGCAGGGTCATGGGTTAGGCTCCTGAGTCGACTGTGACGGTCGCCGTCGCGACCTTGGTTTCGTTGGGCGCTGGCAGCAGGTCGATCGTCATCGAGGCGTGCTCGATGACCTCGACCTCCTCGACGATGACGCTCCTGGCGGCGATGGTGAGATCCACCGCCGAGCGGGTCTCCCAGTGGGCGCCGGCGATGGCGCTCAGGTCGATGGGGGTGCCGATGCGCCACAGGCCGAGGCCGTAGCGCTCCAGGATGGCCTGCACCTCGCGCTTGCGCAGCGCCTTGCGCGCCTTGACGAGCAGCGCCGTGGCGCCGTCCCGCGGCTCGCGCTCCTGGCTGTAGGCCTGCAGGGTGACCGCGGTGGTCAGGGTGGTCGAGCTCACCTCGACGTAGGCGTCGGCCTCGACCACGTTGCTCGCGGCGAGCTCGGCAGTGATGCCCAGCTGCCAGATGGCACCAGCCCAGTCGGCAACCAGATCGATGGCGTCGGTCGACACGGCCGTGGCCGTGACGTCACCGTCCTCGCCAGCCTGGATCTGGCTGAGCAGATCGTCGCGCACGGTCTCGACGGTGTCCTCGCCAGTCACGTCGACGCGGTACTCGAAGCCGTTCAGCCGGGCGATGGTGCGCACGCCCTCGGTCGCAGCCGTCACGGTCAACCGGAGGCTTTCAACCTGGGCCTGCACCTGGCCGCCGTGGGCGTGACCCCGGTTCCACTCGGTCGGCCCGGCCGTCACCGACAGGGCCAACAGGTCGCCGTCCACCTCGCTGCGAGGCACCTCGCCGTGAGTCCACAACACGGTGGCCCCGAGGCCAGCCAAGGCCAAGAAGAGCCCCTGCTGCAGCCGGTCGACCCGCATCAGCCTTCCTCCAGGGCCGCGAGGGAGATCCAGACGCCACCTTGTTGGGAGTAGTCCTCGACGCGGATGACCCGATAGGTCCGGTCCTGATAGACCACGCGGTCTGGTGACTTGTCGCCGTCGGCCACGTAGAGCCGCTCGAGCGTGTGCAGCTGGATGGTCTCGGTGTTGCGGTCGGCCTCGGGCAGCTGCTCGAGGTCGCGGCCGCCGAGGGTGTGCACCGCCACCGGGTTGAGCTCGAGGGTGTCGGGGGACGAGTCGTCGAAGCCGCCGAACTCGTTCTGCGCCGGCGGATCGGCGCGATAGAGCGTCAGGGGGCCGACGTTCTGTGACCGGACGATGGGCGCGAGGTTCATCAGTGGTTCCCCCTCGCGAGCTCCTGCTTGCCCTTCATGACCCGCCAGCTCAGTGACTGGGACAGCAGTGAGGTCTCCTCGAGCGGCTTGGCGTGGCCCTTGGCCTCCACCGTGGCCGGCTGCAGCGGCGCCGCCCAGCCCGCCGCGCCCTCGAGCTTGGCCCGGATGAGGCCAACCACGAAGGATCCGATGCGGCTCAGGGCCTGCACGGGCGTGGCCTTGCCCTCGATGACCTTGGCGATCTCGCGCTCCTGGCAGGCGGCGATCTGCGCGCCCTTGTCCTCGATGGTCGATCGGATGAAGGACCGGGCTGGCATGCCCGTGCCGCCCCACTTGTGGCGCTTCTTCCGGCCGCCGCGGCTGGTCGTGAACTTGCCGCCGCCGTGCTTGCCACCGACGATCGATCCACCGAACTCGTGCACCGCGGCGAGCTTGGCCACGGTGATTCCCGAACCGTACTTGGCGCGGCCCTCGGGCGGCTGGTAGCCGATCTTGACCCGCATGCGCCGGAGTTCGTCGAGCTGCTCGTGGAGCTGCTGCAGACCATGGTCCTGCCAGGTGACGGTGGCGCTCACAGCACCCTCCCGTCGGGCAGGCCACGGTCCCGGCTCGTGGCGCTGAAGTAACTCACCCCGCTGAGGCGCCGGCGGAGCTCGAGGTGGATGCGGCCGTACTTGGTCAGCGCCAGATCCTGCTCACCAGGCGCGGTGTTGACCGCGTAGCTCTCCTGGATCTTGTCGACGCGCCGGCTGGTCACCGCCCCCATGGCGGCGGAGGCGTCGAACTGCAGGGTGGCCAGGTGCGCCGTCAGCGTCCAGTGCCCCTGCGAGAGCGACGTCCCCCAGGTGGCCGGGGTGAGCAGCGTCTTGGCGAGCTCGACGATCTCGAGCCAGGCTGCGGTCGGACTACCCCCGACGATGACGAGCGGCTCCAGCTCGGGCGCCAGCTCGAGGATCGCGGTCGGGGTTAGCCATGTCGCAGCCACGTTTCACTCGGTTTGCCCAGGTCAGGTCGTCGCGAAGCGAGCGCAGCACTGGGGGAACAGGAGGGCCGCGTTGGCCGCGAGAGAGGAGTCGATGCCGACCTTCTTCTCGCGCTCGTACAGGGCGGACTCCTTGTCCAGCATGAGGTTCTCCACCTCGCCCTTCTGGATGCCCCAGGGCTTGGTCGTGCCGTTCAGGGCCAGCCCGTAGTACTGGCCGTCCTCCGTCAGCTCGTCGCCGACGACGAGCTCCACGCTGTTCTTGTGCCGGTTGCTCACCGTGGCGTCGGTGGTGTCGCCGGCCCCGATGATGAGGTCCCGCTCGAGCACGTCGAGCCAGTCTTCCTCTTGCACCGACGGGCACAGGATGTGGGTGAGCTTGAGGCCGAGCGGGGTGCCCGTCGCGGACTTGATGCCGCGGAAGTGAGACTTCATCGCCTTCAGCGAGGCAACGCCGACAGGCTTGGCCGTGAAGACGTTGTCGAAGGTCCCCAACGACGTCTTCTTCATGTTGACCGGGTGCCCCGTGTCGAAGAAGTACATGCCGTCCCAGCAATCGGTGGCTTCGCCGGCGGCGAGGATGGTCGCGACCAGGACGTTGACCAGAGAGCCGGCCGCCTTGGCCATGTTCTCCGGCTCCGAGCCCCAGCCGAAGAAGTCGGGAGCCTCGACCACGCGGGCGAGCTCGGCGATGCCGTCCTGCCAGATCTCCGGGGTCATCTCGACGAACACGTCCGCCAAGGTCCGGAACCGGGAATCGCCGTCCAGCTTCTTGTAGCCGGCACTCGACAGCGAGATGGGCCACTTGGTCTTGAGGGGCAGCTGCCCCTCCTTGTAGTCGCCGAGCTGCTGCGCCCACGGCTTCGGCTGCCCGACAAGGCAGTCCTCGAAGGTGGCGATGTAGGCCAACAGCGCGGTCTGCGCGTCGACCGATACCATGTCGAACTTGCGAAAGCTCATCGTGTGCTCCTTACGAGGTCAGCAGCTTGCGGCTGTACTCGGCCCAGGCGGACTCGAGCACGACGTCGTCGGTGCCGAGGGTGCCGTCCTTGGGCTGAATCGTGATGACCATGGCCAGCGCGCCGGTCGGTACGTCGGCCGCGGCGATGGTGAGGGTTTCCTCCTGGACCGTCTTTGCCGCGGCAGTGCCCGTCATGGCAGACGAATCTCCGCCGCAGTCGGCGTCCGCGTCGTGCAGTCCGCCGTCGGTGAGGAAGAAGACCTGACAGGTCCACTTCACCGCGTCCGCCTCGGTGTTGCCCGTCTTGCTGGCGAGGAAGTGCAGGACGATGTCCTTGGCCGTGTCCAGATCGGGAGGCAGCGGAACGGTCCCGCCGATGGGATCGGGGTTCGCGTGGTTGTTCCACCGGACGCCCACCACCTCGCTGTCGACGAGGTCGAAGCCTGGGGTGGGGCTGGCGCCATCGGAGAACGCCGCCAGGGCCGTGCCGTCTGCCTCGGGGAACGCCAGGATCGGGATCGGGATATGCGACTGGGTGCTCAGCACGTGCTGAAGCAGCGGAGCGATGAGCAGCACCAGCGGCGAGACCAGGACCTTCACTTGCCCGTCCGAGTCCAGACCGATGCCATAGCCGGCGATCTTGAGGGTGCCGACCGCGTCCGTCTTGGCCACGGTCTGGTCGTCCTCGCAGTAGACAAGCGCAGGCAAGTCCGCCTCGGTCAGGGCGTCGCCGGAGCTGTTGTCGAAGCCGTGGACGCCGGCCTGGTACCGGCATTCCTTCGCGCCGGCGGCGCCGGCGGAGTTGTCCACGTTGTGCATGGACACGCCGACACAGTCCAGGGCGCCCGTCGAGCCACCGGCAACGATGTTGCCGGAAGAGTCCGGGGCCACCAGGCCGCCCTTGTAGACGGTCTTTGCGGCCGCTACCGGCTTGGTGTGTTGACGAGGGACCTCGCCGAAGTACTCGATGAATCGCTCTGCGGACAATGCCATGGGTCAGTCCTCCGCCCGGTCCTGGGCCTGGCGCGCCTTCACGGACGCGAAAGTCTTGGGGTTGATGCCTTCTCGCTTGCAGTAGGCGAGCTCGCGCTCGGTGAGCTCGGCGGTGCCGTCGTCGTCGTCGCGCTCGACGTGCTTCGACTGCAGCCCCGGCCGCGCCTTGGCCTCCTGGACCTCGCTGTCCACGAAGGACTCCAGGTCCTCGAGGCTCATCTTGGCGAGGTGGGACTTGGGCGCGCGCTTGGCGCGGTCCTTGGCCACGAGTGGATCGGCCCACACCGAGCCCGGGCCCTTGCCCGCTTCGGTCACCAGGCGGACGCACTGCGCGTCACGCGCTGCGGCCTCCTGGGTGATCTGCAGCGTCTCGAGCTCCTGCTTGGTCTCGTCGTGGGCCTGGGCGCCCTCGCGCCAGCCCTTGACCACCTCGAGGGCGTCGAAGCTGGCGGGCTTGCCCGTCATCTCGAAGACCAGCTCGCCGGCGGCCTGGGCGTCGGCGTTGTGCCCCGCCGCGGCCTCGAACAGCTCCTCATCGGTGGCGGTTTCGGCCAGCCCGAAGGCCGCCAGCGCTGCAGCTCGCTTTTTCATGCCCTGTTTCCTCTCGATTGCGGATGACGCGGCGAGCTCGAGCACCTGCTCGTAGGTGCCGACCGCGTCGGCGAGTCCTTGGTCGACGGCCTCCTGGCCCTCGTAGGTGGCGCCGTTGAAGGCGCGGATGGTGGCGACCTTCAGGCCGCGAGCTCGACCCATGGCGCCGAAGAAGCGCTTGGCCGCGGTCTTGACGCGGTTCTGCAACCGCTCGTCGGCGATCTCGGGCACCGGCTTGGCCGGATGCATGGGCGCCTTGCCCTCCGGCTCGCGGAACAGATGCACCCCGATCCCCTCAGCCTCGAGGGCCAGGGCCTCGTCGAGGTAGCCGCCGATGACGCCGATCGAGCCGACCTGACCTGCCTTCGGCACCACCAGGTTGCCCTGGTTGGCAACGGTGGAGGCGATCCAGTAGGCCGCGCTGGCGGCGAGCTCGTCGACGTAGGCGAAGACGGCCTTGCCGGTCTTGCCGCGGACCTTGCGCATGCGCCGGACGGCCTCCTCGAGACCCGCCAGGTCGCCGCCGGGCGAGTCGATGCGGAGCACCACCGCACCGACCTCGGGGTCAGTGATGGCAGCGGTGAACCGCTCGGTCACCCAGTCGTAGCCGTCGAGGTAGCCACACAGGTGGGCCTGGCCGCGCTGGGCCAGGGGGCCGTCTATGCTCACGATGGCAACGTCGGTGCCCTCGGTCTTCCGGGTGGCCTTGCGGGGGTCACCCGCTGACAGGGTCATGGTCGACCCCAGTACGCTCGCGTCGAGAGCCAGCACGTCGCTGGCCTGGGCCTGGGCCAGGGTCCGGGCGTCCACTCGGAACGGCTCGCCGCGCTCGGCTGGGTCCCCTGCAGGCCTCGTCATGGCCCTAGTGTGACACACCTTGGCACAACCGTGTCAAGAAATACTGTGCCAATGTTCAGGCACATGTGGCACACTCTGGCTATGGCCCTCGCCGCAGCCTCCGAGCTCCGGACTCAGAGCGAGCTCCTGCACACCTTCAAAAGCCCAACACATACGGCAAATTACGCCGGCGGGTGGACGATGGAGCGGGTTCGAGCTGCCCGTGACGCCCAGGCCGCTGGGAACTTCCGCCGGGCGGTCCCGCTCAGCGAGGCGATGAAGTGCGACGCGGCCATCTTCGCCGCCCTGCTCAACCGAGTGGCCCCCCACCGGGGCCTTCAGCGAGCCGTCACCTGCGCAAACGAGCAGTGGTCCGATGAGGTCACCGAGACCTTCAAGCGCGACGGCGCCGCCCTGCCCTCCGGCACCATCGCCGACGGCCACGAGCGAGTGGCCATGAACGGCTGCTGGGTGGGCCAGAACGTCTGGAAAGCCCGGGAGGACGGCTCTCGCATCGACGTGCGCCTCGAGTCCTGGCCCTTGCAGTACGTCCACTGGCAGAAGCACACCGGCCAGCTCATTGCCACGACGACCGAGGGGCCCGAGGTGATCACCCACGGCGACGGCAAGTGGGTGCTGGCAGCGCTGCACGGCGACAGCCCCTGGGAGTGGGGCGCCACCAAGCCGCTCAGCACCACCTTCTCCGACCGCCAGTTCGGTCTCCGGGACCGGTCACAGCACTCTGAGGCCCACGGCCTGGGGCACTTCATCGGCGAGCTGCCGGAGAACATGGGTCTCGACCATCCGGACGCAGCGGTGCTCAAGCTGTTCCTCGAGACGCTGTGGAATAGCCGCAGCGGCGGGGTCGTCCCTCATGGTACCAAGGTGCAGCTGCTCGAGGCGATGGCCGGCGGCTGGCAAATTTTCCGCGAGGTCATCAAGGACGAGACGGCCGACGCCCTCCGCGTGCTGCTCGGCCAGGACGGCTCGGT
>Ga0180431_10003938_pt1 | contig 18739 bp, 11 predicted proteins | sample SS_ome_11_FD_132459 | JGI IMG/M metagenome (GOLD analysis project Ga0180431, IMG submission 132459) | Hypersaline lake sediment archaeal communities from the Salton Sea, California, USA - SS_1_MS_1 metaG | ecosystem: Environmental > Aquatic > Non-marine Saline and Alkaline > Hypersaline >... | reverse complement strand
GAAATTGAAACTGACAGTATGCGTTCCTTCCAGAACACCGTCGACGTACAGACTCCCGACGTCCCCGATCCTTGTGTAGGCCACGTGGTGCCAATTATCGTCGGTGACAAAGTAGGTTCCGGTGAGAGAGCCGAAGTCGGCCCCTCCTCCGGCGTCCACCGCCAACCAGCCCACGTTGCCGCCGCCGGCTGTGTTGCAACTGATAATGGGGTACCATGTGGCTTGTGCGGGCATATTCACCCACGCCGCAAGCGTAATATCGTTGTTTGTTATATCATCTGCTACACCATCGATCGTCACATAATCGTCGCCGCCGTCGAAGCTCATTGCCTGGCCGATTCTACCGAGCGCATAGGCCGGCATGCCATTTGCCGTGCCGTGGTTGGCCAGACCGGAAGAATCCTGCACGTTGCCGTCAAGCGCCCAATGGCCCACCAAACCGGCCGGATCGGGCTGTGCCGGAGTGATAAGCTCGCGACTTTGAGTATACAGCCTGATATCGTCGAGCAGCACGTCGCCCGTGGCGTTGGAACCTTCAATGCCGATGACTACGCTCGTGACACTCTGGAGATTCACGCCGAACGACGACAGCTCGATATTCCATGCCTGCCAGGCTCGCTGTATGTCGGCCGGATCGCCGTCATACGTCACCTTGGCGCCGTTTACTTTCACATACAATCGCCCGGTGTTGCCCGCGGCGCCGTGGAACCACAATCCCAGTGTCTTGAGGCCATGTTCCGTCCAGTTCTGCGCAGCGAACGTTAGCGTGACCTCCGAAAGAGGTGCCGCAGTGTTGTTATATCCCACCGGCGCCGACTGACGTCCACCGTGCACAATGCCGGTCTCCATAGATGCCCCGGAAACATATCCCATAGTCGCGCCGTTTAAGTTCGGATTGTCGTAACCGTCTTCCCACGCCACATATACGAGATTGCTACCAGGCTCATCGGCGGGAATGTCGTTGTAGGCCTCGAAATCATCAATCAGTATGTAGCCGGCCACCAGGAAGGTCCAGACGTTGCCCGTGGTGACCGTGCCGTCGGTATTGTGCTCATCGACGCGCCAGTAGTACGGCCCGCCGCCCCACTCGACGCCTTCGGGCGGTGTGTAGCTTGTGCCGGCCTGGAGGCCTCTATATACGCCGGTGGTATCCGATGTATCGGCTACGGCTACGGCGTCCCTGTCGATGCCGAAATAGACGGCGTGCTGCGAGGCGGAATCTCCGGGCGCCCAGTTCACCGATGCGGCGCGCAGCACGTCCGAAGTCGAGTTGTTAGCGGGGCTCGGATCCCAGGCAGACAGTGGATCACCCCTCATAATCTGCTTAACTCCGTCAGCCGTCATCGCCATATCGTAGATACGAACATCATCTACAATCCCATCTATGAAGTCAGACGGCCCTCCACCATCGTATTCCTGACCGATCGACCAGAGGTCGTCCGCACTGAAATCGTAACCGGCATTGTGCGTCACTTCCAACATGCCGTCAACGTACAGACTGCCAATGTCGCCGGTCCTTGTGTAGGCCACATGGTGCCACTCGAAATCGTTGATCAGTGTGTTCGAGCTGCCCTCTTCTGCGTTGACTTCATAGACGACAACCTGCCCACTGATAAGGCCCAGCAGGACCACGTTTCCACGGCCTGCGGTATTGCACGAGAACCACCACACCCAGGTGCCGGCGTCGGCGGTCTTCAACCATGCGCTGAGGGTGACTTCGTTACTATTTGCCAGATCGTCAGCTACGGGGTTCATTGTGAGATAACTCGAGCCGCCCAACTCCAGCGCGCCGCCAAAATAGCCCTCCACCCACTGCGGACCGTCAACAAGGGCGGCGTGATTGTCGTGGCCGGACCAGTCCAGCGCCGTAGTTCCGGTGCCTTCATCCAACTTCCACCAGCCCACGAGATTGGGATCGGCAATCGGGATAACCGGTCTCGTCGTGAAGCTCCAGACATCGCCTTTATGTGTCGTAACGGCATCGAACTCATCCACCCGCCAGTAGTAAGTCGCGCCTAACTCAAGCGGATCGGGAACGTAAGTCGTATCTGTCTGCATAACACCGTCAGCGGCCGCGTTCACGGCGTCAAAACTGTCGCCGAAGTAGACGGTGTGGAATCTTGCGTCGAAGCCGGCCGTCCAGCCAAAGGTGACGTCCGCGGCAATAAACCTGTCCCCATCGGAGGGTGTCGGATCGTGGGCAATCTTGGGTTGAATCGTAAAGCTCCAGACGTCGCCTCTCCAGGGGCTGTTCGGATCCGCGTCGTTTACTTCATCAACTCGCCAGTAGTAAGTAGTGCCCGGCACGAGGCCGTCGGGGACGGGAAAGCCGATAAATCCGATTAGCTGGGAATCCGTGGTCAGATTGCCGACAAAGGTCGCTTCGGCGCCGTCGTTGACGTCATCGAAGCTGTCTCCGAAATACAGATCATGGGAGGCCGCGAAACTGCCCGGGACCCACACGAGGTTGTACCATGTAGCTCCAAGCACGGCCCCATCCTGCGGGTCGGGACGCCGGGCAAGCGGAAATCCTTCGCCGCCTTCCATGACAATCGCAAGCTCCCCGGTCGACAGCGCCCAGTTGTAGAGGCGCACGTCGTCGATTCGGCCATGGAACCAGTAATTACCTATCCCGATATCGAATCCAATCCCGAGATCCATACCCGGTGCAACAGGAGCGGAGGGCGGGGTTGCGGTGGCCCAGGTCTGGCCCCCGTCAACTGAGATCTTATGTACATTCTGATCTCTGTCCAGAACGGCCGCCACGTGAACCCATTCTCCCAGCGGCACCAGCATATATGGGGTGTCTACCCTGGCGCCGCTGGTGTTTCCCAGCATGAACTTGTATCCGGCCTGGTCGGCACTTCCCTGATCTCTGTTTGCTCCTATGTAATATCCTTGACTGCCGACATCCCGTTTGTTCACAGCGAGATCCCACACTGTCGATCCCGCGGTGCCTCGCACCGGCTCGATATTCGACCAGAACGCAAACGTGAAGCTGCCGTCCCCCGGATTCAGGCTATCCTGATGTGTAATCCGGACGTGCGACTCGGCTCCATCGAAGAACAGACATCCGTTGTGCACACCGTCATCGCGCCATTCCGGGTCGCTGACAAGCGTGCCGTCCATGCCGTTTCCGCTCGAGTCGGCCGTGACGGCGCCGGAGCCCTCATCAAACTTCCACCAGCCGACAAGGCCATCGGCAGCCTCGGCCGGGCTCGTCCACACCGAACCCAGCACAAAAACCAGAGATACTGAAACAATCAACTGCTTAAACATGATAGTCCTCCTTTAAAAAAGATTAACATTGAACACATCGATGATTGATCTTGTAGATATCGGCTGAGGATAGCTCGTTGTTCACAATTCCCGACCACGCCCTTTCTTCTTTAATAACCCAAGAATGCGTTTCAACGGCTCGGCAAGAACCCTTATCTCCAAAGTATATAACTTCGGCGGTCTTGTTACCACTCTCCTGCTCTGCGTGGCATAGGTAAATATCCGGGGGAATTCAGGCACATACGAGGCTGAAAGATCAAGGAGCCGCGGATCCTACCTATACCGTGTTTTATACCAAATTAACTCTATCCGCGTCAAGAAAAATCTTGCGTTTCGTGCACTAAATATTGTGGTATGGTTATTAGCCTAGGAATGTGGGCGTTTCCGGCTTCTCACACAACTTCTGAGAATTCTCCGGGATTGAAGAACTAAATGTGCCGGATGCACATTTTATCCTTGCTCTGCCTTTATTCAGAGATGTATAATGATTCCGAAAGTTGAACAATTAAGTGCCCTCAGCCAGCATGATACAGGGTATGGTGCAATGTCGTATGCGAAAAGGAAAAAGGGGTTTACGTTAATTGAGCTGCTGGTTGTCATATCTATCATTGCGCTACTGCTGGCGATACTAATGCCCGCCCTGCAACGGGTCAAAAAGCAGGCGAAAAACGCCACTTGCCAGGCACATCTGAGAGGATTGGGTCTGGGGCTGATTATGTATCTTGGCGATAACGACGATAAATTCTATATGCCGAAAGCCGGGATTTGGGGCGCCAACCAGATTATGTGGCACAATCCCGACGGCACGATAATAGATAAAGACAATTCAAGAAGTTATTGGGGAGTAGCATATCATGATTACGTGGAATCGGTGGAACTATTCGGCTGCCCCAGTTCCAAACAGCCGCACTGGTTTCACGAGTCGAAGGAAGACGCCAAAATCGCAAGTTACGGCCAGAATCGCTATATGCGCTACCTGGACGGAGGAAGAGTGACTCACAACAAGGCCATCGTCAAACCGGCCGAGTTTATTCTATGCCAGGATCACTTCGAGCAGTTGCTCGATGACAACGGCGACATGTTATACAAGCAGGGGAAATGGAACATACCTCAATGGCGGCCGGGCGGCGCCAGTTGGGGCGGGCAATTTTATGAAAATGCGATCTTTGAGATATACCGTCACAACCGCACGGGAAAATACGAGAGCGGTCACTGCAATACCCTCTGGTTAGACGGCCACGCATCTGAAATCGCATATTCCGAAGGCGAAGATGTGCCGAAACGCTGGTATGCAGGCATGAATGACAAGGAAGCTGAGTATTAGAGGTTGGCTTCCGCTCGAGAAAGATAGCAGGGGCTTCGCACGTACCGGCTAAAATTCCAACATCTGCTTCCTGAGCGCACCGATTTATTTGCCTTACATTTCCACTTGACTTGGCATAGTCCATCTCCGATACTCTCGGCAAAAACGTAGAGTCTTGTTGTAAATTCGCCGGGGCATTTCTAAGGATTCAGCGAATGGGCATGCTTAAGAGCAGTTCGGGGAAAAACCTCAGACACTGGCAGGTCAGGATCTTTTCGACCGTCTGGATCACATATTTTGCCTACTACCTCTGCCGGTACAACATGCCGATAGCCAAGACGCGCATGTGTGGAACATTTTCGTGGGATGAGGCCCAGTTCGGGCAAATTCTGACGGCACTGCTTTTGATGTATGCGGCGGGACAGTTTGTCAATGGTCAATTGGCGGACCGCTTCGGGACGCGGGTGATAGCAAGCATGGGGGTTTTGGGTTCGGTGATTGTGAATCTTTTGGTATTTGCAGTTGTGATGGCGTCCGGAAACGATGGATTGTCATCGAAGACGGTGTTGTGGTTGTTGATTGTCCTCTGGGGCGTAAACGGATTCTTTCAGGCGATGGGATGGTCGCCGATGGTGCGCGTTATGACGCACTGGTTCCCTGTGAAAGGCCGTGGAAGGCTGATGGGTTTTATGGGGACATGCTATCAGATTGGTGCTGCTTTTTCATGGTTTCTGGCATTCTTCATTGTCAAACATTATGCAGAAAAGCTCGGGGGAGACTGGCGCATAGTATTTCTGGTGCCGTCAGTTCTGTTTGCAGTAATAGGTGTTGTCTTCTATCTTCTGATCAGGAATACTCCGGAAGACGTCGGCCTTGCACCGATAGAGCCGGAAGATAGATCAGAAGAGGGTATCACCGGCAAAACACAGCAAAGGCTGTGGCAAAATGTTTCCAGGACTTTGAAGAATCCGTATTTGTGGGTGGTGGCCGGCACTTTCTTTCTGCTCGATGTGAATCGGTACGGCTTTGTTAACTGGCTGCCGGCATTTCTGGATGAAAAGGAGCTTTCGATTGGTGTGGGGGATTTCGGTTTTAAGATAGTGATGAAACGATGTATTCATCCGCTTGCCGGTGGCGCCGGAGCGATCATTGCCGGCTGGGCGACGGATAAGTTTTTCAAAGGCAGGCGTGCGCCCGTCATTGCGCTTTTGCTCCTGCTGCTTGGTTTAGCTTCCATCATCTTCCCCTACCTTGACCACAGCAATACTGGTCTGGTGATTTTCATTATCGCGATGGTCGGTTTTTGTACGTATGGCTCACATATCCTGATGGTCGGTCATGCAGCTCAGGATTTTGGCAAGAAGAGCGGTGCAGCCGGAGCGGCAGGGTTTATTGACGGAATGGGCTATATCGGAGCGGCTCTGACCGGCTGGGGTACGGGATCAATCATAAAGCAATATGGCTATGAAGTTAATTTTGTTATTTTCGGCTTTGCGGCTATTCTTGGTGCGATACTGATATGCGTTATTTGGAATGTAGGACCAGGAACTCATACTCCTGATTAGAAAAGGAAGGTTAATGGATTCAAGAGAGCGCGTTCTATTAGCATTGGAACATAAGGAGCCTGATCGTGTTCCGATAGACTATTGGGCAACTTCGGAGGTCAACGCCAAGCTTCTGAAACACTTCGGTCTTTCGTCGCAGGAACAATTGCTACAGCACTTCGATGTTGATTTCAGATATATCGAAGGTCCGAAATACATCGGGCCGGGCCAGACAATGCGCCCCGACGGCCTGCATGAAGACCACTTCGGCGTTGTAAGAAGATCTGTCTCTTATGGCGAAGGAGCCAAATCAGGCACCTACAGCGAAGTTGCCCTGTATCCCCTTCAAGAGGCGACTTCGGTTGACGAAATCGAAAACTACGCCAAATGGCCCCAGCCCGAGCACTTCGACTATGAATGCGTGAGGCGGCAGGCAGCGGAGGCCCGCGAGACAGGCAAAGTGGTGATATTCATGGGTGACCGGCTCAACCGCTGCGCGCAACTTAAACCCGCCATGTACGTACGGGGCGTCGAGCAGATCTTGATGGATGTCGTGGCAAACCCGGAAATCGCGAAGACGATCTTCCGCAAAATTGCGGACTTCTACAGCGAATACGCCCGCAGAACATTGGAGGCTGCCGGAGGAAACATCGATATCTTCTTTACCGGCGATGACTTCGGCACACAGGACAATACGTTTTTCCCCATCGACACGTGGCGAGATCTTCTCAAAGAGGGGTTCGACCGGTTTGTCAATATCGGCCACGAGTTCGGCTGCAAGGTGGCTCATCATACCTGCGGGTCTGTTGCACGGTTGTTGCCGGATTTTGTGGAATCCGGCCTGGATATCCTGAATCCGCTCCAGCCGGATTGTGCCCGGACGGACTACCGGGAAATTAAAGAGCAGTACGGGGACAGAATCTGCTTTCACGGCGGTATTTCCATCCAAAAGACAATGCCCTACGGAAGCCCTGAGGATGTCCGAAACGAGGTGAAAGATCGCGTGAGAAAGTTGGCCGGCAACGGCGGCTATATCTTTTGCACCGCACACAACATTCAGGCCGACACGCCAATCGAGAATATCATCGCCCTGTTCGAGGCTTACAAGAAATTCGGCACAGGTCAAATATGATTCCATCTCGCCGCTGCCGTGGGGCGGTATACGATTCCTGAACACAGATTTATGGGGGATATTGATGCTCGACTATGAAATAACGAAACTCACAGATTGCACCTGGCTCAATCTCTTCGAAGTCCGTTTCACTCGAAAGATCCATACGGACGGGTCCTGGCTCATGTGCTCGAGGAAGAACCGCCCCGTAGAAGATGCGGCCAGAGCTGACATTGTGGTCATAGTCGCAACTGTAGACTCTCAGGAAGGCAAGAAGCTGGTGGTTACAAAGGAATTCAGGGTGCCGCTCTGGGATTACGAGTATGGTTTTCCTACCGGCCTGATCGATGAAGGCGAAGACGTAGCGACGGCGGCATCAAGAGAACTGAAGGAAGAGACCGGTTTGGACCTTGTAAAGGTCAATCATATCAGCCGGCCGGTCTTTTCATCCGCCGGGCTGACCGATGAGTCCGGCCACATGGTTCTGGTCGAGGCAAAAGGAGAAGCATCGGACAGATGGTCGGAAGACACCGAGGACATTGAGGTACTGCTGCTGGATGTTGAGGGAATTCGGGACTTGCTGGCCTCGAAAAAGAAGATTGCCGCGAAAGCCTGGGGATTGCTGTATCACTACGCCGCAGTCGGCAGAATCGACTGACTCAAGATGTGACAAAAGCACCCAAAGTCACTTTGTTCACGAGTTCAGGAACACCATATTCTTCGGATGACACGAAAAATAGCACATCATTGGCTTCAATTTACGAGTCAAAAATGAGGGGCCGGCGGCTCCCTTAAGTTGCCGGCCCTTGGGTTGATTCCCACCGAATAACATGCTTACGGCCGCACGACTCGATTATAGATCCGCACGTCGTCGATCATGCCGGACCAATATGTTCCAGTTTCTGTGTTCCTTCCGGCTCCAATGTACAGGCGGTTGCCCGAGCCTGCCAAACCATCCTGCATATCTTCGGCAACTACCGCGTTATCAACACAGAGCTTCCTGTACTGACCGTTCCATACCAGAGCCACCCGGTGCCATTGCCCATCGTTGATTTTAATCTCGGATATCAAGGGACTACTGTTAAGCCCTATGCTGGCGAGTTCGGTCATTAACCTGCCTTCGGCGTCTAACATGAGGTAGTTGGCGCCCATCGATTGTGAAATAATTACCTGGCCGGGCGCACCGCCTTTTATCCATGTGAGCACACTGAAAGGACCATCTGCCGGATCAAGTGCGGAGGCGGTAATAACGTAGTCCCCTACGCCGTCCAATTGAAGTGCACCGCCCACCTGTCCGTCATCAGACACCCAAATCGGATTGCCCATAATATAGGCGTCGTTGCCACTTATAATATCGCGAGTCAGAATGCCCTCTGTTTCGTCTAATGGCCAGTGAGCGATGAGCGTCGGATCGTTTATATCCTTTCCTATGTACTCGGCAAGAGCCACTACATCCTGGACGTCGACAATACCATCCCCCCAGGCGTATGGGCCGATATCACACAGCGTGTCGTCTGTGTCCCATTGGGCTGCCATGCACAACAGATCCTTTCCATCGACCTGGCCATCGCCGTTGAGGTCGACGACGGGACGCACCTCTGCCTGATATATATCGTGATCGCTGTAGTCGCGATTAGAGCAAAAGAGAAGCGATCTGCCGTCGGCCGATATCTCCGGGTGGTACTCCCACCTGCCACTGTTAATCGTCGGCCCAAGATTCACCGGCTCCGACCAGGGACCGTCTATCGTGCTCCGCCTCGTCATCCACAGGTCTGTATTGCCGGAGCCACCGGGCCGGTCGGAAGTGAAGAAAAGCACAAGGCCGTCGGCCGAGATGCCCGGGCGGCTATTTTCCCAAGTGCTGTTGACGCCGTTGACCGTCGGTCCAAGATTCACAGGCTCCGACCAAAGCTCGTCTCTCGTGGGCCGTGTCGAGACGTATAGTTCCTTTTTTTCCCACGAGAATAAGAAGAGCGATAGGCCGTCGCTTGATAGGCATGGCCCAGAATTTACGTTCGACGTGTTAACGTTAATAAGCGAGTCTTTTTCCTTTTCGCCCCAGGGATCGGAAACCGTTGCCCGCCTCACTACCCACAGACCCCAGTCATTAAAGATAAGCTCCAGCCCATCAGCCGAAATACAAGGGCTCGTTTGCCACTCCCAGGTATTGATCGTCGGGCCAAGGTTCGTCGGGGCTCCCCAGTCATCCTCTTTTTTTGCACGCGTAGACACCCAGATGTCAATTGTGCCTTCACCGCCATCTCGTTCGGAAGTGAAGTACATTTCCAGCCCGTCGGCCCGGATACTTGGGCTCCTATCGTGATCAAAACTGTTGACCGGCAGCCCTAAATTCGTGGGGGTACTAAACGTGAAATCTCCTTTCGCAACCATGCACAATCCTAAAACCAACATGAGTGAAATCGTCTTTTTCATCCCTTCTCTCCTTTATAGTCTGCCCCTGCTCAAGCGGATGGCGGTTAATATTTTGTGCCCTTACTATACAAATTCGCCGCAGCTCGTGATTGTTTTCCAAAACCTCCTGATTGACGCCGTTTTGGTTTCATCCAAAACGCTATGTGTATTGTACTGCAAACAGCAGGGATTTGTCAAGATGTGACTACCTAAGATTCTACGAGCGCAGAACGCCTCTGAGGGCTGCTCCAGGAGATGCTGTGGGCTTCTCTTGCGCAACGAAAAAGGGCTGCAAGCAGATGCTCACAGCCCAGATTATAAGCTCTACCTCCGCAACGCTCAGGTTATTGAGCCGGTGGAACTTCGGCTGACAAACGTCAAATTACAACAACTTGGGCTTGTTTTATGGCACACAAGGCTCCATAAATGGTATCCTCTTTCTGGTATCCCGAGGTCCCGGACTGCCGAAATTAGTGTTCGGCGTTTCATCGCTATCCGGAAATCCGTCGCCATCCTTATCGTGTTCGGGACCATATATGGGCATGTCAACATCAAAGGTCTCGATAGTATCGCAATCGATAATCCGAAAAGAGCCTGCCATCCCAATAGTGGATTCCAATTCTCCACGGTTTACCGGTAATTTTTTGAAAGTATATCCCATGATGCTGAACTTGTATGTGTCGTGACCAACCTTGACAGCCTCGCCATAATAAGCGGTTTGGATATCTCCGAAACCTGGGGCGCTGTTGGGCCATCGCTCAATCATCTGTAACCGTGTACCCATAGGATCCAGAGGAACAAGAGTAGTGATGACTACAGCGTCATTGCCTTCTCCGAATGGAGGTACCGTGTGGACATAGGTCCCTGCCACATTACACGACCATGTGTCTTCTCCCTGAGCAGACGCGTTATTGCTTCCGAGATGGCCGGCAACGAAGCAAAACATAACAATGCCTGTCATACATACGATAGCTGTTGTTCTTTTCGCGTTCATAATATTTTTCCTTTCTTAATTCAATAATTTAGACTACAAGACACTGCGAGTTAAATTAACATTGTGAGCATAAAACATTTACCGGAAATACAGCCATAACATAATTCATACCTCCAATCTTGCTTTTTTTCTCGGTTTGCTGTATCGTAAGATGAGCCTTGATTCGGGCGCGCAAACCGTGTGTCCGAGTTTGGCCGGGCCGGCGAGTTATGTGCTTGATGGCGTGATACTCGCCGGCTACTTTTTTGTTTGGTTTCATCCTATGGCCTCTGTCCTGGGTCATCTGTCTTCTGTAAGCGGCATCACCTCCTTTCCGCTGTTGCTCTTGTCTGCTTCCACAGGCGAATCGGAGTCGCGGTCTTCCCGGAAGTCGTCCGGCATGGGAGTGATTGACACCTGCCAAAGGTCTTCACCGCCGTGCCCGCCCGGACGGTCGGAAGCGAAGTAGAGAGTGGAACCATCGGCCGAGATGCTTGGGCAACCATCGAAACCGAACGTGTTGATCACCGGGCCAAGGTTCAATGGCTGCGACCAGGGATCATCAGTTGTCTTTCGCCTGGCAACCCATATGTCCACCGCTGGACCACCATATCCGCCGGGTCGATTAGACTGGAAAAAAAGCAACAAACCATCAGCAGATATGCTCGGTGTCGCTTCAACAGACGGACTGTTAACCGGTGGTCCAAGATTCACCGGCTTCGACCAGGGATCGTCTGTCGTACTTCGCCTCGTCATCCACAGGTCGCTTTTGTCGGTTCGATCGGGCCAGTCGGAACTGAAGACAAGCAACAATTCATCTTCCGAGATGCTCGGGGACCAGTCGAAAGACGATCTGTTGATAGTTGATCCGAGATTCACGGGCGCTGTCCACTCATCGTCTGTCGTTTGCCGCGTGGCTTTCCAGAGATCCATGTCGTCGATTCCACCGGGCCGAAGGGAACTGAAGTAAAGCGTACGACCGTCGGCCGAAATGCTCGGTGTTTCCTCGGTAAACGAACTGTTGATCGGTGATCTGAGATCGACCGGGGGATCCCAGGAATCCGAAACCGTTGCTCTTGTAGTTACCCACAAGTCAGCCCATTCACCGGAACGTGCCGAGGAAAAGTAGAGCGAAAGACCGTCAGCCGAAATGCTTGGTGCATAATCCGGAGCCCAACTGTTGACTGTCGGCCCCAGATTTGTTGGAGTGCTTTGCCAGAGACCTTTGAGAAGTCTCCGAAACTCCAGGTCATGTGGATTCGTTTCGTCCAAAGGACTTAAGATGTTGACATACATTTCCATGTCGGCAATCATGTTTTGTGTTTTGCACAGCAGATAATATCGTTGTGCGCGGAGGAGATAATTCCGTGCATCCTCCGGGTTGGTCTCTATCTTTTCAGTCAAAGAGCGCACGTGCTCGCCGATCTCTGCCAGGATTTGGTCCCATAGACGGCGTGCTTCAGACCCAACATACTTACTATGGCGAATTGACGCAAGATTCGCCAACGCTGTGTCAAGGTTGCCATCCTCAAACAAATCAGTGGCGCTCTGGAGGGTGTTCCTATGCGTCAAGAACACTTCCCTTTCCGACCGGGGCAGGTGGAATTTCCCAACCGAGAACACCACGATGAGCAGGGTAACAGCAAGAACAGACACTATAAGCGAAGCTGCAACTTGGAATCGATGTCTGCGAAAGAACTTATGCAGTCGATAGAAAGTGCCGGGCGCCCTTGCGAGAGTCGGTTGATCTTTCAGGTGTCTCTGGATATCGAGAGCCAATTCCGAGACGTTGTCATAGCGTCTTTCCCTGGCTTTCTCAAGCGACTTCATCACAATCCAGTCGAGGTCGCCGCGGATTGCCCTGGTCAGAAGATCTGGGCTTGAATCGCGATGTTTTGCTACGTCCGTCAGTGTTTCGCCAAGCGTCCTGAGTTTTGTGGAGGGTTTCTGCGGCTCCTGCTCGCGGATGACCCGCTGCATCTCCATATAGCCGGCTTTGCGCAGTTCTTCTTCGCTTAATGGCGTTGTGCCGGTGAGCAATTCATAGAGCAGAACACCGAGAGAGTAGATGTCTGAGCGACTGTCAATTCCAAGATCGCTAAGTTCGGCCTGCTCCGGACTCATATAAGCCGGCGTGCCGATTATGTGAGCGTAGCGGGTGAAGAGCGTCTTTTCTGTCAGCCGCTGGTTGGTTGCTTTGGCGATGCCGAAGTCGATGACTTTGGGAACGGGCCTGCCGTCATGATGCGCCACCAAAACATTGGTCGGCTTAATATCCCGATGGATGATTCCCTTTTCATGGGCATGCTGGACGGCATTACAGACCTGAATGAACAGGGCCAATCGGTCTTTGGTGCTCAGATTGTTCTTATCACAGTACTCGGTGATCGAGACGCCGGTGACTAATTCCATAACGAAATACGGCCGGCCTGTTTCGGTCGCTCCGGCATCGAAGACTTTGGCGATGTTCGGATGATCCATCATGGCGAGAGCCTGCCGCTCGGCCTCGAAACGGGCGATTACCTGCCTGGTATCCATGCCCAATTTGATGATCTTTAGGGCGACTTTGCGCCGGATCGGCTCAAGCTGCTCGGCCATGTAGACCACCGCCATGCCGCCCTCGCCGATTTGCTCCAGCAGCTTGTATTTGTCGATGATCGTGCCGGGTTTCTCTTCAGGGAGCGTGTTTGTCAAAGGTTGATCTATGAATGGGGGTGATTCAAGGAAGTTGTCTCCAGCTTCTCGAATACTAAGTAGAGACCCCACGCGCTCCAGCAGCTCCAAATCATCGCCGCAGACAGCCTCAACATAGCTTGCCCGCTTATCGAGCGGCTGTTCAAGAGCAGCATAATATATCTCTTCTTCACTTTTCGGCCTGTTGACCATGAGTCTACCCTCATAATGGCTCTATAATACAGAAGCGTAAAACGGCAGCACAATTCCCTCAGAAAAATGTCGAATTGTAAAAAAATCTTTGTCAGGAACGTTTTTGACGGCTCCTGAGGATTTCAAGCCGCAACCATGAACATGCATAGTCCCAGTACCGTTCGGCCGTAGCATGAGAAATACCGAGTGCTTCGGCCGCCTGCTCACCTGTCAGGCCGGCGAAGTATCGGAGCTTGACGAGATCAGCTTTGGCGCGGTCTGTCCCGGACAGTTTTTCCAGAGCTTCGTCCAGGTCGATCAGGTCATCGGACAGGGCAGGGTCATTCTGAGGTGAATTCATGTCGGTAAGCGGGACTCTTTCTCGGTCACCACCGCGCTTGAGACTCTTCTTCTGCCTTGCATAATCAACCAGGACGCGTCTCATCGCCTCGGCGGCAGCCATGAAGAAATGTCTTTTGCCGCCCCAACTCTGCTTGTCCAAGCCCACCAATCGTATATACGCCTCGTGTACCAGAGCAGTGGCCTGAAGCGTCTGCCCCGGTTTTTCCTTAGCCATCTTCTGCGCGGCCAGAAGACGAAGCTCCTCATAGACTAATGGAAGCAGATCATTAGCAGCCTTCGGATCTCCCCCCTCAATCGCGTTGAGAATTCGTGTGACATCACTCATGCTCGTTCTCGGCTCAGGTTTTCCCTGTTGTGTCAGACTATTGTACTGAAAATGAGGCGAGGACTCAAATTCTTCTTCTCGAATACTTTCTGCTACGCGAGAAAGGGCGATTCACACGTCATCCCTCATGCAGCCAAAAACCAGGGGCCGGCGCTCTCTCTACAACCGGCCCCCTGAGTGTTTCCCAGATGAATGTTGTCGGCTACGGCCGCACGACTCGGTTGTAGATGCGCACGTCGTCGATCAAACCCTCGAAATATGTTCCGGGCGCCATGGCTTTGCCGGTTCCGATGTAGAAACCGTTTCCTGGGCTAACCAGGCCGCTCTGCATGTCGGATGACACCACAACGCCATCGACGTAGAGCATTCTGAACCCACCATCCCAGACAAAACCTACCCGGTGCCAGTTCCCATCATTTATATTAGTCTGTGACAGTAACAAGCTGGCGCCACGACCAGCGCTTGTAAGCTCGGTCATCAAACAGCCTGTTTTTGGATCCAGAGACAGCCAGTCCGGCCCGGCAGGCTCTGAGATGATCGCCTGCCCCGCGGCACCGCCGTTTATCCAGGCGAAAACGCTGAACGGCCCATCTGCCGGATTCAGTGGGGTGTCAGCGATCAGACAATCATCCAATCCATCCAACTCAATTGCACCATCAACGTGCCCACCATTCGGCAGCCAAATGGCACCGCCAAGGACAACGACATCGTTCAGGCCCGCGCTGTCATAGGCGATGTCGCCTTCGGTCTCATCGAGTGCCCAGTGCGCTACCAAAGTAGGATCATAAACACCTTTGGAGACGCACTCGGAGAAGACGAGCAAATCTTGAACATCTACGAATCCATCTCCAAAGGGGGCTGGAGCAACGTCGCATTCTGCCGCGTCCGTGTGCCATTGCTCGACAACAGTATTGATTTCCAGCTCACCGACTCTTCCGTTACCATCAAAGTCAAGGATAGAAGCAATCGGGATCTCCCATATGTCGCACTGGCCAACACCGCCGGAGCGAGCGGAACATATGAACATTGTGCAGGCCTTGGGACAGATGCTAATTGACGGTTCTCTACCTCCTGTATTGAAAAGTGGACCCATATTGACGGGGTTTCCCCATGTGGAATTCACCGTCTCTCTCGTGACCATATAGAGGTCTTCTTGGCCAAATCCACCGGACTTGTTCGAGCTGTAGAACAGCCGCAGTCCATCGTCTGAAATCTGAGGATTACCGTCTGTCTGGTTGCTGTTAATGCGAGAGCCGAGGTTAACGGGAGTTCGCCAGGGAGAACTGACTGTATCGCGTTTTGCCACGTAGATATCACAACTGCCATACCCCCCCCCATCGAGAGGAGTTGAAGTAGAGTGACAGCCCATCCGCAGACAGGCAGGGACAGAAGTCGCCGGCACCACCATTGACAGAACCTATATTCACGGGTTGGCCGAAGGTCTCATCCTTAGTCGGTCGCCTTGCCATCCACAGATCCATATCACCGCGACCGCCCGGGCGGTTGGAGGAGAAGAATACGGTCAATCCATCTACTGATAGAGTCGGTGAAAAATCATGATAGCTTGTGTTCAACTCGGACACGTTGATCGGCGGGCCAAACGGCTGATCTGTTGTTGTTCGGGTGACCATCCATATGTCAATGTTCCCTTTTCCTCCCGGTCGCCACGCAAAAGGGCTGTCGGAATACAGGAGACAGAGTCCATCGTCTGAGACCTCAACGGCATATTCATCCTGTGCTGAGTTGATCTCCGGGCCAAGGTTTTTGAGAGTCCCAAAGCCAACTTCCGCCTGTATATTCTGACCGGCACTGATCAGTAATATGATAACAACTGCCGATGTGATGATTCTTCTTCGTTCCATGGTATTGCTCCTTTCATATTTGGTTATTTGATTTTTTCAGGCTCAACATTTGACGGCCTACCTGTAACAGGGGAGAAAAAAGCTGAAACCAACGTTTTTTTTTGGGAAAAGTCCTCTGACCTGATAAAATTTCCTATACTGGTATCGTTTCAGGAAACTCGAACCATAATGCAAACGGCTCAGGACAAGACCCAATATCTGGTAATAAGGGCCAAAGGGGGAGATGAATCGGCACGGAATCAGCTCTGTGCGGCCTATGTCGAACGGGTCCGGCGGATCGTCCGGCTTCGAATGGGCTCTGAACTGCGGTCAAAACTACAGTCTATGGACATCGTCCAGGATGCATTGATGGCGGCTTTGCGAGATCTGGATGGTTTCAGCTACAGCAGTGAGGGGGATTTTGTGCGATGGCTATCCGGGATTGCCGAGAACCAGATTCGCGGCAATCTGGACCGGTTGCATGCCGCCAAACGTGATATGCGAAGGGAAGTGCCTTTAGAGCGGCGACTATCATCTACACGCGGCCAGAGCGGACAAGCCATGCACCCCGCTTCCCAGACAACACCCAGTCTCATTTTCACGAGAAAAGAGGATTTGGACAGACTGGAACAGGCTATGGACCAGCTCAAGCCGGCACATCGTGAGGTTATCATGCTCGCCCGGATCGAGGGGCTTGCCCACAAAGATATCGCCGCCCGTATAGGCAAGAGCACCGACGCAGTGGGAATGCTGTTATCTCGGGCGATGCTGGCATTGACTAAGGCATTTGAGAGACTCTAATGGCTGAGGCGAATGGACAAGACAGTGAGAGCAGGCTTGATGCCGCTGTGCTTCAATTTATCGAAGCCCGAACGCGAGGTGAGGCGCCGGATATCGACGAATTCGTCAGGCAGTATCCGGGTCTCGAAGAGGATATCCGCAGAAGGATCGCCTCTTTCGGACGGGTGGATTCTCTCTTCGATCTGGTCAAGCAAACGAACGACAGTGACTTCACCACCGAAGATACAGGCCGCTCTCTAATCGGCAAGCAGATCGCTGGATTTAGGATAATCGAGATCATCGGCCAAGGCGGCATGGGCATCGTTTACAAAGCTCAGGACACCCGCCTGGATCGTTTTGTGGCAGTAAAGACCATGCCGGCTCATTTGCTCGAAGATGAAGCCGCCCAGGCGAGGTTCAGGCGCGAAGCGAAGCTTCTTGCCTCGCTGAACCATCCGCACATTGCAGCGATCCACGATATCGTCGAGTTCGAAGAGGGCGTTTGCCATCTTATACTCGAATATGTTCCCGGCCGGACTCTGGGTGAGCACATGGCCAACAAGCCTCTCGAAGTCCGCGAAGCGCTTACTATAGCTCAACAAATTGCCGAAGCTTTGTCGTCAGCTTATGAGAAGGGAGTCATCCACCGCGACCTCAAGCCCGGCAACATCAAGATCACGCCGGACGAAAATGTCAAAATACTCGACTTCGGCATAGCCAAGGCGTTTGGACCTTCCCGTAAAGCTCAGGAGACGGCCGTTACGCAAGAAGGAAGACTCGTCGGAACACCCGCCTATATGAGCCCCGAGCAGACACGGGACAAAAACGTCGACCACCGAAGCGACGTCTGGTCGTTCGGCTGCGTGCTCTACGAGATGCTGACGGGCCATCTTGCCTTCGAGGGCGAGACTATCTCCGATACTATCTCCTTAGTGTTGCAGCGGGAGCCGGATTGGACCCAACTGCCGCAAGAGTTACCGCACAATATTAGGGTCTTGCTGCGTCGCTGCCTTGAAAAAGATCCTAAACTCAGATTGCAGCATGTCGGCGACGCCGTTGTTGAAATCCATGAAACGCTGGATGAGCCGGAAGTTGCGCCACCTGTTGGATCCACATTAACCTCCATCATATTGCCTGCTGCGAAGCATCAACGAAATTGGTTGAAGCTTGCAAGTATCGCAGTTGTGGTTTTACTGTTGGGCATAGTTATAAAAGTATTGTTGCGAAAACCATCCTCAAAGCCTCCTCAAATCCAACCTGTTCATTTTGGCATCACTCTCCCTCAATCTCAACAAATCGGAGAGACTGAACTCTGGACCAGCAAGATTGTTTTATCGCCGGACGGTTCCAGGATTGTGTATGTTGCCAGCCAGGATGGGATCAATCAACTGTTTGTACGGGAATGGCACAGCATGGCTCCCAGATTGATCCCAAATACGGAAGATGCCCACAGTCCAATTTTCCTGCCGGACAGCAACTGGGTAGTCTTTTTTACACCGAGTAAACTAAAGAAAGTCTCGCTTGAATCCGGGATAGTCCTAACCATTAGCTTGATCAGTATGCTCAGTCACGGCGGGTGTTGGTCGGCCAAGGAAAACGCCCTCTATTTTACACTCAATCCCAGTAGTGGTTTGTTTAAGCTAACCACAAACGGGGACGGCAAGCCCATACCTGTGACCCATCCGGACAAGGCAGAGGGGGAACAAATCCACACGCAACCCTGCATGCTGCCCGGGGGAAGGGCTTTGCTTTTCACAATTGTTTCGTACGAAGAGACTGAAAAGCGAGAGATTGCCTTACTGTCTCTGGACACGAATCAATGGCACAAGCTGGGCATCCATGGGAGTAACGCACACTATGTGGAATATGAAGGCCGGGATTATGTAGTCTATGCCGGTGTAGACAATCTATTGGCCGTACCGTTTGATTTAAAGCAAGGCAAG
>Ga0180431_10003937_pt1 | contig 18740 bp, 18 predicted proteins | sample SS_ome_11_FD_132459 | JGI IMG/M metagenome (GOLD analysis project Ga0180431, IMG submission 132459) | Hypersaline lake sediment archaeal communities from the Salton Sea, California, USA - SS_1_MS_1 metaG | ecosystem: Environmental > Aquatic > Non-marine Saline and Alkaline > Hypersaline >... | reverse complement strand
TCGAGCGGGTGTCGGTGTTCATCGCCCACCAGTCGTACTCGGCTTCCTCCCAATGGACGCCGGTCGCGGAGACGATGGCGTCGTTGTACAGATCGGAAACGAGCACGTCGATCCACCCGGCGGACGCCCCGAGCGCGTCGAGGGTCATCGCGAGGAACGCCCGAGCGTAGTGGCTCAGCTTGGCGCGGTTTTCGTACAGGTCGCCGACACGCTTCGAGGCCGCCCCGTCTCGCCCCGCCTCGGCGAGGACGTACAGGATCCACGCCTGGCGATTGGCAGCAACGGAGGAGGTCAATCCGCTGGCGGAGACGAGGCTGCCCGCGAGGAAGTCGAGGCCCCGATCGAGAACGTCCTTCCTCACGACGTAGCCGGCGTTCTCGGTGTGCGTCAAGGCGAAGACCACGAAGGCTGTGAGGTACGGGCTCGACTCGTCGAGGGTCCACCATCCCCAGCCGCCGTCGCTGTTCTGCCGCGTGTACAGCTTCTCGAGCCCCTCGGCGACGAGGGCGGGAAGCCGCTCCTCCAGCTCGGGGTTCTCGATCCCGAGGCGGTCGATCGCGCGGAAGGTCAGGATGTTCGGGAGGAACCGGCTGACGACCTGCTCGGTGCACTCGTACTCGAAGTGCTCCAGGTAGCTGAGTCCCTCCTGCATCGCGGCGGCGAGCGACGTCTCGAGCCGAACGAGCAACCGGCTCCTCTCGAGCTCGGCGTTGGGAGGGAGCGCGACGATCTCGGTCCGGCTCCCCGCGTCGCTGAGCTGCCCGGTCGTTCCGACCGTCTCCGGGGCGGTGTAGCGATAGACGAGGAGCGTCCCGTCCGGCCCGGTCGTCAGGCGCGGTCGGGCCGCGTCGGACAGCTCGCCCGAGACAGCGGAGAAGGCCAGGTCGACCGACGGGACGTCGAGGACCCGCGCCCACCAGACGACGGTCGCCTCGCCGCCGCTCGGAACCAGGACGGACTGCGTCGGGGCGGACTCCAGCTCGAGTCCGGTCTGACCGACGCTCACCTCGACCGCGCGGTCTTCGGTCGTCTGGTTGGAGACGTTCGCCGCCAGGCGGACGCGGTCTCCGACGACGAAGAACCGCGGAGTCACCGGCCGGACGAGGAGCGGCTTGGTGACGAGCAGATCGCTCGTCGTCTCCCCGACGCGCGTATCGACGGTCACCCCGACGCCACGAGCGACCCAGGTCGTCAGGTTGTCGGGAAGGTCGATCGGAACCGACGCGCGTCCGTCGTCGTCGGTCGTCACGTGCGCGTCCCAGTGGGCGGTGTCCTCGAAGTCCTCGCGGAGCTCGACCCCGGCCGGGAGCTGCTCGCTCGCGCCCTCGGATCGTTCGGCCGCCGTTTCCTCGAGCGGCCCCGCGGGCGCCGCCTGCGGGATCATCGCGCCGATCGAGGCGTCGTCCGCTCCGTACTTCATCACTTCGTCTTCCTCGATCTCCTCGAGCTGCTCGACGACGAGGCGGTTGATCGAGATCGTCAGGCCGCTCGCGGTGTCGACGCCGAGCCCGCGACGGCCGTAGAACGCGTCGACGATCGCGTCCGGGGTCCGAGGCAGGAGGGTGAGAACGGCCTTGTCGACCAAATCGAACGCCAGGGAAGCGCGGACCGGGAGGCCTTCGTCGTCGGTGACGCGGACGTCGTACGCGATTGATTCGCCCGGCTGCGGAAGCGGATCGGAAGGAATCAGGTCGATGTGGAGGAGCTTCGGGGCGGGCGAGACGGCGAACTCGACGTATCCGACCTTCGTCTCCGCCACCGGCGACCCGTCGAGCGCGGCGAGAGCCGCCTTTCGGCCGCGGACGAGGACGACGGAGACGTAGGCGTTCGGGACGTGCTCTTCGGAGATCGGAAGCCGGTAGACCGAGCTGTTCGATTCGAGGCGGACGACCTTGCGGGACAGGATCCCGGCGCGCTCGACCGTGATCAGCGCCCATTGCTCGCCGGCGAACGGGCTCGGAATGAGGATCTCGGCGGTGTCACCGACTCGATACTCCGCTCTGTCGCTGATCAGCGTGATCCGATCGTCGTTGCTCCGACGCCACGACACGGTCTCCGGGCCGCTGGCCCAGAGGAACAGGCTCGACCGGACCGTCCGTCCGAGTGCGTCGGCACCCGAGACGACGACCTTGTACGTCCCGCCGACCGGTGGGACGAAGGACAGCCGGCCGCCGCCTCCGTCGGTCGTGAGAGATCCGTCGGCGATCTCGGTGTCGATCGTCGTCCACGTCCAGCGCCCGCCGCCGGCGTCGTCCTCCTCGAAGACGTTGTCCCACTCGCGCCGATAGACGGTGTAGGTCAGCGATCGATCGCCGATCCGCTCGCCGCTCCAATCGACGGTGATCACCTCGACGTCGACCGGGTCGCCGGCTCGGCCGATCGCTCGCGGGGTCGCGAGACCGACGTAGAAGCCGCCGGCGTGCACGACGAGCGTGTCGCGCCCGGAGAGGGTCTGACCGTCGCTTCCGACGGCGGTCGCCTCGACGGTGAGCGATCGGCTTCCCGGCCACGCTTCGGGGGCCTCGAGGTGGAGGGCCCCGACGTCGCTCGGCAGCTCGATCAGGAGGTTCCCGTTGCGGTCCGAACGGCCGCTCCCTTCGAGGATCGGCGTCGGCGGCTCGGGCGCCCGCCACCAGCAGGACCAACAGATCCACGGATCGTCGTCGTCGGTGAAGGTGTAGCGCTCGAGCTGAGGCGGCGAGAAGCGGTACGCGGCGGAGAAGACGCGCCATTCGATTGGCGCGTCGGCGACCGGGGCGCCGAAGAAGTACTGGAGGCCGATCGCCACGTCGACGGCGTCCCCGAACGGCAGTTCGCCGCGCTCGGGGGTGACGGTGACCGCGAACTCCGGCGGCCGGTACGCGGCGACGGTGAACGTGTCGCCGAAGGAACGATCTTCGAACGTCACCTCGATCCGGTAGGTGCCGAGCGGGGCGTCCTCGGTCAGTTCGATCGTCCCGGAGAACGTTCCGAAGTCGTCGACGGCGAGGATCGTCTCGTAGATCGGCTCCCAAGCGGCGTTGCGGACGGAGACGACGACCGGCGTGCTCGGCGGAAGCGAGTAGCTCGCGTCGTCTTCGGAGCGAAGGATCCCTTTGAAGTGGACCGATTGCCCGGGTCGGTAGATCGGGCGGTCGGTGTCGAGGAAGAGGCGCAGGGGACCGGGGGTGCTCGAGGAATAGCCGAACTCCCAGATCGAGATTCCGTCGTCCCACTGCGGGCTGCCGAGCGAGAACGGGACGGCGCTCGCGAAGGTCAACCCGCGCCAGTCGGTGCCGCTGGGGAACGTGGCGAGTCCGTCGCGGTCGGTGATCGAAACGTCGACCGGTTCCCCGTCGGCGGTGTAGGCGCGGAGGATGAGCCCCGGAACCGGGGTCCCCGAATCCAGGTCGGTCGCCCAGACGAGGGTCTCGTCCTCGGCCGTCTTCAGCGTCAGATTGACCGGACTGGCGACGAGAACGTGGCGGTGCTGCCATCGGTTCCACGAAACGCCCTCGGCGCTCAGGTCGACGACGTAGATCCCCGGTTCGATCGCTCCACCGTTCGGGAGGAGATCGACCGGGGTGTATCCGACCTCGTTCAGCGGCGAGGACACGTCCACCGACCAGCGCCGGATCCGCCCGCCGTCCGGGGGAGCGTAGTCGTACCAATCGTCGAGCGCGTCGAAGTACTCGTCGATCGTGATCCTCGTCAATGTCAGGGTGACGCGCTCGACGTTTCGGTGGGCGACGAACAGCCGCGCCGGCTCGTACGTGCTGAACGTCCCGACCCAGCCGGGGACGTGGAGCCAGACCGTCGGGTCGAGCGGGCCGGTGCGGAATCGGATCGTCATCGACTGGCCGGTCGTGTTCCCGTAGGGATCGGCGATGTCCGGTCCGATCCGGACGACGTAGTCACGGCTCGGACCCGACCCGAACTGAAGGACGTAGGTGTTGTCCCACGAGCGGAAGTAGCCGTGCAGATCGTCCGGCTCGGGCTCCGGGTCCACGGTCAAGTTCGCCAGCACCGAATCCGGATCGATCGGCGCGTTGAAACGGATCAGAAACGACGTGTACGGATAGACACCGGTCTCCCCGTCCTCCGGGTCCGTCCCGAGGATCCGCGGGCGAGGGACCGTGCGGAACCGCCACTCGACCTCCTCCTCCGCCCCGACGCCGCCTTCGACTCCGGTCACGCCGGCTTCGAGGGTCACGACGTAGGAACGGCCGAACGCGAGCGGCTCGGACGGGGCGAAGACGAGAACGCTCCCGTCGACCGTCAGCTCGCCGGCGACGTCGTCGGCGAGCAGGTCGCCGAGGAAACCGGCCCCTCGCATCCGGAATCGCTCGCGCGCGCTCGCGAGCGAGATCGGCATGTTGAACGTCAGGCGGACCTCGGTGTCGATCGGCACGAGATCCTCGCCGGCCGCCGGGGCCGTCCAAACGACCCTCGGTCGTTCGGTCGTGAACTGCCACGTCACGTCCTCGGGCACGATTCCGCCGGTCGTGTCGATCAGACCGGCGGGAACGGTGACCGTGTAGTTCGTCCCGCCCCGCATCGGCTCGCTCGGCGTGAACAGGTAGACCGAGGTGTTCAGCCACTCGCCGGTTCCCCGGATCGCCGGATCGACGAGCAGCGGGACGGTCAGATCGGTGTAACTCGGATCGGAAAGCGCCATCAGCGGGACGACCGGTCGATTGAACATGACGAAGATCGTGCCGTCGACGGCGACGCCCGCCGATCCGTCGATCGGGAGGGTCTGCGTCACGGAGAGGTAGCCGATCGTCCGAAACCGGAACGTGAGCGGTTCGTCGAGCGATTCGCCGTCCAGGCTCGTCGCCGTCGTGGCGATCGATGCCCGATACTCCGTGTCGCGCTCCCATCCGGGGGCTGCGAAGTATCGGAGGGTCCAATCGTCGTTCCAGTCGAACCGCCCCGGGGCGGTCGGCGAAAGCGAGAACGCCGCCTCGACGGAGGCGCGATTCATCGCCCGGTCGAAGACGACCACGACCGGCGAATCGACCCGAAGCTCCTCACCGGACGCCGGAGATCGCTGGACGATCTCCGGCCCGTCCGCCAGTGCGATTGCCGAAACCGAAACCAGGACAAGAAGGGAAAAACCGAATGCCCAACCGACAAGGAATGCCGCGCGCCTCGCACGTACGCTCATGTTCGCCCCCTGCGTGGTCTTTGATCGCTCATCGGTACCACTGATAGCCGGCTCGATCGATCGTGACAAGTCTGCACGTGTATCAACACCGAGGCGCGGGTCGGGTTTCGTCCGACGGAGCAGGTCGTCGTCCTCGCAAGATCGCCATCACGTCTTCACGAATCCGACACAAAGCGTCGATACGTTTGTAGAACAATCGCGAGTTCCAAATCTCGCACCCCCGATACCAGCCCTCCGGGGAGAGGGACCCAAGCGGTCCCTCTCCCTTGGCCTCCTTAAGGGGCTTCTCGCAAGCCCACAACCCGAGAACGGGAGTCGGACCGCGCGATCCGATCGGGTACAATCCCGTTTCACGGGGAAGGAGAGGGGAAGATGGTCCGAGTCCGATTCGCTCCGAGCCCGACGGGGTATCTTCATGTCGGCGGGGCGCGCACGGCGCTGTTCAACTGGTTGTACGCCCGTCACACCAGCGGTTCGTTCGTTCTCCGGATCGAGGACACGGACCGGGAGCGCTCGACGGACGCATCGATCGAGCAGATCCTCGAGTCGCTCCGTTGGCTCGGCCTCGACTGGGACGAGTACGATCGCACGACCCATCGGACCGACGCCCACCTCCAAGCGGCCGAGCGGTTGATCGAGAAGGGACTCGCCTACGAGCACGAGGGCGCCTGGTGGTTCCGCGTTCCGACGGAAGGGCAGACCGTGGTCGAGGACGACCTGCTCGGTGCGGTCGCCTATCCGAACGACCAGCTGAAGGACTTCGCCATCCGGCGGTCCGACGGCTCCTTCCTGTACAACTTCGCCGTTGTCGTCGACGACGCCGACATGGGGATCACGCACGTCATTCGGGGCGACGAGCACCTGAACAACACGCCGAAGCAGATCCTCCTCTACCGCGGATTGGGCAAACCGGTCCCCCGGTTCCTGCACGTTCCGTTGATCCTCGGCGAGGATCGATCCCGCCTGTCGAAGCGCCACGGAGACACCGCGGTGTTGGAGTATCGGGACCGCGGATTCCTCCCCGAGGCGCTGGTCAACTTCATCGTTCGTCTCGGTTGGTCCCACGGAGACGACGAGGTGTTCTCGCTCGACGACCTCATCGACGTCTTCGCGCTCGAGGGGATCAACAAATCGGCCGCCGTGTTCGAGGAGGCGAAGTTGCGGTGGCTGAACCAGCAGCACATGAAGCGTGCGGATCTCGAACGCCTCGTCGATCTCGTCGAGCCGTTCGTCCTGGCGCGCGGTGTGGTGTCCGAGGAGATGTGGACCTCGTGCGAACGCGATCGGCTGAGGATCGGCGTCGATCTCCTGCGCGATCGGTCGCACACGCTGGAGGACCTGGCGTGGGCGATGGAGATGCTCTTCCCGGTTCCCCTTGTTGCCCAGGACGGGATGGAGATCGACGGGACCCAGGCCGAGCTGCTGGTCGCCGTCGCCGGTGCGCTGGAGGGCGTCGATCCGTTCACACCGGAGCGGATCGAATCGACGATCCGCGAGACCCTCGCCGAGCGGGGGGCGGTGCTGAAGGACGTTGCGCTTGCTTGTCGCATCGCGGTGACCGGGCGGAAAGCGGGCCCGGGCCTTTTCGAGATCCTCGGTCCGATCGGTGCAGGCGTCGTCGCCGATCGGCTCCGGTCGTTCGCCGAGAGGGGGGACGGTTGATGCGCGGGCTCGCTTTCTGTCTCGTACTCGCGGCTGCGTCGGCCGTCGCGGCGGTCGGCTACGAGGCGGACCTGTCGTACGCCGAGGGGATCATCGAGATCACCGGTGCCTGTTTCGTTCGCGGGATCCGGCTGGGGACGGAACCTCCCGGGGGGATCGACTGGCCGGAGGCGGAAGGGGATCCGCTGTACGGCGAGATCCGGCTCGCGCTGGACCGGCATCCGGTGATGATTGATCGGACCGAGGAGAGGGTCCGGCTGTACGTCGATGCGGATCGCTCGGGCGACCTCTCGGCGGTCGGGTGGGAGAGGATGCTCGCCGACGGGAGGCTGCTCGCGAGCATCCGGCTGGAGATCGCGCACGAGGAAGGGACGACGGCCCCGTACCGACTGTTCGTGATGTGGAGCCTGTTCACGCCAACGGTCCTGATGTACTGTCGCGACACGTACCGAGAGGGAGCCGTCGAGCTCGACGGCCGGACGTACGATCTTGTCCTCATCGATGAGGACACCGACGGGCGGTACGATCGGCTCGATGGGGGCGTTCTCCTGATCGATGCGGACGGCGACGGAGAGCTCCTCGCGGCGAGCGATTCGCACGAGCGGTTCGGACTCGACGCCCCGTTCAACCTCGACGGCGTCGTCTATCGGGTCGTCTCCGTCGCTCCGGACGGCAGCCGGATCCGGGTCGAGGAATCGGACGAGGACGTCCCGCCGAAGCCGCCGCTCCTCGTCGGCTTCCCCGCTCCGGATTTCGACACGGCGGACGCGGCGGGCGAGCCGGTCTCCATCGAGGTACTGCGGGGGAGCGTCGTCGTCCTCGACTTCTGGGCCGGCTGGTGTGGTCCGTGCATCGACGAGATTCCCACGTTGAACGGGATCGACGAGGCGTTCGCTGACGCCGGGGTGGTCGTTCTCGGGATCAACATCGATCGGAGCCTCGTCGACTTCCTGGAGGCCGTGGCCGAGCACGAGGTCGGCTATCGGCAGGTCTACGACGGCCCGGAAGGGCCGGTCAACACGCTGTACCGGATCGAGGGGATTCCGATGACCTACGTCATCGATCGGGACGGGATCATCCGAGGACGCGGTCTGCGCGGCGAGCAGCTGAGGGACGCGGTCGCGGCCCTCGTCGGCCGGGAGGAGGGCGGTTCGGGTGATCCGGAGGATCCGTAGGGGGCTCGCCCTCGTTTGCCTGGGCCTCCTGGCGGCCGGCGCGTTCGTCTTCGGGCAGGAGCCGATCCTCGCCTTCTCGCTCGACGAATCGCAGATCGCGGTCCCCCAGGGTGGGGAGGCGGTCGCGATCCTCCGCGTCGAGAACGGGTCGGTCTACCCCGGCGAGGACCTCGAGCCGATCCTCGAGGTCGAGGGGCTAACGCTCCTGACCGAGCCGGAGGCGATCGAGGTGCTCGCCCCGTTCGGCGCCGCGGCGATCACGCTCCGCCTGTCCGCGAGCGCGGAGCTCCCGCTCGGCCCCTCGTCGCAAACGCTCGGCGTCCTGTACACCTACTGCATCGGCGAGCTGTGCTACCAGATCTCCGAGGAGATCCCGTTCACCGTGACCGTCGAGCCGCCTTCGGAGGCGCCAGTCGAGGTTCCGGTGGCCCTGCCGGTCGAGCCGGCCCGGCCGTTCTGGCTGCGCCTCGGGGGTCTGCTGGCCGGACTCCTCGTCGTCGCTGCGGCGATCTTCCTCCGCCGAGCGGGGCGGGCGAGGTGGACGCCCTACGCCGTCGTGATCCTGTTCGTCCTCGGCGGGCTGGCCTACGGCGTCGTCCTGAACCAGCACGAGCAGGCGCAGGGGATCGGCGCCGTCCTGTGCACGTCCTGCGTCGGGATCGAGGAGGCGCAGCGCGGCGAGCCGGAGCTGACCCCGATGGGGATCGCGACGATCGAAGGGATCGGAGAAGAGATCGAGCTCCTCGTCTTCCACGCCGTCTGGTGTCACGCCTGCCCGTACGTCGCGGCGATGGTCGAGGAGGTCGCGCGACACAACCCGCGGATCCGATATCGGTCCGTCGACGTCGGAGAAACGCCGGAGCTGGCCGAACGGAGCGGGGTGATCCGATCCGGACGGACGGTCGTCCCGGCGGTCCTCCGCGTCGACACCGGGGAGATCGTCTTCGGCGCCGAGAAGCTCGAGGCGAGGTTGATCGACCTCTTGGAGGGCGAACCGTGAGGCTCGGGAGCCGACGTCGGATCGCGCAGGCGGCCGGACTGCTGCTCGGCCTGTTTGGGGTCACCGGGATTGGCATGACGCACCTGATCTTCCCCGGCCTGCACTGCTACGCCTGTCCGCTGGCGGTGACGGTCTGTCCGATCGGGCTGATCCAGAACCTGGTCGTCTTCGGCACGATTCCGTATTTCTGGATCGGGGCGATCGTCGCGTACGGGCTGATCGCCGGGCGCGGCTTCTGCGGCTGGTTCTGCCCATTCGGAACGCTGAACGACCTGCTGGCGTTCCGGAAGGTAAGGATTAGGGATTCGGTCTCCTACTCGAAGTTCGCGATCCTGATCGGGACGCTGGTCGCGGCGTGGGTTTTCGCCGACACGATGTTTTGCAAGCTCTGTCCGGCGGCGTCGATCGAGGCGTCGATCCCGTACCTGTTCCTCGGCGTGGCGAAGGTGAATCAGCCGTTTCTGATTCACATGGCGACCCTCGGAGCGACGCTCGTCGGGATGGTCCTCATCGCCCGGTTCTGGTGCCGCTACCTGTGTCCGATGGGCGCGATCCTCTCCCTGTTCAACCGCGTCAGCCTCCTGCATCTGCGCCTGGCGCCGGACCGCTGTACCGGCTGTCGCGTGTGCGCGGACTCCTGCCCGATGGGGCTCGATCCGCACATCGACCACGACAACCACAACTGCATCAAGTGCGGTGAGTGCGTCGAGGCCTGCAAACTCGGGGCGTTGTCCCTTCGGTACGGCCCGCAAGGAAAGCGATGATCCGCTACGCGCTGCTCGGGTTGGTTCAGGGGTTGACTGAGTTCCTCCCCGTGTCGAGCTCCGGGCACTTGGTGATCGCCGAGCGGCTCCTCGGCTTCCGTCCTCCCGGTGTCCTCCTCGAGGCGTTCCTCCACCTGGGGACGCTCGGAGCGGTCCTCTGGGTCTTCCGGGCGGATCTGGCCGAGCTCGCTCTGGCGCTCACCCGGCGAGGGACGATCGAGCGGAGGAAGGAGATCGGCTTCCTCGTCGCGGGGACGATCCCGATCGTCGTTGCCGGGCTCCTCTTCCGTTCCGTCGCCGACGCGGTCTTCTCGTCGCTCGCTGTCGTCGGGGGCGGGCTGCTGTTTACCGCGATCGTGCTGGTCGTCGCCGAGCGGCTGCGCGCGCGAGCGACCCGTCGCGAACCGCGGTTCGTCGACTCCCTCGTCGTGGGAATCGCCCAGGCGGTCGCCCTGTTTCCCGGCGTGTCGCGGAGCGGGGCCACGATCTCGGCCGGCGTATCGCGGAGGATCGAGCCGTCGCGCGCAGCCAGGTTCTCGTTCCTGCTGTCGATCCCGGCGCTCCTCGGTGCGGGGCTGATCAACCTTTGGGACGCGGCGACGGAGGGAGGGTGGAGCGGAGATTGGGGCGGAATCGCCGTGGGAACCGCCGTCGCTTTCGTCGTCGGGATCCTCGGCGTTCACGCGCTGCTGTCGATCGTCCGGCGCTCGCGCCTCTGGTTCTTCTCGATCTACTGCGCCTGCGTCGGGTTGACCGTTTTGGTTCTCGACCTGCTTTAGGGGACGGTTTCGCTTCCGGTCGCCGTGACCAGGAGGACGATCGCCGCCACGAGGGCGAGGGCGGCGAGGAGGACGAGCGCGGACGGTTCGGACGGCCGCTCCGGCTCGGTTTCTCCTGCGGACTGAGAATCCTGAGCGGCGGTCGACGTCTCGCTCGGGCTGTATTCCACGATGACGAACCGATCGATGACGTACGCGCCGTGGACGCCCGCGTCGAGGGTGGTCCGGATTCCGTAGGGGCTCGTCGCATCGGGGTTGTACGGATCGATGATCGAGTACGTGTCGCCGGACTTCCCGGTGAGGACGACCCAGTGGCAGTCCTCCGACTGACCGGTGTCGCCGTGGCAGGTGGCGCCCCAATGGACCCCGGCGACGACCGGACGCCCCTGTCGGAGGGCGTGGTCGAGGACGACCGACGCGACCGGGTTCATGCCAATGTTGCTCCGGTTGACGTGGAAGGTCAGCTCGACGCCGACCGGCAATCGTCCCCACACGAGGCAGCAGTTCCCGGCCGGATCCTGGACGCAGCGGCCGTACGCTCCGTTCGCGCGGAGCCAGTCGTTGAGGATCCCCGGGTCCATTCCGGAACGGGCGCGGTCGGTGCAGGAGTCGTCGCACGCGACGGAGAGCTCGACGCCGTAGTAGGCGAGGATCGAGGCGAACGCCGTCGTCAGACAGCCGGTCGTGCAGACCTGATCCGGACATCCTTCGGTGCCGAGCGGGCAGTCTCCCCACGCGTTCGGCCCGTCGGTGTACGCCTGGTTGAACGGCGGGACGTCTCGCGGCAGCTCGATCCCCTGACCGACGGCCGCCGCGGCGAAAAGCACCAGCGCGAGGCCGCCGAACAACAGCCGGCGCGCTCCGGGACTCACAGGAGCTCCCGGAGGGCCGTGACGTCGGCGATCTCGATGTCGGGGGCGACGTCTTCGCTCGGGGTGGCTCCGTCCCTCTTGACCCACGCCGTTCGCATCCCTGCGCGATGGGCGCCGACGATGTCCAGCTCGTGGTTGTCGCCGACGAACAGAGCCGCCGAAGGCCGGACGTCGAGCCGGTTGAGGAGCGCCTCGAACGCACGCCTGTCCGGTTTGTAGATCCCGACGTCTTCGGCGACGACGATTGCGTCGAACGACCGGCCGAAATCGAGCGACCGGATCTTCTCCCATTGCATGTCCGACGGGCCGTTGGTCAGGAGTCCGAGCGCGTACCGTCCCTTCAGGTCCTCGAGAAGCTCGCGGGCCCCGTCGAAGGCGCGGATGCCCGTCTCGTCGCGGACCGCGCCGTACGCGTCGGAGAGGCGCGCCGCCCGGGTCACGTCGTCGACGCCGCGTTCGTCGAACAGCCGCTCGATGATGTGCAAACGAATCCGGTCCGTCGATTCGAGGGTCGCCTGAACCTCGCCCCACAGCCGCGCGTAACGCTCCGCCGCAACGCCGAGATCGCCGAGGAGATCCGGCTCGATGCCGGCGCGGGGAAGCGCGGCGCGAAAGACCTCCTCGACGGAGATCGTGTACCTGCAAAGCGTGCCGTCCAGATCGAAGACGACGGCTCCGAGGCCGTCGAGCGGCTTCGTTTGAATGGCGATCCCCCCTCGTCTATCCTTGCCGGAACCATCGCGCGTCAAATCGCGTTGTGATCTTAGCTACGGGGTTCGAAAGGTGCAAGGAGCATGCGGATCATCGGCGGAAGCCACCGGGGACGGAAGCTGGTCGAGTGGGAGGAGAGCGCGATCCGACCGATGCGCGACTTCGTCCGCAGTGCGTTGTTCAACATCCTCGCCGACTTCGTTCCGGGGGCGGCGTTCCTCGACCTGTACGCCGGGACCGGGAGCGTCGGGCTGGAGGCGCTTTCCCGGGGAGCGCGATCCTGCACCTTCGTCGACGCGTCCGCCGTGGTGTGCTCGATCGTCCGTCGGAACCTGGACGCGCTCGACCTCCTTTCGGTCGGGGAGGTGTTCGAGGGGGATTCCCTTCGAATGATCGAGGAGCTCGCGCGGCGCGGACGCCGCTTCGACGTCGTCTTCATCGGTCCGCCCTATTTTCGCGAGCTCGTCCCGGAAACGCTTGCGGTGCTGGGAGACGGGCGCGCGTTGGCGGAGGATCCGGTGGTCGTGGGGGAGATTCACCGGACCGAGGAGGTCGGAGAGGTGTACGGCGCGCTGTGCCTCGTCGACGCGCGGCGCTACGGTGACAATCGGCTCCTGTTCTATCGAGCTGGCGAGGACTGAACGAAGGAGGGGATCGTGGGAGAACCGGTCATCCTGGTGACCAACGACGACGGGGTGAACGCCCCGGGGCTTCTCGCGCTGCGCCGTTCGCTGGCGGAGATCGGGAGAGTGGAGATCTTCGCACCGGAACGGAACTGGTCGGCGGCGAGCCGGACGCGGACGTTCCACAAGCCGCTCCGCGTCGACGAGGTGCGGCTGCTCGATGGAAGCGTCGGGCACGTCACCAACGGCACGCCGTCGGACTGCGTCTCCCTCGCCCTCCTCGGGCTTCTCGACACGCCTCCCGATCTCATCGTTACCGGGATCAACGACAGCCTGAACCTCGGCCGCGACGTCTCGTACTCCGGCACGGTCGCCGCGGCGATGGAAGGGGTGCGGGCCGGCGTCCCGGCCATCGCCGTCTCGTACGATACCGTCAGCGATCGGACCGATGCGCCGGATTACTCGGGCGCCGCGGCGTTCTCCGCCCGGTTGGCGGCGCATTTCCTCAGCGAGGGCGGATTCCCAAGGGGGATCGTCCTCAACGTCAACGTGCCGTACCTTCCGTCGGAGCGTGCGCTGAGGACGAGGATCACGCGCCTCGGAAGGGAAGCGTACACCAACTACCTGGTGACCGGGAAGGATCCGCAGGGGCGCAACTACTACTGGATCTCCGGGGATCCGCTGACGAGCGTCCCTCCGGAGGAGACGGACACGGACATCGCGGCGATCGCCGCCGGGTTCGTCTCGATCACGCCGATCCACCTCGACATGACCGAGCACTCCGTCCTCGCGGGCCTCCGCGAGCTCGAGTCGGGGCTCGAGGGGACAACGGGCTAGGCCTTCCAGATCGTCCAGGCGCCGACGAGGACGAACAGGCCTCCGGCGACGTAGTGGACGATCCGCGTCGCGGTCTGGGGGAGCAACCGCGGGAGGTTCCAGCCGACCAGGACCGCGAGGAGCGCCGAGACGACAAGCGCGCTGCCGGCCCCGATGAAGACCCCCAACGGTGACTTTGTCTGGCTTGCCAGCGCGACGACGGCGAGCTGTGTCTTGTCGCCGAGTTCGGCCAAGAAGACGAGACCGAACGTCGAGAGCACGGTGTGAAGCATCCGTTCCTCCTCTCTTGTCCAAGGAGCGGATTGTAGGCGCCGGTATGGCGTACGGCAACGGGTCTTGCGTGGATCCTGGGCGCTCACTACACTGGAGGCGGGGAGGCGCCGATGTTTCGGAAGAAGAGATACCAGTTCTACACCAACGTCAACTACATGACGTGCGAAGACTGTCTGACGTGGCACGGCGAGATCCGGAAGGATCCGGACGCGTTCCCCGAGCCCTCGGACGATTGCGCGCGGGCGATCCTGCCGATTCCACCGCGGAAAGTGCGGGAGTATCGCGAAAAAGGACGTCGGATGCGTGCCGCCGCTCAGGCCGAAGTGGCGCGGCGGAAGCTGTTCGAGGCGGCGTCGAAGGTCCTCCCCGAGGAGCCCGAGCGGGCGATCGCGACGTTTCGCGAGGCCGCGCGGATCGACGTCTACATTCCGGATCTCGAGCACCTCGCCGATCGACACGACGGGCTTCTCGATCGAGATCCCGGGCTGCGGGAAGCGCTGCGGGCGCTGTTCGTGAAGGCTTTCTCGGACAAATTCGGGTGGCGCCGGTACGAGCGCCTCCCCGAGGTCATGCGGCTGCAGCGCGAGGCGGCCGGGATCCAGCGGATCAACGAGCTGTTCCGATGAAAACGCGGTCGCTCCCCCTTCCGGAGCGGGGGCTGATCCTCCTCATCGCGGCCGCGCTGCTCGCGGCCGGCGTCGTCTTCTATTTGGCGCGCGAGCGCCCACGCGCCGCGCTGCGCAGCGAGCCGATCGTCCTGGAGAACGTTCTCGTCGTCCTCCCGACGTTTCACGACGCGCGGAAGGTCGATCTGAACACCGCGCCGGTCGAGGAGCTGGTGCGGCTGCCGGGGATCGGGGAGGTGCTCGCCGGCCGGATCGTCGCGTACCGCGAGGCGCACGGTCGGTTCGCGTCGGTCGACGAACTCGCCGCGGTCAGCGGGATCGGGCCGGTCGTCCTCGAGGGGTTCCGCGAGTTGGTGACGATCGAAGCGGACGAGGAGCGGGCGGCTCAGTAGAAGACGGTCCGCGTTCGGTGCCGCTTCCTGCCCTTGTACGCGGCTTCCTGCCCCCGATGCCAGAGGGTTTGATCGAGGTCCCGAGACGTGACGATTCGGCCGGATTCGGCCAGCGCCTCTCGGATCAGCTCGACGCAGTGCACGGCGCAGGCTCGGATCTCGATCTCCTCATCGGATCCGGCCCGGATCAACGCTCCACGCTCGATCGCGTCGGCCAGCGGTTCGGAGTAGTCGAGCAGGCCGTCTACCCTCAGGACGTGGGGGACGAGGTTGTCGGCGAAGACGGTCAGTCGGGCGAGATCGCGGAATCGGCCGGGGCCCTTTCCGGCGAAGGCGAGCGCCAGGTCGGACGTGAGGAGCTGGGCGCGCTTGTAGAAGGGGACGGCAAGACCGCGATACGGAACCTCGTCGCGGAAGAGAGGCTGCGCGGAGAGGATCTCGATCAACCGGTCGGCCGATCGATCGGCCGACTCGATCGGGCCTTCGAACCGGCCTTCGAATCGACGTTCGACGTGCGCCCCGAGGTCGCTCAACGCGCGGGCGAACAGCCCCATCAGCTCCCGAATCGGGAAGGTCCTCATGTCCTGACCGAACGTCCGGGCACAGTCGCATGGCGTGATCGCGGCAAGCTCCGAGGCCGAGAACGGTCCGTTCGCACGGAATCGATCGGCGAGACCGGCGGCGATCGTGTAGTACCCCGACATCCCCGTCCGCTTGGCCAAGTACGGGAAGTAGCCGGAGCCGAAGTTGATCGCGTCGAGCGTGACGAAGTAGGCGACGGTCTCCGCCTCGTTGCCGGCGAAGTGCCGATCGGCATCGAGCCGGGGAGGTTCACCGGCCGGAAGCGCCGCGGCGTACGCCTCGATCCTCTCATCACAAACACGGACGTGCTCGGCCCGCTCAGCCACAGTACGGCACGCGGCTCGAATCCGGTCGAAGACGTCGTGGCGGCCGGTCACCTTTGCATCGGTCATCGGCTTCCGCCTTTCCCGCGGCATTGGCAGGATGATAGCGGAAGGCGGCTCGCCACGCGTGCCTACGCGTCTCGCGATGTCTCCCGATTCGGAGGAGCAGCCGGCTCAGGCGACGTCGGAGTGTCAGGAAGATCGGGAAGCCGGACGTGCGCCGTACGGCGCATCGTGTGCTGCAGGTTCGCCAGATGCGTGTGAGCCAGGGCTTGAGCCTGATGCTCCGGCATCCCCGCGTCGACGAGCGTCTTGTAGAACTCGGCGATCGACAGCGCCAGCTGCTTCGACTGCTCCGGCGAATACACGACCTCCTGGATACCTCGGACGATTCCGCCGATCCCTTGTGAAACGGCGCCGAGCACCTCCTTGATCGACTCGGCGTCCTCCAGCTCCTCCTCGTTCTCGTCGAGCTCGTCGGCGAGATCCTCGAGCCGATCCTCTACCTCCTGGAGGTGCTCCCGCCGGGCCTCGAGCTCTTCCTGGAGCTGCTCCAACTGCTCGCGCTCCTTCTCGAGCGCCGTCCGTTCCGCCTCCAATCGCTCCCGCTCGCGCTCGAGATCGTGCCTCGCGTCGTCACGGAGACGCTCGAGATCCTCCTCCCTCCCCTTCTTTCGCTCGAACATCATGCTCCTTTCTTCTTTCCGATGATTCGGACGCTCCGCCCGCAGAGGCGCAGGTCGCCGCGGACGGGGGTCCGCCGATCGTGGGCGGCGATTCCGACGTGGAGGCCGACGAGAAACGAACCGAGGTCGACGCGCACCGTCTCCTTCGGGCCGAGGCGGTCGATCAATCGGTCCCACGCGTTCGTCCCCGGCGGGGCGGCTTCACCGACGGCCACGACGAATCGGTGCCTCAGCTGCGCGATCTCGACGAATTCCGAGCGACACGCCTCGCAGTCCCTCAGATGAGCGGCGATCCGCTCGGCGACCGCGAAGTCGATGCTCCCGGTGACGTACCAGGGGAGCCATTCGCCGATTTGCTCGCACGTCGTCACGCCAGCTCCTTTGCCAGGTTCCTTCTCGCGTGGTGCATTCTCGATTTCACCGTCCCTTCCGGAACGCCGAGCAGCTGCGCCGTCTCGCGTACGGTGAGGTTCTCGTAGAAAACCAGGTGTAGGACCTCGCGTTGCGCCTCGGGGAGCGTGCCGAGGGCGCGCTCCACCTGGACCGACATCTGGGCTTCGCCGGACGGATCGGGAATGTCGTTAATTGCCTCCGGCAGGCGCTTGCCTCGCTCCTCCTTCCGCAGGAGGTTGTACGCCTGGTTCTTCGCGATTCCGAGGAGCCAGGTCGTGACCTTCGATCGGCCTTTGAATCGATTCGCTCCCTTCCAGACTGCCATCATCGTCTCCTGTAGGACCTCCTCCGCCAGGTGAGGGCTCCGAGTGAGCGACAGGGCGAACCGGTAGATCCGGTCGCTGTGGCGCTCGAAGAGGAGACGGAACGCTCCCCGATCCCCGTCCGCGATCCGGATGAGGAGCTGCGCGTCACTCCTCACGGTGGAACCCCATCGTCTCTCCTTCTCGCTCGCCGGCTACGGCGAGCGCACCGGCCTCACATGCGTGGTCGACCGCAGGGACGGCGGTTCAACCGATGCAACGGAGCCGATCGGCTTACTCGCCGGCGTGATCATCGAAAGGGCAAGCGGAGGCGGATCAACAGCGCGTCCGTTCTCGGGAGGACCGCCGCGAGCTCGTCGGGAGTGTGAACGGCGACGAACGGCGGACGCGGGAGCTCGGGGCGCCTTCGGACAGCATGGACGTCCATTCCGAGCGCGAAGATCGGAGCGTCCAAACAGAGGACCTGGAATGCAGCGCCAGCGTTCGTCCGAGGCCTCCTGGCGAGTCTTGGCGATCGTCCATGGGATCACACGTCGCGACGGTCCCCTCAGCCGCCGCCGACCGGAGGAAAGAGGCCGAGGCGGTCGCCGTCCGACAGGAGGCACGCGCGGTCGTGGACCGGTCGCCCGTTGAGGATCACGAGGTGGACGGCGCGGGGCTCGATCCGCAGTCTGAAAAGCAGATCGGGAAGACGTGCCCCGTCGCGAAGCTCGAGATCGATCGGCTCGCCGGCGCGCAGCCCCGGACGCGCCGCGGCGAGGGTCGCGTACAGCCGGACCTGGATCTTCACGCCTCGGGCCGCTTGCTTCCGGATTTCGACTTTCCCGACCCGAAGCCAGGCGCGAAGTACCACTTATACAGAAGCTGCATGTCGTCGGGAAAGAGGCCGAGGCGGTCTCCGTCCGCAACGGGAGACTCGAGCGTCGCGTAGCGACCGTTGAGGAAGATGTTGCTGCCGAGTTCCTCGCGAGGGATACCGATCCGCTCGACCGTAGCTTCGACCGTATCGCCTGCCCGCCAAGGAACCGAGGCGATCGAGTCGGAGCGCGCGTCTTGCTCCTCCGCGAACCGCCGTAGCTTTCCGTACAAGTGAACATGGGTCATCCCGAAATCACCCCATCCCATCGGCATACGTCATCACGGCGCGACACAAACTTGGCGACGAGCCGAGTTCGCAGGTTACCGTAGAGGTGTGCCTCGACCGTGTCCTGAGTATCTACTGCTCGTAGCCGTGGGTCGTCATCCACGCGGGAAGGCGGGCGCCGACGATGCCGCCTTCCTGCCCGGCCGGCGTGAGCTTCTGCTCACGTCTGGCCGCATCGACCGCAGGAAGGCGGGCACCGACGATGCCGCCTTCCTGCCCGGCCGGCGTGAGCTTCTGCTCACGTCTGGCCGCCGAACACCTTGTCGATCTCGCTGTCGGCGATGTCCCAGACGACGTCGTGCGGCGGAAGCGGTTCGAGGGTCATGAACTCCGGCAGCCGGTCGTCAAGTTTGGTGAAGCCGGCGCGGCGGTTGAAGTCGCGCTCGAGATCGAGGATCTCCTTCCCGATCCGGGAGACGTCGTCGG
>Ga0180431_10003934_pt1 | contig 18749 bp, 16 predicted proteins | sample SS_ome_11_FD_132459 | JGI IMG/M metagenome (GOLD analysis project Ga0180431, IMG submission 132459) | Hypersaline lake sediment archaeal communities from the Salton Sea, California, USA - SS_1_MS_1 metaG | ecosystem: Environmental > Aquatic > Non-marine Saline and Alkaline > Hypersaline >... | reverse complement strand
GCATTAAGGTAAAAGTGTAACGATTTCAAATCTGTGGTAACATGGGCCAGTGACAACAGTAGAAAGGAGATCAGCGGCCCATGGCCAAGACAGCAAAGCACTTAGAAGTAGAAGCACGGTACATTTACAATCCAGAGGTCAAAATCTGTCCTCATTGTGACGAGCCACTGCGGGCACGTCGAAATTATCAGTGGCGCAAGACAGTCCAACACCTGGACAGGGTGGTGTATGTAGTCAGTCAGGCCAGAGAATGTGTCAATCCAGAGTGCGAACACCAGGGACAACCCTATACCTCGGCCGCTGCCCAAATGGTCACGGTGCCTGAATGCACATATGGCTTGGACGTGATCGCGCAGATTGGCTGGTGGCGCGACAAGGAACACTTGAACCGGGAGCAAATCCACACACGCTTGCGGGAACGCGGTGTCCAGATCTCTGAGCGCCAAGTGGACCATCTGTATGCACGGTATCAGGTGCTGATGGGATGCACCGAACGGCTGGAGGGCGAGCGATTGCAAAAAGTTGCTAAGGAACGAGGTGGATTGATCATCAGCACGGATGGGCTGGAGCCGGAGGGGGCGTCGGAAGCATTGTGGGTGGTGCGAGAGGTACAGGAAGGTCTGAACCTGGTAGTTGGCTGGCTACCCCGGGTGAATCACAAGACGTTGGGGGCCTTGCTGAAGCCGGTGGTAGACCTGGGATTGCCCATCCTGGCCACGGTGAGTGACAAACAAGGGTGTGTCAGGAAAGCGCTTGAGGAAGTGTGGCCAGATGTTCCACATCAGTGGTGCCAACCCCACTACTTGGGTAACGCGACCAGGCCCATTTACGACCGCGATTCGGAGCTCAAGACTTCGTTACGCAAAACGATCCGGCGAGAGATTCGCGAGAGCATGGGAGAGGTGCTGTCCGACCCGGAGGAGTCGGATTTTTCCCCCTCAGATAGTGACGGGCCTGGCGGTCGTTGAACCGGTCCCACAGGAGCAGGCTGAACAGCCAGTTACACGTTCCCAGGTTGTCAGGGGCCTGGCGCTGGACCTTCAATATACGCTGTCTAGAAAGGGCCGAGCTCCCTTTATCATGTCAGGTCTCCCTATGTTTGATGACCTGTGCGCCTTGCACCAGACTCTGGCGCAGTGTCTGGCTCTTGGGCATGATTCCCACTTGCATCATTGGTACACAGTATTGGACAGAATCTTGCCCTCCCACGAGCCCGCCTTCGCTGAGATCAGACAAGCCCTTGACTGGGTGGATGGCATCGAGACAATCCTGGATATTCCGCTGCCGACAGCCGAAGAACCGGGACCCGGTGGTGATGCCGTGGCTCTAGACCTGGCTCACTACCTGGGGCAATTAGCTAATGTCACTGATCTTAGCCCCTGGCTGACGCAGTTCCGGGATGACCTGCTAGATGTGAGTGAACGGTATTGGTCAGGCCTCTTTCACTGCTACAACATCGTGGGGCTGCCACGAACGAACAATGACCAAGAGAGCCTGTATGGTCAAACCAAACGTCAGTTGAGGCGCCAATTGGGGGTTAGACAATTGCGCGAACCCCTGTTGAGACGGGGCGCATGGACGGTATTCCAAGTCGATGCGGCCTCCCCTGCTGAGTTGGAGCAGCGCCTGGCACAAGTCAGTTGGGAGGACTATGCTGCCGAACGGGCACGATATGAACGACGCCAAGCTCAATTCCGCCGTCGGTATCACTGGCGTCATCAGCGAGACGCTGTACTACAGCAGCGGGTCGCCGATTGGACTGAGGTCGTCTCTGGTGGTTAACGTGCCTCTTTTACCGTAATGCGGGTAAAGGTCCAGGGAATCGAGTGGATCGCGCCGACGCTGGAGGACGTCTTTATCTCGGCGGTCAAGCCGGATGCAAACTGAAACCCTTGCGAAAGTTGGCTTAAACCTTCCCAAGTGAACCTTAAAAATCTAATATAGGTCTTGACACCGTTCTCCTGTTGCAGTATAATATGAGTGGGTACTCACTTTATGAGTGAGCAATCACTATAAAAGGAGAACGTGTTATGACTAATGAGCAGTCACCCACTCGCCGCGAGCGCCGCGCCGCCGCCCGCAAGGCCCAGATTCTCGAGGCTGCGGCCACGGTGTTTGCCGAAAAGGGCTTTCACCGCGCCACCACCAAAGAGATCGCCGAGGCCGCCGATGTGTCGGAAGGCACCCTCTACAACTATTTTGATAGCAAAGAGGACCTCCTGATCGGCATCATGGCCCGCCTGGCCGAGGTGGAGACGTTGCCCGAGGAATTTATGGAGGCGCTGCAGGGCGACGTCCGCGACTTTTTCGTCGCCATGTTCCGCGATCGCCTGGGCCATATTGATCAAGTCCAGGAGACGATTCAGGCCCTTCTGCCCGAGGTGATCGTCAATGACGATCTACGCGAGCGCTTTTACCGGCAGTTTGTGTTACGGGTGACGGCACTGGTCGAGCAATACATGCAGGCGCGGATCGAGATGGGGCACATCCGGCCCGTGAACGCGGCGCTGGCAGCGCGGGCCGTGCAGGCCGCCTTCATCGGTCTGCTCCTGCTGCGCATCTATGGCGACGAGGTGGTCCTGGCCGGATGGCAGGATATACCGGAGACGATGGCGACCATTATCTTTGATGGTCTGAGGCCCAGGGAAGGAGCTGCTTCGCTTCCCTGGGTATTGGAAGAAGGAGGGTGAAATGAGCATCTTGCGCACGCTCTCGCTCATCCGCAAGGAATTCCTGCACATCCTCCGCGACCCGCGCACGCTGGCGGTGATGTTCCTCATGCCCATCATTCAATTGGTGCTGATGGGATACGCCGCCACCACCGACATTGAACACCTGAACACCGCCGTCCTGGACGGCGACCGGTCGAGCGCCAGCCGCGAGCTGATCGACGCCTATCGCGCCTCCAGCTACTTTGACATCGTGCGCTACGTCGAATCGGAACGGCAGTTGGAGCGGCTGTTAGATGGCGGCCAGGTTCGCGCGGGCTTGGTCATTCCCGAAGGATACGGCAAAGAGCTGGACGCCGGGAGACAAGTGCAGATCGCTTTCGTCATTGACGGCTCCGACCCCAGCGTCGCCAGCACCGTCCTCGCCGCCTCGCAATCGGTGGGGCAGGCCCACTCAACCCACATCATAGAGCAGGCCAAGGGGATCGATCTCGACGCAATGCCCGGCGTGCAGGTGCGTCCCCGTGTCTGGTACAACCAGGAGATGAAGAGCGCGAATTTCATGATCCCTGGTATTATGGGGATGATTCTCTACTTCCTGACTGCTCTCTTCACCGCGATGGCCATCGTGCGCGAGCGAGAGCAAGGCACTATCGAGCAGTTAATTGTGACGCCTATCAAGCCATTGGAGATCATCGTCGCCAAAGTCGTTCCCTATGCATTCGTCGCCTTTTTCGACGTACTGGAGGTGCTGGCGATTGGTGTCTTTTGGTTCGGTGTTCCGATTAGGGGCAGCCTGGGATTGTTGCTGGGATTGTCAGCTCTTTTCTTACTTACATCGCTGGGTATCGGTATTTTCATCTCTAGCGTAGCCAACACGCAACAGGAAGCAATGTTGTTGACGTTTCTCACGATGCTTCCGTCCATTTTCCTGGGAGGATTCTTCTTCCCCATCGAGGCGATGCCCGGCTGGCTGCAAATCCTCACCTACGTGGTACCGCTGCGCTACATGCTCGTCATCATCCGGGGCATCATCCTCAAAGGTGTGGGAGTGCAGATATTGCTCCAGGAGGTGATCGCCCTGATTATCTTTGGCACAGCGATTATGCTCTTGGCCGCTACCCGCTTTCGCAAGCGATTGGAATAGAGACTTGGTGAAAGCTGATTTCGCCATAAATTCGTCGAGACCACGTGCCCGCTTTGCTGTAGTATTGCGCTTGATGTCTGATCTGGTCAAATTTCGAACCTTAAAAATTTCATATCCCTCTTGACAAATTCTCCCTTAGGGTGTATACTTTGATTGAGTGATTGCTCACATATTTGAGTGATTGCTCACAAAATAAAGTAAGCACTCAATACAAGGGAGGGCCAATGACTGATCGCCAGGAGGATCCCATCCGGGCGCAACTGATCAAAGCGCGGCGCGCACAGATCCTTGACGCCGCCGCCGAGGTATTCGCCGAGAAAGGGTTTGCCCGCGCGACCACGAAGGAGATCGCCGGCAAGGCAGGTGTGTCGGAAGGCACCATCTACAACTACTTTGGCAGCAAGGAAGATCTGCTGATCGAGCTGATGAATCGTCTGGGCGACATACAGCTAAGGAGAATGCACTTCTCATCTGATCAGTTGGATCAGGCGCTGAAGCAAGATGCGCACGATTTTCTGCGGGGCGTATTTCGAGCACGGCACAGCTTTGTGGCGCACAGCAAGACGATGCTGAGGGCCCTCATCGCGGAGATGCTGATCAACCGCGAGTTCGCCGAGCGTTATTACGAACAAACGCTGCTGCCCTACTCGGAATCGCTTGCGCAACACCTTCAGGCCCGTGTGGAGCGGGGAGAGATACGTCCAGTGGACGTCCCGCTGTTGCTGCGATTCTTATCCGCCATGAACGCTGGTCTCCTCGTGGGGCTGCTGATCGGCGACGATCTGCTCCAGACTCGGTGGCAGGACGAAGCGTTCATCGAGGCGCTGACGAATTTCATCATGTACGGCATCAGCGTCGAGCGCAAGCCGGACCGGGACGAGGAGCGGAGCGGACAATGAGAGGCTTTCTCGCCGTGATGCGCAAAGAGTTCCGCCACGTGCTGCGCGATCCCTACGTGATGGGAGGCGTCTTGCTGGGCACCGTGCTGCTGCTGATGTTGATCTCCTACGCAGTGTCCGCCGATATCGAGCACATCCCCATCGCCGTGTACGACGGCGACCGCACCCCCGAGTCGCGGGCCTACCTGCAGCGGTTCATCAACGAGGAGTTTTTCGACGTGGCGTACTGGACGCGGAGCGCGGCGGAAGCGCGCGAGCTATTGCGCGCCAACCGGGTCCGGGGCGCCATCATCGTCCCGCCGGGCTTTGAAGAGGCGTTGCGGCAAGGCAAACGTGCTCCGGTGCAGATCATCGCCGACGGCACCGAACCGAACATCGCCACGCAGATCACGAGCCGCGCCGAGGTACTCTCGGCGGGACACTCGGTGGAGTTACTGGAAGAACGACTGAGACGCTCAGGAGCATCCACTGACAAAGTCGCGTTGCCCCTCGAGTTCCGGGTCCGGACGCTCTACAACCCCGAGAACCGGGAGCTCAACGCCTTCCTGCCGGGGATGATCGGCTTCGTGATGACGCTCCCCGCCCTGTACGCCGGGCTGTCTCTGGTGAGGGAGCGGGAACAAGGCAGCCTGGAGAGCTTGCTCAGCACGCCGATCCGGCGCCATCAGTTGATCGTTGGGAAAGCGATCCCTTACCTGGTCATTGGGCTGGTGGACACGCTCATCCTCACCGCCGCCGGGGTTTTTCTTTTCGACGTGCCGTTCCGGGGCAGGCTGAGCCACTTGATGCTTTTTTCCGCGCTGTTTCTGCTCTCCAACATCGGCATCAGCCTGGCCGTCGCCAGCATGCTGCGCTCGCAGATGGCAGCGTTGATCGTCAATGGGCTGCTCATGATGGCGCCGCTCACTCAGGCGGGGATCGTGACGCCCTTGTACGCTATGACGCCGAATGGACAGATGCAGGCATTGATGTGGCCGATCACGCACTATGTCATCATCGCCAGGGGCATCTTCTTAAAGGGCGCCGGGACGCAGACCCTGATGGACCACGCGCTGTACCTGCTGGCCTGTGGGATTCTACTGAGTGGACTGGCCGTGTGGCGGTTCAAGAAAAAGCTAGCGTCACCCTCCGGGTTGGCAAAGATGTTCCGGCGTGTCACCGCTTGACGTTTCGAGGAATGAGGAGAGAGTATGATCACCCGCATCTGGAATCTGGTCTGGAAAGAGGCGCTTCAGTTCTGGCGCTACAAATTGCTGCTGGTCTTTCTCCTGGTCTTTCCTGCCCTGAACATGTTCGGCGCAGCAGAGGCCGTCTCGGCAGAGATTATGCACATACCCACGGCCGTCTACGATCAGGATCGGAGCCAGCACAGCCGCGATCTGGTAAATATGCTGCGCGGTTCTCGCCTCTTTGACCCCGATATCTATGTCAACAGTCAGGCGGAGATAGAGCAGTTGTTAGAAGAGGGAACGGTGAAAATTGGACTGGTCATCCCGCCGGATTTCGGCGCCGACCTGCTCGGCGGGCATGGAGCGACAGTGCAGGTATTGCAGGATGGCACCGAAACCCTGACTGCCCTGATGAGCGGGGCCTACCTGGAGGCCGCCTCCTACGTCTACGCCCGTCGCCTGGGCGGCCACACGGCCGTGTCCGTCTCGACCGGGCAGATTGAACTCGTTGACCCGCGCTCCCGCATCTGGTTCAACGAGGAGCTGCGCAAGGAGAATTTTCAAATCCCGGCCGAGATGGCGGCCGCCGTCGCCTGGTTAGCCACGCTGCTCCCCGCCGTCGCCATCGTCAGGGAGCGAGAGCGCGGCACATTGGAACAGCTCTTTGTGACGCCCATCCGCTCGATCGAGCTGATCGTGGGCAAGGCGACGCTGGCCGCGGCGATCACGTTCCTGGGGTTCCTGGAGGCCCTGGCCGTCTCTACGCTCTACCTCCAGGTGCCGCTGCGGGGAGCGCTCTCTCTGCTGCTGATCTTGGGCGCGTTCTACATCTTTGTGGAGATGGGATGGGGGCTGGTCATCTCAGCCATCGTCAAAACGCAGGGACAGGCTTTTCTCGCCTCTCTGTTCTGGCTATTGCTCGAGAGCATTCTTTCCGGCCAGATCTTGCCGGTGGAGAATATGCCGCGCACCGTCCAGGCGGTGGCTCAATTGATGCCCAGCACACATTTCTCCGCTATCACGCGATCCATCATGCTGAGGGGGTCGGCGCTGGCAGACCTGTGGCCGCAGGTGATCGCGCTGGTGATATTGGGCTTGGTGCTGTACGCGCTGGCCGCCGCCCGCCTGAGGAAGAGATTGGATTGACGACAAGGAGAACTCTTATTCCAGAAAGGGCTGGAACGATAAGAAATGTCAAATGAATGAGAATCAGTATGTGATCGAAACCAATAGCCTGACCAAGCGCTTTAGGAAATTGACCGCCGTGGACGGACTCGACCTGAGCATCCGCAAAGGCGAAATCTTTGGCCTGCTGGGGCCGGATGGGGCGGGCAAGACCACCACCATCCGCATGCTGTGCGCGATTATGGACCCCAACGAGGGCAGCGCCCGCGTGGCCGGATTCGACACGGTGAAAGAGCCGGAAGAGATCAAAAAGCGCATTGGCTACATGCCGCAGCAGTTCTCGCTCTACGGCGACCTGACCGTGCTGGAAAATCTCGTTTTCTTCGCCGACGTCTTTCAGGTGTCGCGGCAGGAGCGGAAAGAGCGCATCGCCCGGCTGTTGGGTTTTGCCCGGCTGACCGAGTTCAAGGAGCGGCGGGCGGCCCACCTCTCCGGCGGTATGCAAAAGAAGCTGGCGCTGGCCTGCACGCTGATCCATTCGCCAGAGATCATCTTTCTGGATGAACCAACCACCGGCGTGGATCCGGTCTCCCGCCGCGAGTTCTGGGACATTTTGACCGAACTGCACCTGCAGGGCGTGACGCTCTTTGTCAGCACCCCCTACATGGACGAGGCGGAGCGCTGCTCGCGGATAGCGCTGATGTTCGAGGGAAGTATCGTCGTCTGCGACGAGCCGGCGCACATCAAGGGGCTGGTGGAGGGAGAGCTGCTGGCGCTGCGCCCCGATCGACTGCGGGAGGCAAACCGCATCATCGAGGGGCTGCCGGGGGTGTTGGAGGTGCAGACCTACGGCGACCTTTTGCACGTGTTCGTAGATGACGCGGCGCGGCGCGCCTCACCCATCCAGGAGGCGCTGGGTCAGGCTGGAATCGTCGTACAAGGGCTGCGCCGGACCCGCCCGCGCATGGAAGAAGCGTTCATCTCGCTGATTCGGAAGCGGGTGACAGAGACAACTATTGATGAACCGCCGATAAACGCCGATGGACGCCGATAAATGCAGGTGAATATGGAGACTGACCAAGATAAAACTAGCCGAGATACACTGGATCGGGTTACGGAACAGATCATCGGGTGTGCCTTCACCGTGATTAACCGGTTGGGCAGCGGGTTCCTGGAAAAAGTCTACGAGAATGCACTGGCCCACGAATTACGCAAAGCTGGCCTCAAAGTTGAACAACAGTATGCCGTCAAGGTCCACTATGATGGGGTCGTGGTGGGCAATTACGTGGCTGATTTACTCGTCGCGGGTTGTGTTCTGGTCGAGTTAAAAGCGATCAAATCTCTGGGTAATGTCGAAACAGCTCAGTGCCTCAACTATCTCAAGGCTACGGGTATGCGCGTATGTCTGTTGCTCAACTTTGCCAGGCCAAGAGTTCAGGTCAAACGCATCGTGCACAATTTTTAGGGCCAATCGGCGTGAATCAGCGTTCATCGGCGGTTAGCATTACGGAGTCAAGTCGTGAAAGAATATGCTGTCGAGGTTGTCAATCTAACCAAAAGATTCGGTGATTTTACCGCCGTGGATGGCGTGACGTTCAACATCCAACGCGGGGAGATATTCGGCTTCCTGGGGCCGAATGGCGCCGGCAAGACGACGACGATCCGCATGCTCCTCTGTCTGCTGCGCCCCACGGCCGGCCAGGCCAGTGTGCTGGGCTATGACATCGCGCTCCAGCCGGAGGAGATTCGCCAGCGCATCGGCTACATGTCCCAGCGCTTTAGCCTCTACCGAGACCTGACCGTGAGCGAGAATCTGGATTTCTACGGGCGCACCTACGGCGTGCGCGGCAAGCACTTGCGGGAGCGCAAGCAGTTCGCCATAGAGATGGCGGGGCTCGAAGGGCGGGAGCGGGAGTTGACGCGCAACCTCTCCGGCGGCTGGAAGCAGCGGTTGGCCCTCGGCGCGGCCATCCTCCACGAGCCGGACATGCTATTTTTGGACGAGCCAACCGCCGGGGTGGACCCTATCTCGCGGCGCGCTTTCTGGGACCTGTTGTACGAGCTGGCCGAGGAGGGCACGACAATCTTTGTCACTACTCACTACATGGACGAGGCCGAGCATTGCCAGGACCTGGCCTTTATCCACGGCGGGCGCATCATCGCCCAGGGAGCGCCGGAGGAGATCAAACTGACCAAGATGGAAGGACAGGTATTGGAGATTGACTGCGCTCAACCGGACGCGGCGATCGGCGCCCTGCGGCAAATGAAGCTGTTCGAGGAGGTGGCCCTGTACGGCGCGCTGATCCACGTGGTGGCCGAAGGCATCGAGGAGCATAAACCCCGCATCGCGCAGACACTGGCTGATGCCGGCATAGAGGTACAAGCGATAGACGTCATCGCTCCGTCGTTGGAGGACGTTTTCATCTCCAACGTGCGGAATAATTCAGACCCTTCGGGTTTTCCGAAACCCGAAGGGTCTCCATAGGAGTAAAGATATGAAACGAGACAAGATGGTTCCAATTGCCATCATCGCTGCGGTCGTCATCGCGGCGGCGGTGGCGGGCATCTACTTGGCCGCGAACCCGGCCGCCCGGCAGCAGGTGTTGGCGCAACTGGAACTGGCCGCGCCCGAGACAGAAGGATTGATGGCCTCCGGGTTCATCGAGGCCGAAGAAGTCGCCATCGCGCCGGAACTGGGAGGGCGCGTGGTCGAACTGCTGGCGGACGAGGGAGACGAGGTCGAGGCCGGGCAAGTACTGGTGCGGCTGGACGCGACACTGCTGGAAGCCCAGATCAAAGTCGCCCAGGCCGGCCTGGAAGTGGCCCAGGCCGGGCTGGTTCAGGCCCAGGCGGGCACCCGCCCGGAGAAGATCCGCCAGGCCGAGGCCGGCCTGGCCCAGGCCGAGGCGGCCCGCGACGGCGCGCACCAGGCCTGGCTGGACACTCTCGCCATCCGCGACAACCCGCAGGAATTGGATGCCCAGATCGCCCAGGCAAAGGCACAAGTGGCTGCCGCCGAAGCCGCGCTGGCCCAGGCCATCGCCATGAAGGACGCGGCCGAGATCGCCGATGACGCTTTCCAGGACGGGATGGCGGCAATGGCGGAAGCGAAAGAGAAAATAGAAGAGATTCCCGAGCCATTCCGTCCCCCTCTGCCGGGCCTGCCTCTGGAATCCCACCTCATCCCCAATGCCTACTGGAAATCCTGGGTGGGCGTCAACGCGGCCCAGGCCGGGCTGGACGGGGCGCGAGCCGCGCTGAACAGCCTGTACGCGATACGGAACAATCCCCAGGAGATGCAAGCCCAGGTGGACGCGGCCGAAGCGCAATACCGGGCCGCCGAAGCCGCCGTCCAGATGGCGCAGGCGCAGGTAGACGCACTGCGAGCAGGGGCTACGGACGAAGAGATCGCCGTCATCAAGGCCCAGGTGGAACAGGCCCAGGCCGCGTTCGACGCGCTGCTGGTGCTGCGCGACAAATTCACCGTCGCCGCGCCGGTGGGAGGGATGGTTCTGGAACGCAGCGTCCACGAGGGGGAACTGGCCGCGCCAGGAGCCACCGTGCTCACGCTGGGCGATCTGGACAAGGTAACGCTGACGGTGTACGTGCCGGAGAACAGGTTAGGCTACGTGAGCGTCGGCCAGGAAGTCGAGATACGGGTTGATAGCTTCCCCGAGCGCACGTTTATGGGAGCCGTGGTCGCCATCGCCCACGAGGCCGAGTTCACCCCACGCAACGTCCAGACGCAGGAGGAGCGGGTGAACATGGTCTTTGCCGTAGACGTGCAAATCCCCAATCCCGATCACGCGCTCAAGCCGGGCCTGCCCGCCGACGCGGTGATCATTACCGAGGAGCAGTAAGATGCCAAGATACCAAACCCCAAATCCAAAATCCAAAATCCAAAATTGGTCATTGGTCATTGGCCATTTGATATTGATAATGTTGCTGGTCGGCTGCAGCGGCGATTCAACCGACGGCCCCATCGTCGCCTCCGGTTTTATCGAAGGCGAGGAGGTAATGGTCGCGCCGGAGGTATCGGGCCGCATCGCCGCGATGCTAGTAGAACGTGGGGACGCAGTGCAGGCGGGCGACGTACTGGTACGATTGGACGACGCCTTGCTCCAGAACCAACGACTGGAAGCCGAGGCAGGACTGGCCGCCGCGCAGGCCAACCTGGAGCGCGTGCTGGCCGGCGCACGCTCAGAGGAGATCGCCGCCGCGCAGGCCGCGCTGGCCCAGGCGGAGGCGGAGCGTGACGGAGCGGCCCAAGCGGCGCTCGACGCTCAGGACGTTATCAGCAATCCCCTGGCGCTGGATGCCGAGATCGCCGGCGCCCGCACCCAGGTTGATCTGGCCGAGCAAAACGTCGAGATGGCGAAGGCGAATCTGGCAGAGATGGAACTGTTGCACAGCCTTTACAGCCAGGAGGGAGGAGACGCCAAGCGCACCTGGGATCTCCAGTTACAGGCATCCCGGGCGGCGCTGACACAGGCCCAGGCGGAACTGGAAGGGGCGCAGAACTATCTCGACGCTCTCTGGGCCACCCGCTCCAACCCCTTGACCCTCCAGGCCCAACTCCACGGCGCAGAGATGCGCCTGCGCCTCGCCGAGGCCCAGGTGGCCGCCGCGCAGGCCTCGTTGGATGAGTTAGAGGCCGGGCCGACCGGGGAAGAGATCGCGGTGGCCGAGGCCCAGGTGCGCCAGGCCGAGGCCGCCGTGCGCTTGATTGACGCACAGATCGCCCAGCTCACGTTGACCGCGCCGATGGACGGCATCGTCACCAGCCGCAGCAAGCAGACCGGCGAGACCGCCTCGGCCGGCGCGCCGCTCTTGACCATCGCCAACCTGGACGAGGTGACGCTCATCATCTACGTCCCCGAGACCCGCGTCGGGCAGGTGCAGGTGGGGCAGGAGGTAGAGGTGCAGGTGGATTCCTTCCCGGAGCGCGTGTTCGCGGGACAGGTGGCGAGCATCGCCGGCGAGGCCGAGTTCACGCCGCGCAACGTGCAGACGCAAGAGGAGCGCGTCAACCTGGTCTTTGCCGTCAAAGTGCGCCTCCCCAACAGTGACCTGGCCCTCAAGCCCGGCATGCCGGCCGACGCGACGCTGCTGGATTAGCGCCTGGCTCGACGGGGGATCGAACTGAAGGGGGTGTGTTTCAAACAAGTTGGGCAAGACCTCGGAGGTCTACACACCCAACTGAAAGTCCCACTCCGCAGGGAGTGGGACTTTTGTCGGTCGTGGAAAACCAACCCACGTATATCGAGTTTGCGGCCGTCCCGGCGCGCGCCGTTCAGAAGCCGCCGGCGGCTCACTTCTCTGCCAGCGCGGCCTGACCGCCGCCGGCCGGCAGCGCCGCGCCGGTCGCCACGTCGGCCAGTTTTTCGCCAAACCGCCCCAGCCTGACGTCCAGCTCGTTGTACTTGCCCTGGGCATGGGTGATGTGTGTGCCCAGCGTGTTGTATACGCCATAGATGTCGCCAAAATCCTTCCGCAAGCGAGAGAGCTGACCCAACAGCAGGCGGGCCTTTTCCTCGATGTCCAGGCCGCGCAGCCCAAAGACAATGACGTTCAGATAGGCAAAGAAAGAGTTGGGCGATACGGGGATGACGTGCTGCTCGAGCGCGTGTTCGAACAGCTCCTCGGCGCTGAGAAGCTCATAGTAGACGTTCTCGGCGGGGACGTACATCAGGGCAAACTCGAAAGTGCCCGCGTCCGGCCGGATGTATTTGGCGGTCTCGTCCACCCGCTTTTTGACGTCGCGGACAAAGGCTCGCTGGGCGGATTTGCGCTCCTTGTCGTCGTTGGCGTCCAGCATGCGTCGAAAGTTCTCCAGCGGGAACTTGGAATCTATGGGGACGACGTGGTCGGCCAAAAAGATGGCGGCGTCCACGCGCGTGCCGTCGTTGAAGGCGTGCTGGAGCCGGTAACGCTCGCTCGGCAAGACTTGGGCCAGCAGGTTGCCCAGCATGATCTCGCCCAGCCCACCGCGCGGCTTGGGCGCGCTCAAGATACTTTGCAGGGCGGTGATGTCCTGGCCCAGCTCGAGAATCTTGTTGGTCGCCTCGCTGACTTGTCCAATTCCTTCCTGCACGCTGCCAAAGACGGCGACCTGCTGGGTCATAGTTCCCAGGTTCTGGCCGACCTGCTCGCGCAGCGCTTTCATTTCTGCTTGCAAAACGGCGATGTGTTGCGGTTGGCCCTCGTTGCGGCCCCGCAGCGCCAGCCAGACGACGGCGGCGATGAGGCCCCACACAGAGAGAATCAGTACGGTCAGCAAGAGAGTGGTCAGGGTTTCCATTCTACAATCCTTCTTTAGCAACCAACTCCCGCCCCAGGTCAATCAACTCCTGGATGGCGGCGATGAACCCTTGAGCGGCCTCGACGCTGGGCGGCGGGGCTTCCTCCTCGTCCTCGGCTGGCGGCGCGGTGAGGGCGCGGACGCGGTCCAGGCGGGCGGCCAGGTCGGTGGGAACGTGGCCGGGGGCGACCAATTCCGCCTCAATCAGGCGCGGCGTGGGAAGTTGCTCAGCGGGCGCTTTGTCCTTAAAGAGCGAGAGGCAGGCGCTCAGCGCCCAGCCCAGCGCCTGGCGCACGGGGCGCATCACCTCCTCCGGGAAGCCGCCCTCCAGCACTACGGAAGCCAGCTTGAGCCGCTTGTCGGCGGTATCGAATCCCTCGTTGGCGCGGCGCAGTTTCTTTTCCAGCGCCTTACGCGCGTCGTCGCGGGCGGGGGCGGGGATGGCAGGGGCCTGGTAGGCGGTGGCGGTCTCGGCCAGTTGCTCCATCGCCCCGCCGGTGAGGGCGGCGAGTGCCTTGTATCCCTCCTGCTCCATCAGCAGGAGACCGGGCGCGGGAAAGCCAGCGTAATGCTCGTCGAGCAGTTTCTCGACCCGTGGCCGGAGCTTGGCCGGTTCGCGGTCTACGACGACGAGCACGTTGCCGTCGCTGGGCGCGGTGGGGAGTTGCGGAGCCTGGCGCACCAGGAGAACGCGGCCCGGGTAGTGGCCCACCAGCAAGTCGGCAAAGCCTTGCAGCGTCGGGGGTTCTTTTTCCGGCTCGGCGGTCGGCTCGAGCACCAGTTCCGGCTTGACGGCCTCCTGCTCGCCCATCATCACCTGGAGCTTTTGCAGGACGGACTGGCCGGCCTTGTCGAACGACAGCTCAGTGACGTCACTGTCCGGGTCGAGCGCGGCATCGAATACGGCCCGCTTGGCGGCCAGGGTATCCAGCATACGCTCCTCAATAGTACCTTTGGCGATCAGGTTGACCACGTTGACGGTGTGCGGCTGGCCGTGCCGGTGGGCGCGCGCGATGCGCTGGGCCAGCACGGCCGGGTTCCAGGGCAGGTCGAGATTGACTACCATGCTGGCCGCCTGCAGGTTCAGACCCACGCCGCCGGCGTCGGAGGAGAGGAACACCTTGCACTGGGGGTCATCGAAGAATTGCTCGATCAGCGCGCCCCGCTTGCTGGTGGGCACGTCGCCGGTCAGTTTGACCCAGCCCAGCTTTAGCTTTTCCAGCGCCGGCTCGGTCAGGTCGAGCATGCGCGTCCACTGGCTAAAGAGGATGGCCTTGTGGCCGTTGCTGGCGACCTCTTCGTCGAGGATCTCGCGCAACTCGCGCAGCTTGGGGGCGGTTTTCTCACAATCCTGGGGTTTGATCTCTGGGTCGTGGAGCGCCAGGGCGTTGCAGATCAGGCGCATTTTGACCAGGCATCCCAATAGAATCTTGTGCTCCTCCGGCGTGAGCGGACGCCGGCGGGCCTGGGCCATCAACTTGGCGACCCGGTGTTCATATTCGTAGTAGGCGTTCCACTGGGGGTCGGTCATCTCGACGAAAAAGTTGTTGTCAATGCGCTCCGGCAGATCGAGCAGAACGTCCTCGCGCACGCGGCGCAGCACGTAGGGGCCGATGCGGCGGCGCAGGTCGTCCAGGTTCTTGTGGCCCAGCACCTTGTAGGAGCCGGACGGCCGCCGCTCGGTTTCATAGTAGCGCTCGTTAAAGCGCCACAGCGGGCCGAGGATAGTGGGGTCAATGAATTGGAAGACCGAGTAAAGCTCGTCCAGCCGGTTCTCCAGCGGCGTGCCGGTCAGCACGAAAGCGTAGGGGCTGCGCAGACGTTTGATCCGGTCGGCGGTCTTGGTGCGCCAGTTTTTGATGCGCTGCGCCTCGTCGAGGATGACCAGGTCAAAGTTGCGGTTGACGAGTTCCTGCTCGTCGTAATGCACCAGTTCATAGTTCATGATGTTAAAGAACTGGAGGTCGCGGTAGAGTTTGCGGCGTTGGATCTGGTTTCCTTCGATGACCTGGGCGGACAGAGAGGTAAAACGCTGAATTTCGCGCGCCCACTGATGCTTGAGCGAGGCGGGGCAGACGATCAGCACGCGCTGGATGTCGCGCAGTTGCTTGAGCAGGGCGGCAGCGGCGATGGCCTGCACGGTCTTGCCCAGTCCCATGTCGTCGGCCAGCATCGCGCGGCGACCAAAGGCCAGGTGGAGCACACCATCCTCCTGGTAACCGTAGAGCGGCGTCGAGATGACGCTGAGCGAGCGATGACCCTGCTCCACCTGGTCGAGGAACCAGCGCTTTTGCTGCGCGACTGCCTCAATGTCCTGTTGCTTTTTCAAATAGTCGTGCACCGCCTGGACTATGTGAATCGGCTCTCCGGGCAGCCGGTTCAATTCGCTGAGCAACACAGGCAGGCTCTGTGTGACCTGGCCCTGCAAGACGCCGTCGGTATCAAAGTGACGGCTCAACAGTGCGTGCAGCTCGTTCTTTTCCGGCAGAGGCAGTGTGACGCGGACGGTGGCGCGCTCGGCGTGGTGGAGATAGATTTGCGTGACGGGCGGCGCCTGTGCGACGAATTCCTCCCATCGCTCGGCGAACTCTTCTTGCAGATTGATCAGCACCCCTTCGATGTGCTTGCAGGTACCGATGGTGTTGGTGCGATAATCGGGGCAGGTGCAAGTGTTGAGCTGCTCGGTGAGCGAGCGGATCCTGACGGTATAGACCTGGTCGGACGCGGAACTCACCTCGAAGGTACTGTAGACCGGGTGCTGGCCCCGGTTGACGATCTTGGCCAGCCCTTCCCTGCCGCGCTTGCGGCGGCGCTCGATTTGCTCCTGGAGCAAGTTGGCTTGTTCTTCTGTTTGGCTCATAGGTTTCCTCCGTCAGGCGTTATGGCATGTTCCCGAATCCCTGTTCTGCAAATAGTTCTGATCATCGGCATCCAGGGTAAAGTGCAGACGTATCCACAAAGACGGTCATTCTCAATAGGCCTCCGCCAAATGCCAATCGTGTTCGGTCGAGACTTTAGATTGCCCAGAGTGGAAGCGTCCGGCGACGGCGATGGCTCGCCTTCGCCTTTCCGCCACATCCACACGGCCTGATCGCTGGATCAGGTAATCTATACTCTCACGGTAACTGCTCAGGCTCAGACCTCCGAGGTCTTTGACAACTGATTCACCCACTGCACAGGTCGAAAATGACCGATGTTTCACGCTCGAATGTGCTTTGGTGAGACCTCGGAGGTCAATGCATTGCAATGTTAACACAGATGCCGCGAATTATCAAACGAGCAGATTCGCTGAAAATGTGTTGGGGCCTTATCCATTGCTATCCTGCAATCCGCGGTTTAGCTCCGGCACGATCACCTGCAGCCGGGCCGGCAGGATCGCGTACTCAATGCGCGTCGCCGCCAGCTCGAACAACTCGCCGTCGGCCTGGATGGGTGTGGGCGGGTCGCACTCGATGGTCAGCCCGGTGGTGCGGGCCTGGGCGACGTCTGGGTGCTCGACGTGGCTGCCGTCGAAGGTGGTCGGCAGCAGGCGCAAAAGCTGGAGCCGCCCCAGCTCACCGGTGAACACAAAATCCAGGAAGCCATCGTCCGGCTCGGCGCGGGGCGTCATAAAGAACGCCCCCCCGGTGCGGCGGGTGTTGCCCACAGAGACCAGCGCGACCGGCCCATCGAACTCTCCGTCGTCCCAAGTTAGCCGCGCGTGCCAGTCTTTGTGATTGAGGATGGTCTTGAGCGCGGCCAGGATGTAGCGCGGCGTGCCCTTGACCCGCTTCATCGCCGCCTGGGTGATGGTCACCATCGGCTCCAGCCCGATCGCCGAGTTGTTGTCGAAGAAGCGACCGTTGACGCAACCCACGTCAATGGTGCGCGTGTACCCGGTCTGTATGAGCCGACAGGCGGCCTTGATCTCTTTTTCCAGGCCGAGCATGTCGGCCAAGTCGTCGGCCGAGCCAAGCGGGATGACGCCGAACGGGCCAGCCACCTCGTCGCCTGCGGCCTGCATCAGGCCGTTGACCACTTCGCTGATGCTCCCATCCCCGCCGGCGGCGACGATGGGCGAAAAACGCGCCAGCGCGGCTTCCCGCGCCAGTTCGATGGCGTGCTGCGGCCCCTCGGTGACGGCCAACTCATAGTCCAGGCCGATCTCGTGGCACACCCGCTCGATCTCTGGGATGGCGGCCTGAGCCTTCCAGCGGCCCGCGTATGGATTGAGGATGATCTTGGCTGTGGTCATTTCACCTTCCCTCCTGGTGCTTATGATAGCCAACTTTGCCATTCTGCGCAAGTCTGGAAAGCGTGCTTGCTGCGCAAGCCTGGAAAGCGTGCTTGACGAAAGCGGCGGTTTGCGCTACAATACGACACTTGTACGGGCGGGTGCAAGCCCCGCCCGTTTGAGTGCAAGTTTGAGTGCAAGTTTGAGTGCAAGAACACAATTTCACCGCCACACGAGCGGATATTGGGGAGGTAATTAATGGCTCAACAGACAGAACGGGTCGAGTTGATGGCCGAGACGCGCACGGTGCTGGGCAAGCGCGTGAAGCAACTGCGTCAACAGGGGCAAACACCGGCAGTGCTGTACGGACGCAGTTTTGATCCCGTGTCTTTACAGTTCGAGACGCGGGAGTTACAACGGGTGCTTTCACAGGTTGGAGGCAGTCAACTCATTGGTATCAAGATTGATAGAGTCGAGAAGCCGGAGATGGCCCTGGTGCGTGACGTACAGCGTGATTTCATCAGAGGCGACCTCCTGCACGTGGACTTTTACCGCGTGGATATGGCCGAGAGCCTGACGACCGAGGTGCCTTTGGTGATCGTGGGGGAATCGCCGGTGGCAGAGCGGAACGAGGGCATCTTGCTGTATGGCGTCTCCTCAATCGAGATCGAGTGTTTGCCCGGCGACCTGGTGGACGGGATCGAGGTAGACATCACGGAGCTGGTAGAGGTAGATCAGGCGATACACGTCAGTGATCTGGCCATACCGGCTGGCATAGGCGTCCTCACCGATTTGGACGAGATGGTCGCGCGTGTGGTTCCGTTGCAGGCGGAAGAAGTGTTCGAGGAGGAACTGGAGGCACTGGAGGAAGTGCCGCTCGAGGTTGAAGAGATTGAGGTTATCACAGAAGCTCGCGAGGAAGAAGGGTCGCCCGGCGAAGAGTGACAGTCTGTCAAGGGGTAGACGAAACGAAGGTAGCGCGTTATTAGGCTACCTTCGTTTTTGTTTTTAGCCCACGAGTCTTGACAGAGAGGGACTTCGGGTATAGAATAATTCCATAGCGCGGCAAACTGAATCCAAAGAAAGAAACGCATTGAGGCAAAAGTCGCACTGTTACACAGAGATAGCGGATAAACAACATCCGGCAGAGAAGACGCAGAGATACACAAAGAAAAGCACTCTGAGGCTCTCCGTGGCTCCTCTGTGTAGCTCTGTAACAAACGTGT